>Ga0209678_1000032_pt1 | contig 63797 bp, 41 predicted proteins | sample WorMetilvaeELBA1_FD_187404 | JGI IMG/M metagenome (GOLD analysis project Ga0209678, IMG submission 187404) | Marine gutless worms symbiont microbial communities from Max Planck institute for Marine Microbiology, Germany - Olavius ilvae ELBA.1... ...
GATATCTCTGGCTACCCAAAAAATTTACAGTGACCGCCCGAGTTATAGAGTTGGGCAGGCGAGCGAGCTTCACCCTTCGGGCTCGCTCACCTGCCCAGCATCTATCTCTCGTAATGGTACCAGTTTTATAAGAGACTATCCGGGTCATGAACCAACAATATATTAACGATCTTTACCTTTGTAATTCATATCGTCAACGCACCTATTCGTAGGGTGGGCTGTGCCCACCAAACATTGTTTAAGCTATCCGCCGAAGGTGGGAAAAGCCCACCCTACATTATCATTATTAACGAAATAAACCACCGGTAAACTTTGCTGACATCATTTAATTTAGTTTATCCATTTTTTAGATGGGAGTGACCATCTTTGGCGTTGTTTCGGCAACGGATGAGTTGGTTTCACTATCGTAAATAACTGGTCTCGTTCTGTATTAAAGGCAGCTCAATTTAATGATTTCCACCAGTAGCAACTGATCCGTTTTGGTCTAAGTCCTCCTTTTTGATATGCTTATGAAGGCATATCCTTTTCATTAAGAACTCTTCTCGCCTAATGAGAGCAATAAGATAAAACAAACCAAATAAGGTTGACTTGCACGATATTTGATTTAAACGGTACTATTTTAAACAGAATTAAGGTTTCGGGCATGTTGGATTTGCTAATTGTATAGTTTTATATCCAGTAGCTCGCATTGTCTCAACATCCTCTACAATGTAGCTTTCTAGTAGCATATCGCAATCCTATTGTTTAGTAGTCATATCCTGAAATATTTTAATGAAGTCCAACATCTATTGAATCTTCAACATATCAGATTATTTTTTGGATGCTTGGGAGGTTGTCTCACATGTTACTGTATCTGTCTAACCAAAGCATATTATCGATACTGTGTTGTTTCGCTCTAATCATTTAAAACTTACAATTTCAAGCAAATTAATATCTTACGGATTTGAGCTTTATGGCAAATGATCTTACTAACCTCATTTTTGTCCCTAATTTATGCGTTGAACCCCTATCTATTTTCAACGAGTATGGAAAACTGTTTAATCCCAATACATCGTGATTAAATCGCACTCGTCGTCGTACTCGATACTGAAAACGTTTAAAAGCTTCGAGAACGAGAATGATGTCGAGGACGTGGGCTAGGACGAAACGTCGGATGAGATCGTATGAAACATCATGGAGTGGCGAATGACGAATGTCGATTGATCCGCCGGCCTGCGATGAGCTCAGTCGATTCGAGGCGGAGTGGAATCGCTATTTACCTGTATAATCTTCGTGCCGACCGATTTTGGCGGGCACGGTGGCCCGCCCTACATTTTTGTAGTAAACGATTTCATATAAGACTTCCGGTGGCTGGGAGTTAAGACGCTATATCCTGATCTGCCTTCGGCAGAAACACTGACACCTGAAACCTTCAGTGCAGTTTCACACACGAGACTATCCGGGTCATGAACAAACAATATATTAACGATCTTTACCATTGTAATTCTTATCGTCAACGCACCTAGTCGTAGGGTGGGCTGTGCCCACCAAACATTGTTTAAGCTATCCGCCGAAGGTGGGCAAAGCCCACCCTACATTATCATTAACGAAATAAACCCCCGGTAAACTTTGCTGACATCATTTAATTTAGTTTATCCTTTTTTTAGATGAGAATGACCATCTTTGGCGTTGTTTCGGCAACGGATGAGTTGGTTTCACTATCGTAAACAACTGGTCTCGTTCTGTATTAAAGGCAGCTCAATTTAATGATTTCCACCCGAGCAACTGATCCGTTTTGGTCTAAGTCCTTCTTTTTGATATGCTTATGAAGGCATATCCTTTTCATTAAGAATTCTTCTCGCCTAATGAGAGCAATAAGATAACACAAACCAACTCTATCTAACCACAGCATATTATCAATACTGTGTTGTTTCTCTCTAATCATTTATAACTTACAATTTCAAGCAAATTAATATCTTAGGGATTTGAACTTTATGACTGATGGTCTTACTAACTTCATCTTTGCGCCTAATTTATGCGTTGACCCCCTATCTATTTTCAACGGGTATGGAAAACTGTTTAATCCCAACACATCGTGATTAAATCGCACTCGTCGACGTACTCGTACTCGATACTGAAAGCGTTTAAATGCTATTGGATTTTATATTCGTAACGTCGGGCAGGCCACTGTACCCGCCAAAATCGGTCGGCACGGTGGCCGACCCTACGTGGGCTTATGAACAATGTTTCTATCCTGGATCAGACTGGACGCACGCGACTAGCGGCGCAGCTCTTATGAAACGACGCAGAGTTGGAACAGTTAACTGATTGAAGCGTGAACATCGAACGACTATTAATGTGGAATCCCTATATACCTGCATAACCTTTTGGGTGAAGTTGGCTCGCTCTGACCATTTAAGATTAATTTAAACCGATCTGATTCCTTTCAAACCAATAACGAATAACTCTCAAATTGCTTTCAACTCTATTGAGGTTATTCACGTCGCTCAGGTTCTCACCCATCACCCCGATACCCAGGTACTCCCTTAACACGGTTCGAGTTTAAATTCCTTTCTTCCAGCGCTTGATAAAGCTTTCATCTGCAACCGGCGGTATATCCCGCTCCTTAGTCCACCCATTGAACGGCGGCGGCAGGTACCGGAGCATGCCGTTTTTATCCGGGAGGAATTTTTGCCCGATTGACGCTGTTCGAAGAAAAAAATCATAGATGCCTCGATTTCGAATCATCCAGGACCACAGTTGAAAAACCATTTTCTCGCTGCCGCTTGCGCGGCTGACATCCCATTTGGGATCCCCATCGGCCAGTTTGGCCCGCAAGGCCAGCAGCATGCGCGGGATGTCAATATTGATCGGGCAGGCATCCTGGCAGGCCCCGCACAGGGTTTCTCCCTGGCACAGGTCTTTGGCCTCATTGATGCCGGCCAAAAGCGGCATGATCACGGCGCCCACCGGCCCGGAGTAAGGGTGCCCGTAGGAATGGCCGCCGATTTTACCGTAAACCGGGCAAACATTCAGACAGGCGGCGCAGCGGACGCAATACAGCATCTCCCGAAATTCCTCATCTGCCAGGATACGGCTGCGGCCGTTGTCCAGAATTACCAGGTGAAATTCTTCCGGTCCGTCGACCTGGTCCGCCTGGCGCGGCCCGCCGATGTAGCTGGCATAAGTCGCCATGTTCTGGGCGGCGGCGCCCCGGCAAAGCAGCCTTAAGAGTATGTCGTGATCTTCCAGCCGGGCAGCGATCCGCTCCATGCCCATAATGGCAACATGAACCCGGGGCATGGTGCTGGACATGCGGATGTTACCCTCATTCGACACGGTGACGATGTGTCCGGTTTCCGCGCAGGCAATATTGCAGCCTGAAAATCCGATATCCGCCGCCAAAAATTTTTCACGTAAGGCTTTTCTGGCAGCCCGGGTTAGACTCGGCGGATCATCGGTGTAGGAAATGCCGATCTTGTCGGTAAAAAGTCGGCCGATATCGGTCCGGGTCTTATGGATGGCCGGTGCAATGATATGAGAGGGCCGCTCTCCGGCCAGTTGGACAATATATTCCCCCAGGTCGGTTTCGGCGACTTCGATGCCGTTTTCCTCCAGGGCCGTATTCAGCCCGATTTCCTCGCTGACCATGGACTTGCCTTTGACCGCCAGTTTTGCCCTGTGCCGCCGCGCAGTTTCAAGGCAATAGTTCAAGGCCTCATCGGCGTTACCGGCAAAAAAAACGTTCCCACCGTTTTTGCGGATGTTATTGGCCAGGGTGTCCAGCAGAACATCCAGGTTGGCAATGGCATTTCGCCTAATCTCATGGGCCTTTAGACGCAGATCCGGTCCTTCCGGCAACCGTTGATAAGCCAGGGCCGTAGCCCGGCCAAAACGATTCTGAAGATCAGCCAGGGCGCTTTGCAGGACTTGATTATTCAAGGCCTTTTTAGCTTCGGCATTATAATTTCCAATAAATATTTCGCTCATAGATTCGAGTTCCGGGTTGCGGGTTGCGCGTTACGAGTTACGAGTCACGCGTTGCGCGTCGATTATTGTGCGCCATGCTCCAGGCCCAATGCGCTCTGCGCCATGCACCTTGGGTTCACGGTTGAATGAATCCTATCGATTTTGGACACAGTAACAAAAGATGGAGCGAAGCGACTTCCACCATTATTCATTTTTCAATATTCATTATTCATTTACATCGCCGGCTAAAATTTGCGCAATATGCCGGACTTTGATATCCGATCCCTTGCGGCTCAGCATGCCCTGGATATTCATGAGACAGCCCATGTCACAGCCGACAACCGTATCGGCACCCGAATCGATAATATTAATGACCTTATCGTTAACCATGGCGGCCGAAATATCCGCATACTTAACCGCAAACGATCCGCCGAATCCGCAACATTTATCCGAATCGTACATTTCAATGAAATCAGCGCCGGAAACATTGCGCAGCAGCCGGCGGGGTTGATCTTTGATCCGCAGGCTGCGCAGCAGATGGCAGGAATCATGATAGGTAATTTTGCCGTCATAGTGAGCGCCAAGATCATCCACCTTTAAGACATCCACCAGATATTCAGTCAGCTCATATGTTTTCCCCGCCACCTGCCGGGCGCGCTGCCGCCACGGTTCGTTGTCATCGAACAACTCAGGATAATGGTGTCTGACCATTGTCACACATGATCCCGAGGGGCAAACGATTCTGTCCGCAGATTCAAATATCTCAATGAACCTTTTGGCAGCCACTCTTGCTTCACTTCGATATCCGGCATTGAAGGCCGGCTGTCCACAACAGGTCTGCTGGGTCGGGCAGGCCAGTTCGAACCCCAGGCTGCGGAATATCTTGACCAAGGCCTCGCCAACTTCCGGATAAATGCCATCAACCAGGCACTGAATAAAAAGGGTTACCGTTTTCGTCTCGCTCATAGATTAAAATCCCAAAGGCTTGTGGCGCCGATCCGCCAAGGCGCGAAAGTGTATGAATATCAAGCATATTTCAAGCTTTGGCAATGCAGTCGAGCCGGACACACCGGCACTTAAAATGTGAAAATACTATTGTGTGAGCCCTAAAGCTTATCCCTACCTTGAACCCGTCAAAAAATCCAGTGCAAAACGCATTGATTGAACTGGAGACTTCCGCTTGCCAGCCGATTATGCTATTATAAACTGGACGTTAAACAGGAAAAAAACCTAGCGGCTCAAGATTTAATTACTATCTATCATGAGTGAAAATCGGAACGCCCTCATAGAGCTTATCGATAAAATTGAACGGCTTGGTCAATTTCAGGATCGGATAGAATTTCCTTCTAGCGTCAAGGAAATATGGAACGCTTTTTTGGCCGATGTTAGTAATTTAATTGAAATTGAAGTCTGTGCGCTGTTTCTTGTCGATGAAAACACCAGAGAATTCGTCCTGAAATATGCGGTACCCGTAGACAATGCAAAATTATGCCGCAAGGAAATAGATCTTCAAATCGAATGCGGCATATTTTCATGGATCATCAACCGAAGACAGCCGGCCCTCATTCCGGGGCTGGCCTTCGACAAAGAAAAATCGGTCGTCATGCTGCCTTTGTCCACGGTCAAAAGTACCCTGGGAGTTGTCCTGATTGTGACACCGATCCAGCAAAGCCACATTACCCATGAAAAGGTAAAGCTTTTAACCATCCTGAGCAAAGAATGCTCCCTGGTAATGGAAAATACCCTGCTTTACGCACGATTGAGAAGAGAGCATCTGTCGCTGGAAAAAGCCAACAGGGAAATTAAACACCTGTCCCGCACCGATGCCCTGACGGGATGCTACAACCGCGGCTACCTCAGTGAGGTGCTGCCGCGTGAAATTACGAGAGCAATAAGGTACAAGCGTCCGCTGGCCGTTGCCATGTGCGACATCGATCGCTTCAAAAGTGTAAATGACAGCTACGGCCATCAGTGTGGCGATGAGGTCCTCAAACGATTCGTAAAGAATATTTCAGAACTGATTCGGCATGATAGCGACTGGCTGGCAAGGTATGGCGGGGAAGAATTTTTATTGGTGCTGCCCGAAACCAATCTGGACAATGCTTATTATCTGGCCGACCGGCTTCGCCAACATCTCGCACATAAAACGATCGAGGTAAATACGAATAGGATATCAATCACAGCCAGCTTTGGGGTTGCCGGGTTCAACGGTTCGCACCCGGCCGGATCCGTTACCGCGGATGCCGTGATAAACGCGGTGGACAGCTATCTTTACGAAGCCAAGACTCAGGGTCGCAACCGGGTCATTGCCGGCCCTTTGCCGGGACTGAGTTAAACGTCATCAGGCTGGTTTTCAGTTCTTCGTCGAAATTCCTCAATTCCTTCTTGAATGGCCTGCTTGATGACATCAATCTTGAAGGGTTTGGTAAGGTGGTTGTCAAAACCGACTTCTTTTAACCGATTGATATCGTACAGTTCTGTGTGCCCGGTTAAGGCGATTACAAAGGTTTCGGTATCGGTTTCGCGAATTTTTCGACAAAACTCTACCCCATCCATCTCGAGCATAATTAAATCCGTTATGATAACCGGAAATTGTTCTTTATCCAAAAAGGAAAAAGCATCTTCAGCAGATTCCACAGCCTCGACCTCATAGCCCAATTTAGAAAGCAGCTTCTGCATCAGTTCCCTGTGGTAATCTTCATCATCAACAACCAGTATTTTATTTTCCATCATTAGCTCTGCATTCAGATTGGTTAAATAACAACTGCTGTTGTTGGTTTCAAAATAATAAAACCGATTGGGCTTTTTAAGACCGCCTTTAACTAATTATTTTAGATTTCATCAAAGAAGCATTTTCTGAGGAAGGACTAATTGCAATATCGGGTAATCAGTCGAATCGAAACTACCAGGGAGCACTATAGAAAAACGAACTTCTAATGTCAATTCAATAAATGAAGTTCTGCCAAATAACACGTAATTTTTATTTAAAAAATCGCTTTCATGTAATATTGACGGCATAGATGCCACAGGAATCATTGGTATATTAACCGAGGTCCAATTTCAGATACAAAGGAGGTCACCAATGGAATTGAAAAAAATCTTGGTGCCGGTGGACGGGTCGCAATATTCCATGCGCGCCGTGGACTATGCCTCAGCCATGGCCAAGCGCATGGATAGTGAAATCCTACTGATCCACTGCCACAAATCGTTTCCGGTGGTTTTAGGAGAACCTTATTTCCAGAAGGCCATCGACAAAATAATGAAAAAATCAAACGATCTGTTAAACCCCTATCGAAAAGTAGTGCAGGAGGCCGGGGTGGCTTTTATCGATCGCATACTGGAAGGACCTGCTGCGCAGGCTATCTGCGAGGTAGCCGGCATTGAAAAAGTAGATATGATTGTGATGGGTTGCAGGGGGCGCAACGACCTCGAGGGATTATTGCTGGGCAGTTGCACGCATAGAGTGCTAAGGACCGCACCGTGTCCGGTCCTCGTCATAAGATAGCTTGGTCGGTTTGCCCGTTGGCCCGTTGGCCGGTTGGCCGGTTGAGCTCGTTGGCCGGTTTGCCCGTTGAGCCCGTTAGTCCGTTGAGCCGGCAGCCCGCTAGTCCGTTGAGAGCGTTGAGCCCGTCTGCCCTTCACTTTTTGTACATCGGGCTGTCTTCCCCGGTCAAACCGGCAACCGGCTAACCGGCTCAACCGTTTTATTATTCCAGCAAATCTTCTCTCAACTGCGCCATGACATTCTCGTCAACGCCGGCTTTGTTAATCAGATAATCAGTGGCTGAGCCATAGGTGCGGCGGATGTGGTCGACAACCGCGACGATGGCTTTTTGGGGCGCTGTAAAATATGGTGCAACCTGATCCGGCTCTACGCCATGGGATCGGATTTGCTGGTAAATTTTTTCCAGCACGGCAGCAATATACAGGTTGGAAAGACCGTGGTCATAGATAACGGTTTGCTCCGGTACGCCCATTGACAGCAAAACCAGCGCCGCACATACTCCGGCCCGATCCTTGCCGCCGGTACAATGAAACACAGCCGGCCGGTTGGATCGTTCGGCCAGAGTGTTAAACATTGTCGACCACACCGGTGCGAAGTTATCGATATTTTTAAGGTAGCCTTCAATCATAAACGCTTCAGTCATCCACGCGACATCACCTTTTTTAATCCTTTCGAAGGTACCCGCCGGGTCAAATTCACCATGCTGGATGGGTAAATGCAGATAGCGGTCATGGGCGGTCGGACGAAAACGGTCGGGCAATTTTTGGGCTTCGGCCGGGGTGCGAAAATCACAGACCGTCCGAATACCCAGTCCTTGTACGAAGGCTACATCTTCATCGCTAAGCCTTCCCAGGTTATCGGATCGAAACACCTGGCCCCACTTGATGCGGCGTCCGTCGGTCGTCTCGTAGCCGCCGAGATCCCTGAAATTGACCGATCCCTTGAGCACCACCCGCCGGTCGCTGATGATGACCCTTGGTCCCCGGCTCGGCATTACTTCAAAATAATATCGTCGATTCGGATCAAGGCCTGAAATATCAGCCGATGATTTTTCCCGGCAGATGGAGACCGGATGCTGACGGTCGATTTGATCCGGCGAAGTTCCCGCATACACGCTGACCTTCTGTGGCAATTCGCTGATACACCACCGTATCTCAACAGAATCTTCACCGGTTCTAATGAGGGTCACATTGTCCAGTTTGGTTTCATTTATGTTGGGAGGCATAATTATCCGGTAATATTCTGCTGTAGTATATATTAAATTTGACCTAAGTCAAGGTGTTACATTGTGACTGTGATAGTGATAATTTTAATCCCAGGAAAAGCCTGGATCCTGTCAGCATGAATTAAACGTACCATCCACCACATTCACTTCACCAGTTTTCATCGACGAATTCTGGAATATAACAAAGGAGGTATTCTATGTCTCTTAATTCGTTAAAGTGGGCCGCCATCTTATGCTTTATCGTCGCGATGGCAATTTTACTTGGGGGCGGTATTTACATGAAAAAGGATCTACCACCTTATCCGGGAAAAGTATTGGGACCCGATGGGAAGGTGCTTTTCCAAAAATCGGACATCATCGCCGGTCAGGATGTATATCAACGCTATGGCCTGATGGATCATGGCGCGGTCTGGGGGCACGGTTCCCAGCGCGGACCGGAATTTTCGGCCGCCTCGCTGCACCTCATGGCAGAAGCCATCGGGGATTTTTTTGCCCAAAAAGACTACGGCAAATCCTATAATAGTCTCGAAGATCTGCAGCAGGGACTCATCGATGTCAAAACCACCCATGAAACCAAACCCAATCGGTATGATGCAGCCAAGGACACCCTAACATTAACGGCCGCCCAGGTTGAAGGTCTGAACCGGGTCAAACAGCACTGGAGCAAAATCTTCAAAGAGGGCGAACCGCGTTACGGCTTTCTGCCGGATACAATTGCGAATGAAACGCAGCGACTGCAAATCTCACGCTTTTTCTTCTGGACGGCCTGGGTTGCATCCACCCTGCGCCCGGGAACCGATTATTCCTACACCAATAATTGGCCACCGGACCCAAGAGTCGGAAATACCGCCAGCACGGAAACCTACTTTTATTCCATTGCCGGTATCATGGCCCTGCTGGTGGTTCTGGGACTGTTCGTCTACTGGATCCATCGCTATCGCTTATGGTATGGCGCGCCCAAGGGGGTGGCGCTGTCGGAAAAACTGATCGATATGCCCCTGACTCCCAGCCAGTTTACGGCCGCCAAATTCTTTGTGGTGGTCATCTTGCTGTTCCTGGTGCAAACCTGTTTCGGGGGGTTGCTGGCCCATTATACCATTCATCCTGGTAGTTTTTTTCTGCCTTTTGTGGCCAAACTAATCCCCTACAGCTGGGCCAAAACCTGGCATCTGCAGTTGATGGTATTCTGGATTGCCACCACCTGGCTGGCCTCAGCCATCTACCTGGCACCCATCATCGGGGGCAAGGAACCGATGAAGCAGGATCTTCTCGTCAAGCTGCTTTTCGTGGCGGTCTTGCTGGTCGCAGTGGGAAGCCTTACGGGAGAAGTTTTGGGTATCAAAGGGATGCTGGGAGATCTGTGGTTCTGGTTCGGCCACCAGGGTTGGGAATTTCTTGAACTAGGCCGAATTTGGCAAATCCTGCTGTTTGGCGGTTTGATTTTCTGGCTGGTAATCGTCTACCGGGCCGTAGGCAGCCATTTGAAAGCGCACAAAGACGAGTTCAGTGCCCTGATCTGGTTTTACGTGTTCAGTGCCGTGCTGGTCGTGGCCTTTTTCGGCTTCGGGCTTTTTTACGGCAAAGGTTCGCACCTCACCATGGCGGACTACTGGCGCTGGTTTGTGGTTCATCTTTGGGTGGAGAGTATTTTTGAATTTTTCGGAATTGCCGTAATTGCCCTACTGATGGTGGCCATGGGACTGGCGACAGCCGAATCTGCCCTGAAAGTTGCCTATTTTACGGCAGCCCTCACCTTTATCAGCGGAATCATTGGCACCGCGCATCACTACTACTGGTACGGCGGCGCCGCTTTTTGGGTTGGCTGGGGCGCCATCTTCTCCTCCATGGAGCCCGTACCGCTGATCACCCTGGTCGTCCGCGGTTTAATGGAGTACCGCGATATTCGCAAGGAAGGACGGGCGTTCAGTTACAAATGGCCCATGTACTTTCTGGTAGCAGCCTCTTTCTGGAACTTCCTGGGCGCGGGTATATTTGGATTCCTGATCAATCTGCCCATCATTAATTTTTACGAACACGGGACCTACCTGACCATGCACCACGGCCACACCGCCATGTTCGGGACCTATGGCATGCTTTCGGTCGCCCTGCTGCTGTTTTCCTGGCGCGGTCTGGTGGAAAAAGAATACTGGAAAGACGGGCTGTTGAAGCTTTCGTTTTGGGGGCTTAACGGCGGGCTGTTTGTCATGGCCTTTTTTACGCTGCTGCCGGTGGGAGCCATTCAGACCTGGACTGCATTTAAAGAGGGTTATTGGGTGGCCAGGTCCGCTGATTTTTTCGAAAAGGGGTCGGTGGTTTTCCTGGGAACTTTTCGCGCTATCCCCGATACGATCATCATCGTGTTAGGCGTCCTGCCGCTGGCCTATTTTCTCATCTCAACCTATCCGCATCTCAAATCAGCCGAAATCAAAGATGGTGAATCCGTCTGGGAACGGCTGGGAATTGAGCTCTAATAAATTCTTGGCCCGCTTCCTGCGGAAGCGGGCCAAGAAATTACGCATTTCTTTCAGGTTTTTCACCTACTCGACCCTTGATACCTAGCAATTCACCGTTCCCTCATACATTTTCTCTAACGAGGTGTTTTAGTAGCCTATCTTTTGGTTTTGGTTGACGGATCTGGAATTACGGATTATCCTTTGATGAAATTTTAGCAGAATAATTGATAACCAGCTAGGAGCAAAACCAAATTATGGCTGAATTTTGGGACTGGTGGCAGCATCTGCCGCAGACTATTAGCCCGGTTCTTTTCGAAATCGGTTGGTTCAAGCTGCAGTATTACGGGCTGATGTACATTGTGGCGTTTGGCATCACCTTTTCCCTGGTGCTTTATCGTGTCAAGCGCGAAGACCGTTTTGAAATCACCACCGACCAGATCAAAGATGCCACCACCTATCTGATCCTGGGTTTGATTATCGGCGCCCGGCTGGGATATGTAGTGTTTTATAATTTTTCATATTATCTCCAACATCCGCTTGAAATCATTCTTCCATTTTCCTTCTCCGACGGCGCCACCTTTACCGGGATTTCGGGCATGTCGTATCATGGCGGGCTGATCGGCGCAATTTTAGCCGGGTGGCTCTATGTGCGTAAAGCAAAACTGAGCTGGTGGGACGGCGTTGATTTATATGTGCCGGTCATTCCGCTGGGGTATACATTCGGGCGACTGGGGAATTTCATCAACGGTGAATTATACGGCCGGGTGACGACTGCTTCCATCGGAATGTATTTCCCCCAGGCACCCACCAGGGAACTGCGGCACCCCTCTCAGTTGTATGAAGCCTTTTTTGAAGGTATTTTCCTGTTTATAATTTTGTGGAGCATCCGCCGGATCGGTGAGCCCAAGGGAGCCACTTTGGCCTATTACCTGATCGGCTATGGTCTGGTCAGGTTCTGCATCGAGTATTTCCGCCAACCCGATGATCATTTAGGTTTCGTTTGGCTGTCTTTTTCCATGGGGCAGATCCTTTGCGCGTCAATGATCGCCGCCGGCATCGGCCTGTATCTCTATTTACAGAAACGCCAGAAAGGTTAGGAGCCCTATTCCTCGGTGGGTGTGAGTACGTAAGAATATCTGAGTTTACGAGTAGCGAATGTAATATTTATACAATACTATGCGCAGCATTAAATAATTAAACCGCCAGAGCGTTGGGTTATCAGGTAATTTTCAGAATTCAAGGAACTACATGCCACAGTGAATACGCAATTATTAGGGCGGTTTAATTAGGATAACAACAATTTAAACGCGATTGCCACCAGGATCAGGCCGCCCACGATTTCCATTCGTTTGGCAAATCTCTGGGAAAGTCGATTCCCGATTTTCATGGCCAACCAGGTCATGGCTGCGGCCACAATGCCAATCCACACCGCCACCATAAACAAATTCTGATTTAAAACGCCCAGGCTGAAACCAACTCCCAAGGCATCGATACTGGTTGCCACGGACAGCATCACCAGGCTCAATCCTTTGGTGGGATCCTGGCATTCGGTCTCCTCTTCGGGGGGCCCAAAGCCCTCACGCAACATCCGGATACCGATAAAAATCAGCAGGCCGAAGGCAATCCAGGATCCCCAGGTTTTGGCCCAGGCCAGGATGTGGTGGCCTGCCAGCCAACCCGCCAGCGGCATCAGGAATTGAAATAAGCCAAAGTGAAATGATAACCGGAAAACCTGCCGGGGCCCGCAAAATCGGCATCCAACCCCCAGCCCCACGGCAAAGGCATCGCAGCCGAGGGCCACGGCAATCAGTGCAATTTCATAAATATTAATGCTCAATTGAAACCGTCTTTCTATCAGGCGCTTCCGGCCCGCGATCAACCATTCTGGCCGGCAGTTCGGGTTTGCGGGACAGGGTTCTTTTCCGGAAAGGCGAGGAAAGAAATTTGAAAATGTCCGATGCCTTCATGTAGCGGCCGAAGGTGCGCACCAGCCGGTAAGTTTGAATGGGACGCCCGGCAATCCGGCGCGCAAAAAGAAATGCGTAGCCTTTCATGCGGGCCCGGTTGATGACCTCCCCCGGCAGGATGGTCGGATCGATGTCAGAGCACTTGAACCATTTTTGCCAGTCGCGCTGATCGTCGATGATCCCGCGGTCGATATATTCCTGCCACAGGGGAGTGCCCCGGTACACGCACATCCGGTTGAAACCGAAGGTGTCCAGCTTCAGCCGCGCCGCAAAACGAAAACTCTCCCTGATATCATCAACCGTTTCGTCGGGGGCGCCCACTAGAAAAAATCCATGGGCTCGTTCAATCCCATGCAGCTTGGCTTGGTTCACCGCATATTCGATTTGCTCCAGGGTCTGGTTTTTTTTGAGCCGATCGAGGACTTTCTGGGTCCCGGCTTCGATTCCATAGGCTAAGAAAGTGCAGTTGGCCCGGCTCATGATCGGCAGCTGGTCTACCGCCACTGAATCAACGCGACCCTCACAGCCCCAGGTGAACTCGAGACCGCGCTCGATAATACCGCGGCAGATATCCGTGATACGCCGGCGCTTGAGCAAAAAGTGGTCATCTGTGAAATATATCGAGCGGTAGCCCGCATCGTTTAGCTGCTGCAGTTCACCCAGCACATGCTGCGCCGAGCGATGGCGCCATTTGCCCTGGGACAGCGATGGGATATCGCAGTATATACAGCCGTATGGACAGCCCCGCGACGTCTGCACGGTACAGAACTTGTCGAGTGAAAGAACGGCCGGGACATCAAGGGGCAGGGATTCAATATAATCAATGGGCAGGCTGTCACGATCCGGGTATGGGAACCGGTCCAGGTCCCGGATAAGGGGACGCGGTTCATTGCGGACAATTTCATCTCCGTTGCGCCAGACCAGACCGGCTACCGCGCCTGGATGATCGAGATGATCCAGGTAATCCGGCAAGAGTTCCTCACCTTCACCAACCCCGATGCAATCTGCCTCGGGAAAGTCCTCTAAAATCAGATCGGCATTCATGGAGGCGAAAACACCTCCCAGGATGATCGGCGTGCGGGGTGCGGCTGCTTTGAGCCGCGCCGCCATGACCTTGGTCGGGGGGTAGGTCGTCGTGGATAAAAAGGAGATTGCAATCACATCCGGCCGTTCATCTTTGACAGCCTCGGCGATGTGCTCAGCTTTCATTTGAGGATGACAGGTGTCGAACATGCGGACACGGTGACCATGCTGCCGGACCACCGGCGCCAGCGTTTCGATACCGAGCGGTGGGAAAGCCATTATTTTGACGCGCTGATCGTCGGGCCGGGAACCGCCCAGCTCCCGGGGAAGCATTTGATAGTAATCTTCGTCTCTAACATATATCAGAAATATATTCATGAACACGGTCCTTCAAAGCCGAATATCGCGAGGAAAGAATCCTTCTTAAAGTGAGAGTCCCGGTTGACGCAAGCGGCACCCTTCTCTAACGTGATATGCTAAAAATATCAAGGGTCGCTGCGCAATCGGGGGTAGCCGTAATATATTCCGGCAAACAATTTCGCAACATGCCCGTGATTGTAATCATCAAAAGCGATTATGCACCATTAAATTACAGGCCCTGTGCCCGGGAATAACTGCCGGTGCTGAATTCCAACGCCTTGACTTCCAGGGTATCCGAGCTATTGTGTTCATAGGCTTTATGACTGGTCTTCAAACCAAAGGAACCAGAGCGTTACCGGAGTTGCACGTCAAACCGTAAGGAGGAATAATTTTGAAAAAAACCCTGAACGCGATTAATGCGCTCTACCCCACTCCCACGGTACTGGTCGGTGCAATGGTAGACGACAAACCTAACTATATTACCATTGCCCACGTCGGAATCGTAAACCATGCCAGACCTTACCTTATTTCGCTGAGCTCGGCCAAAGCCCATTACACCAATGAGGGAATAAGAAAGAACAGGGAATTCAGCGTAAATATTCCTTCAGAAGATCTGGTGGTGCAAACCGATTACGCCGGTATTGTTAGCGGCAAGAACACGGACAAATCCGAATTGTTTGAAATTTTCCATGGTCAATTGGAAAATGCGCCCATGATCAAACAGTGCCAGGTAAATATGGAGTGCCGGCTTTACGACATCTACGATACCCCCACCCATGACCTGATAATCGGTGAAATCGTGGAAACCTATGCCGCTGAATCCGTGCTGACCGAGGGTAAAATCGACCTGGCCAAGCTAAAGCCGCTGTTATTTGACATGAGCAGCATTAAATACTGGTCGCTAGGCGGAATAGTGGCGGACTGCTGGAAAGTCGGCAAGCAGCTGAAGAAATAACGGGTTCACAGGTTCAGGGTTCAGAGGTTCAGGGGTTAAAGGATTCGACAGTCGAGGTTAGATAGGTTCTAAGTTCCGGGATTCAAAGTTTGAGGATAGATAGGTTCAAGCTTCCGGGGTTCAACGTTCAGGGTAAAAATCTTCCAAGAATTTAAAGTCCGATATTGGATCATACTATTTGAAATCTCGAAATGAAAAGCTCAAATAGAAAAGCAGATCAACCGCTTGAGCCTCTAAACCTCCGAACCATTGAACCTTGAACCTCTGAACCCTGAACCCTGAACCCCCGAACCCCTGAACCCCGAACCCCTGAACCTTGAACCTATAATAAGGAGACAAAATATGAAAATTGCTATCATTGGAATCGGAAATGTGGGCGGAACCCTGGGACCCGCCTGGGTCAAAGCTGGACACGAGGTCATTTATGGCGTCCGTGATCCGAACAGCGAAAAAGTCAAAAACCTGCTGGATATTTCCGGGGGCAATGCCGAGGCGGCCGGTGTTGCGCAAGCTGCCGCCAAAGCAGATGTCATAGTCCTGGCGACTCCCTGGTCTGCCGCCCGGGAGGCCGTTGGGGAAGCCGGTGATTTGAGCGGCAAGATCGTGGTGGATTGCACCAATCCGATCGCGCCGGATCTAAAAGGTTTGAGCGTTGGAACGACGACCTCGGCCGGTGAGCAAGTCGCGCAGTGGGCCAAAGGCGCAAAGGTAGTTAAAGCCTTTAACACGACCGGCTCGGGCAATATGGTCAATCCACAATATGAATCGCATGCGGTGACTATGTTCATTTGTGGCGATGATCCGGGATCCCGGGAGATGGTAGCGCAATTGGCTGAAACTGTGGGTTTTGATCCCTGCATCACCGGACCGCTTTATCACGCCCGCTATTTCGAGCACATGGCCATGCTCTGGGTAGACATGGCCTACCTTCAGGGCCGCGGACCGGATTTTGCCTATAAAATTGTCAGCCGTTGAATCAATGGTTCAAAGTGGGCTGAAGGCGGGGGACTGAACCTTAGGCCCTTATACGAAACACTTAAGGTGCCGGTGTTTCTGCCGGAGGCAGATCAGGAAATAGCGCCTTAACTACCAGTCACCGGAAATCTAATATGAAACCATTTATTATAAAAAATGTAGGGCGGGCCACGGCTCGACTGAAATCGCCGAATTCCGAGATCTGTACTTCGCCATTCGTCAATCGACATTCCGCATTCCATGTCCTCTTCGGTTGACTGATTTCGGCAATTCGGCTATACGAAATCAACGAGAATTCTTAACCCTTGCCGGCCTGGAATCCGATTGAATGTCTAAAAATATGCTGCTCGATTGCAAGGACATAAGTTATAAATATCCTGGCTCAAATGTTGAAGTATTCAAAGATATGAGCTACCGCCTATCCGGTCCCGGTTTCCATGCGCTATTCGGACCATCCGGGGTAGGCAAAACCACTCTGGCTAAAATGATGACGGGCGACATCAGTAATTTTGGCGGAGAAATTTACAAATCAAACATTCAGCGCGTGTTGTACACTCATAATCTTGAGAGAATTCCAGGATGGTCCACCGTTGGCGAACATCTAGCAAACACCACTCCCGATACCAATAAAGCCAAAATTGATGATCTGGTCTCAACTTTTGGCATGGGGCCCCATACAAACTCCCAGTTTTCGCAACTTTCCCTGGGGCAGCAAAACCGTATTAACCTTGTGCGGTATATGCTGCAGGATTTCGACCTGTTGATCATGGATGAAAGCCTGGCCAATGTCGATGAGGTTACCAAGGAACACATCATTTTGAAAATGAAAACCACATTCTCCGATCGGTGTTTTCTGTATATTTCTCACAACGTGGCGGAAGTCGCCAAATTCTGCAAGCAGATCCTGGTCTTGCGGGGACGGCACAAAAACCCGCAGACCGTATCTATCCAGGGCCAGGACCACTCCAACGGCCAAGATCTTGATAAAAAGCATCTTGAGCGGACCATGCTGGAGATCGTCAATGCTTTCTAGACGTATTTATCAATTTTTCATCATCTATTTCATCGGCTTGACAATTTTATTTTTAATAAAATACGTCCTGGGTCTGTCCGACTACGTGATCCCGAGCCCGTTGGAAATATGGCAAACCGGCCAAAACGTCTTCCTGCGCTACCTGTTTAGCGTCATCGATACCCTGTCGATCGCCATTCTCGGCCATATGCTGTCGATCTGCCTGGCCACCGCAGTCGGAATCATCGGGCGCCTGACCCTGTGGATTGGATCTTTCATCCGGGTCGCAGCCTATAATATTCAGGCCTATCCCATTGTGGCCGTGGCCCCGATCATATTCATCCTGCTGGGAGACGGTCTATCGTCGCGGCTGTTGATCACCGCTATGATCTGCTATTTTCCCCTGCTGCTTTCCTTTATTGGTATACTCAGCGAGCCGGTGCCGGAGATCGAACACTTTTACGAAGCCACGCTGCGGATGAATTGGCGGTTGCAGGTAAAAATCAGGGCTTTTGAAAACATCAATAAAATCTCGACGGTCATCGTGGGCAGCGGTACCCTGGCAATCGTAGGAACGATTGTCTCCGAATTTATCGCCGCCAATGCGGGCATCGGGCACAGTATCCGCATTGCCTTATACCAGAGTGACCTTGCAAAAATACTCATCGCCCTGTTTTTAATCGGAATCTGCACGTCGTTGTACCTGGTCTGCCTGGAATGGCTGGGCCAGACCGTGCAGCGGCGCCTGCAAGGCGCATAGTAGCTGATGGCTCATAGCTCATAGCTGATAGCCTGAAGGATAATTCTTTTTTCTTGAGCAACGAGCTTTATTATACGGTTTTAGAGTGTGGGAGCGGCTTCCAGCCGCGATCGAGGTAGTCCTGATGTCGATCTGGACTGGAAGGTCGCTCCCACGATCCAAAAGTCTATTTATGATTATCGATCCGTAGTCTAACAATAATTTTTCAACCAGACAAATAGGAATGACCCGTAATGAGACAACGACTCGGAATTGGAATTGTCCTGATATCGGCAACGCTTTTTTTCCTTTTCTTCACTGCTTGCAGCGATAAAAAGCAGCCTCCGGAGGAGGTGTCCTATCGGCTCAAATGGCTGTTTAACATCAGCGTTGTCGGCGACTTGTGGGCCGACGCTCACGGGAACTTCACCCGCAACGGTCTGAAAGTCAATGTGAAACCGGGCGGTCCCGAAAAGGATGCCATCAAAGAGCTTGAGATCGGTCATGCCCAGTTCGGGGTGGCTTCGGCTGATCAGGTAATTCGGGCCGTCGCCAAGGGCTCACCGATTGTGGTGCTGGCCCAGCTGTTTCAGGTCAATCCGCTGCATTGGATTTATCGCCCGGATCGAACGCCCCTGAGAACACCGCAGGATCTGAAAGATAAAAAAATCGGCATAACCTACGGCGGCAACGATGAAACCATTATGCGGGCCCTGCTGGCCAAATACCAGATCAGGGAAGATCAGGTGAAGCTCTCCAGCGTCCGTTACGATTTTACACCGTTTTACAAAGGCGAAGTGGATTTTTGGCCCCTGTATCGCAATGCCCAGGCGCCCATTATCGGCGATAAACTTCTTAAGGCCGGTGAGCGTTTCGATCTGATGAGTCCCAGCGGATTAGGCATCCGGTTTGTCGCCAACTCGGTTATAACCACCCAAAAAATGCTGGATGAACGCCCGGATACCGTCAAGCGTTTCATGCAGGCGTTGCTGGAGGCCTGGGGCGAAGCCTTGTCCCCCGAGAATAAAGACAAAGCCATTGAGACAGTTCTGAAGTATAACCCGGAAACCCCGGCTGAGATTGTAAAAAAGCAGCTGCCGGCCACCCGCATCCTGATGTTGCCGACACCCGACACCAAGTTCGGCAAAATCGATGTGGCCGCTTGGCAGCAAACCGAAAAAATTATGCTCGACCAGAAATTGATTGAAGCACCGGTTAATATTGAAACCAGATTAAAGCCGATGGTGGAATGACGCCTAATCGGAATTAAGTGAATTCTGGTTACTCCGAGTCCAAATGATGCTTATTTTTCGGCAAGCGTCAGGTTGATTGAGTTAATTAGTTGAATAAGTTGAATTGCATTTGCTCATGGCCGGATGCCGCAAATCCGGCATGCAGCAGCCCTTGTGGGCCACATTGACGCCGACTTCGGAAGACTGGTCCATTCGCAATTTGCTGAACGAGCTGGCGGCCGAGCATCGGGCAATGAAGAAACAAACCGGTAGCAAATAAAATTTCGGACCTATAACCAATAAAAAGGCAATTTAAAGATTGCAAAAATTTATTGAAGCGTCTCGATCTTGGAGTGCTGGAGTACTGGAGTGCTGGGGTATTAAAAGTAGACATCAAACTTTCAGCCAATACTCCAGTACTCCAGTACTCCAGTATTCCAATACTCCGAAATTTATAATAATTAAAAGCCCCACGAGGGATTACCTTCTTTTGGGTTATGGAAGCGTAAAATCTTGCCTGATCACCATTATGTAATAGAATTTTCAGATGTCGCTTTTTCCTATTCGGATGGCAAAACCATATTCCGGGACCTTTCATTGCGCCTGGAATCCGGACGATTCTATCTGATCAGCGGACCGTCCGGCTCCGGCAAGTCAACGTTTCTGCGACTGATCAATCGCCTGGAGGAGCCAAGCAGCGGTGGCATCTTTTTCGACGGCCGCAAACATTCAGCATACAGCCTGCCGGAGTTACGACGGTCCCTCCTTTATATACAGCAGACCCCCACTGCCATGGACGACACCGTGGCGCAGAATTTACTGCTGGGCTTTACCTTCAAGAACAACCGCGATCTGCCGGTCCCGGATAAAAAGACCCTCAGGGGTTACCTGGACAATTTTCTCTTAACGGATGTCACCCTGGAAGCCAACGCCCAAACGCTCTCGGTCGGCCAGATGCAGCGCCTCTGCTTTATCAGAGGCCTTCTGCTGGATCCGCAAGTACTTCTCCTGGATGAGCCGGCCAGTGCCCTGGATGAAGAAAGCAGCCGGATCGTCGAGGAAACCGCCGAACGCATGGGTGTCGAATCCGGATTGACAGTCCTGATGGTTAGTCATCGCAGATTCGAACCACAGCAGGCAAAATGCAGCACCATTCGCATTGTCGACGGGCGGGCGGAGATAATTGAATGACGCCGGAAATCGTCAAAATAAGTCTGATTCAACTGGCTTTCGGACTGGTATTTATTCTGGTGGCCGGTTCAGCATCCATGTATCATGCACTCAGGCTGGAACGCGACCTGCTGGTGGGTACCATCCGCACGTTTGCGCAACTCTTCCTGCTTGGTTTTATATTAAAGTTCATTTTTGAACTGCAAAATGCAATTGTCGTCCTGGCTATTTTCGGTTTCATGATATTTTTTGCGGCCTGGGAGGTTCGCGGCCGTGTAAAAGAACGGCAAGTGGCATTTTTCTGGCCGGTGTTCGTTTCCATGTTCATCAGTTATACCATCGTTTCCTACCTGGTGACTGCGGTGATGGTAAATGTCGAACCATGGTGGAAGCCGCAGTATTTCATTCCTCTGGCCGGGATGGTCATCGGCAATTCAATGAATGCCGTGGCCATTGCATTGGAACGATTGCTGGGAGAGTTGCGCAAACGAAGGCTGGAGGTCGAAGCCCGGCTGTGTCTGGGAGCCGATTATAAGGAAGCCAGCGAGGATATGTTTCGCAATGCCATGCGGGCCGGCATGATCCCATCCATCAACTCGATGATGGGAGCAGGCATTGTCTTCATCCCGGGTATGATGACCGGGCAGATTCTGGCCGGCGCCGATCCGCTGCAGGCCATCCGCTATCAGATCATCGTTATGGTCATGCTGGTCGGTTCAACGGCCATCGGCACCCTACTGGTAGTTTACCTGGTGCGAAAACTGTGCTTCGGATCGGGTGAAAGATTGCTGCTTCAGCCTATAAGCCGTTGATCCTTTTCGATATGGTGAATCATTTTGATCTTACTACCGGAATATTTAATGTTGAGTTAACATCTCATAGCCGACTCCGTTAGAATCATTCTTAAAAGCGAGTAAAAAGTCAAACTCAATTCCTTGACCATTAGACTAAAATTAGAATCGAAGATTAACCTTCACCTAAAACCAAAAGCCCAGCACCGAATGCCATTTCTAAGCCGACAAAATTATAGAGTTTTACCTGGGCGGTCTATATGTCTCCTTAATTACAACCTTCTTTAAATTACGGTTTTACGGTCGTAAATAAGTTGCCGCCTTTTAGTTTGACAATACCTCTTCTTAAAAATGATTTGATAATTTCATTGTATTTCATTTCATATTCGCTGTTAAAATAAAGATCGACGGTCTCCTTGAACCAGCAGGTATTCATCAGATAAGGAAAAAATTCAGTTTCTTTAATCGTCTTTTTCATCATCAGCGTGTAGACCAATATTTTCTTAATCAGATCATTGCCGATCTGATCCGGCTCCCGGAAATATCTTTCAATCCTATCCTTACTTTTTGCGATTGCGCCCTTTATATCGGTAAACGGCTGCCCGTGGCCCGGATAAACAATATCGACATCAAGTAATTCGAGTTTTTCAAGCGAATCCTGCATATCAAACAACGCCCGGCTGCCTTCGACACGCAGGGTCATCGCGGCCGAATCATTCTCCCACAGGGTATCCGATGAAATAAGGACCTTCTCCTGACGGTGGTAAAGCACAATGCCGTCGGAAGCATGACCGGGGGTGTAGATTACTCGGAATTCATGAGGCCCGACGGCGACAACCTCACCATCCTGCAAGGTTTGGGTGACGGTAAAAAAATCGGCCTCCTGATTATAATATCTCCACCAGGTGGACCAACTATCCTGCTTGTCGATAAAATGCCGGCCGACAGCATGCAAAGCAATGTCACAGCCGGATTTCTGCTGAATGATTCGATTGCCACCGATATGATCGCAATGCGTGTGGGTGTTGACAATTGAGGATATGTCGGAAAGGTTGACACCCAGATCGATGATCAATTTTTCGGTTTCGCTAAAATCGGCGATATAGCCGGTATCGATAAGGATCGGGGATTCAGACCGGTAGACAAAGTGATTGGCGTTTAAATAACCTCTCTCTATAAAGAAGAGGTCCTTTAAAATTTCATTTTTAACCATATATACCCTCAACCTTTGAATCGATAGCAAGATTCAATTCAATCTTTAGCAATTGACGCAATAGCATACAGATTGCAGCTGATCATCGGATGTGTCAAGTCAAAATCCTGTAACAGCTACCTATGCGAGACGGCCACTGGTGCTGCTTGAATTCAATTCTTGCGCTTCGAAAAAGCGACTTCTTAGGGAACGCGCAAACATTGATTCACAAAATTCAAGGGTTGAAGTGTATTCCTGGCAAGACGCGTAACGTAAGGTCAAGCGGCATGACGTTTTAGAGGAATTTTGGGAAAAAAAGGTGGAGGCTTCAAGCCTACGCTTTATATCCAGGTTGTGATAGGTTATCCGGCCACATCATTACCCAGATTACATCCTAACTGGGATTTGTTTTCACAATCAAAATTCTTATACTGAAATTATATTTTGACAAATATAATTAGGCACCTTATTATTCTTTATTTCCCACATTAATTCTCTCAAAGGATTACGACAAAATGTTTTTCTTGAAGGACCTTCCGACCGATTCCAGCCTGCGGGAATTTTCCAGGCGCTATCCCAATATGAACCCCTCGGCCCTGAAAGCATGCACCGGGTTAATGCGCACCGGCAGCGATCTGCTGGCGGTATTTGAAACGATTCTAACCCGATCCGGTTTGTCCCAGGGACGCTTTTTGACACTCATAGTGTTGAACAGAACGCCTGGTGAGGAGATCTATCCATCGTCTCTGGCACGGAAGATAGGCGTGACCCGCGCCACCATGACCGGGCTTTTGACCGGGCTGGAGAAGCAAGGCTTGATCGCGCGTCGCACGCGGGCCGCGGATCGTAGAAAGGTCGGCGTATCGCTGACCGCTGCCGGGCGCCGCACCCTGGAGAACATCCTCCCCGACTACTACCGCCTGTTTGCGAAGCTGACCGCCTATCTGGACGAAGGGGAACGACAAACCCTTATATCTTTGCTGAAAAAAGTGAACCAGGGTATTTCAGCAGCACCGGTAAATCAGAATGGCCAAATTGATTAGGCGACTAATTAATTATATAAATTTGATTAATATCCGTTTTTTAACCTATTTTCAGCGGTCACGCTTTGGTATTAACAGTAGCTAAAAATATTTTGGACATCCGTCTTGAACCTTCATGGTTTCATTCTTGTCGAAGCCCGAAGGGCGAAGTCCCAAACCATTGAAGGGTTGCCAATGGAGGAAGATAATGGAGTCCGATAACCTGTTTTCACCGTTCAAAATAAATGGCTTTAATTTGAAAAACCGCATCGGGGTGGCGCCCATGACCCGCATGTCATCACCCGGCGACAGCATCCCCCGTAAGGATGTACTCGATTTTTTGATGCGCCGCGCCCAAAACGGCGCTGCAATTGTCTATACCGAGGCCATTGTCACCGACTATGAGAGCGCCCAGGGCTATCCCGGTCAGGCCCGTCTGACCACCCAGCGCCAGATCGATGCCTGGAAACCGGTAGTCCAAGCCATTCAAAAAGAAGGCGCCGCGGCCATCATGCAAATGTTTCACTGCGGCCGCATGGCTTATCCGGAAATCAATCCGGCAGGACGTGTCATTGCCCCCAGTGCAATTCCTCCCAAGCAGGACAACCCCATGACCGGATCCCCGTACCCCGTGCCGGATGCCATGACCCAATTCGACATCGAACACGTTATCAAGGGCTTTGTTGAAACGGCCAGAGGGGCGGTGGAAGCCGGTTTCGATGGAATCGAAATCCATGGGGCCCACGGTTATCTGATCAACAGTTTCTTATCTTCCTATTCCAATCAGCGCACGGATGGTTATGGCGGGTCGGCCGAAAACCGCTTCCGGTTTGCCCGGGAAGTCATCGAGGCCGTTCCTAAAGTGGTGCCGCGGGAAAGGTTGCTCATTTTTAGAGTTTCCAACTGGGGCGTGGCCGATATGGAGGTGTCCTTATACGAATCGAAAGATGCCGGCGTTGCGTACCTCGACACGCCTTTGCCTTAATGTATTGCCTGAATTTTTCAATTTTCAGGGATCAGACCAATATCTTCCAGGGTATATTTCATTAGCCATGATTTGAAAAAAGGGCTGTCGAACTCATATCCTGTTGGAGATTTTACCCGTTTGTGTGAATATGGATCTTTTTTAATAAGATATCCGCCTCTGACAAGAGTGTTCGCGGTATTTACAGCCGTGCCACTGGTCCCGAGCCCGAAGCGTTTCAATGTCGATTGTGTTGTGAGTCCTTTAGTGCCGGCTGCGACAGCACGCAACACATTCTGCTGGTGGGCTGTAAGAGTGTTCCAGTGTGAAAGCAACAAATCATATTCTTCATCCACGATATCATTAAAAGCTTCATCAATGTCATCCGATGTTGCGACACCCTTGGTATGGGTCAGGTCAAAACATTTTCTCGCGACCTGCACAACATCCCTTGTCCTTGGGCCAGCAGCACCAACAATAGCTGCACCCACCTTTGCCGTTTTTATTCCTGCAGACCCTAATCTGGAATCAATCCAATCGGCTAGATATTCGGCATCCATTGGCCTAAAAGGCATTTTATCAACCAGTTTATACAGGGCTCCTTTATTTAATATCATTCGGTGAATAAGATGCTCTTTAGATCCGGCAAGAAGATAGCTTATGTTTCCATGGCGCTGAATGGTTCCTCTTAGATCCCATTCGGCGGTCTCTCCGCCAAATTTATGGATTTCCTGAAATTCATCAAGCGCAATTCCGATTGTTTTTCTTCGATCGCCTGCAATTTCATTTATTGCATTCAAAACACTCCCAAGTGTTTTCCTCTGTTCAGCTGCGTTGCGATCCCTCAAATTAAAGTCCACGCTGGGCAGAATGGTACCTGTGGCGGGATCTGGGGACAGGGAAATTGATACGCTGAGTTTCGAAACAATATCCGTAATAAAGCTCTTCCGCTCTTTGCCAAGTATCCTGGAAGCCTCAGCAAGTATTTTATTACCCATGTCGACGGCCGTTGATGCGGTTGAAAGGTCAGCCAGGAAGGCTTGATTTCCTGCATCATTGATCCGGGCAATTGCTTGTAAAATAGTAGAGGTTTTCCCCATTCGTCTAGGACCATAGACAAGCAGTTTGCTTCCAGGTTCTGTTAAGGCGGTAACCATGCGCTCGATCTCATGGGTCCGGTTGGTGAAATATTCACCTTCTACCACACCATGAATTCGAAAGGGATTAAAACGAGACTTTATCATGCTTAACACCTTAGTACCTTTTTGAATATTTGGATATTATTGAACCAGTTTTCTTACACAGCCACAATACTGTGTAAAAAAAAACTTTGCAATAATAAAGTAATTTTGCTTTATTTTTTTTAACCTTGCGGGGATAAAGCCAAGCAAGGCTTTCATCATCCTTGATCACAGGCAACTAAAGTAAGGTACCTGAAGAAACTCGGTTTGACGACGGTGCATTGATGTAGACTATAACCGGTGCAACCCGTGCTATTTCATGCCTTCAGTCTTTAGGGGACATTCTACGATATTTAGATTTTAGAATCCTTACATCTGGTCGACGACCAGAAAAGGATGGAGAATTCATAACATCATAAATCTAAATATCTTCATCTAAAGCCGCTTCTCTGGCAAGGCGCAGCCGGCGTGATTTATCCAGCACGTAAGGCAGAATCAAAAAGAGGAGCGCACCGATGAGCAGTACCGCCGATATGGGTTTTTGCAAAAAAACCATAAGATCTCCCTGGGAAATGATCAAGGCCTGGCGGAAGGACTGCTCCATGCGGCCGCCCAGGATCAAACCGAGAAGCACCGGCGCCAGCGGGTAATCGTGTTTGCGCATGTAGTAACCGACCGCCCCACAGACGCCCATCAGCACCAGGTCCATTTTGCTGTGGTTCAAAGACCATACGCCAATGGTTGATATCACCAGTACAATCGGCATCAGATACCGGGCCGGGATGTACATGATGCGTGCAAACAGATTCACCAGGGGCCAATTGAGCACCACCAGCATCAGGTTTCCCAGGTACATGCTGGCAATCAAGCCCCAGACGAGATCCGGATGTTTCTCGAACAGCAAAGGACCCGGCGTAATACCGATCATCATCAACGCCCCCAGCATGACCGCCGTGGCGCCGCCACCGGGGATGCCCAGCGTCAGCAACGGCAGCAGTGCGCCGCCGCTGGCGGCATTGTTGGCCGACTCCGGGCTGGCAACGCCTCTGATTTCACCTTGGCCGAATTTTTCAGGATGTTTGGCCAGACGTTTTTCGATATCGTAGGAAAGAAACGAGGCCAGGGTGGCGCCGGCGCCGGGCAGGATCCCCACAAAAAAGCCGATGACGGTTCCGCGGACAATCGCCCCGATGCTGGAAACGAATTCCTTCATGGAGACCCACAGGCTCTTGGCCTTGACGATTTGCCCGCGTTTACCGGTCCTGAGTTCTTCGGCCGTTATGATGACCTCCGAGACGGCGAACATACCAATTGCAACCACGACAAAGTCAATGCCGTCGAGCAGAAACGGATTGCCGAAGGTGTAGCGGGGGGCACCGGAAACCAGATCGATGCCGATGGTGGCCATCATCAAACCCAACGCGGTGGAAATGATGGCTTTGGCGACGGATTTTCCGGTAAGGCTGGCAACGGTCGACAAACCGAAGACCATCAAGGCAAAGAATTCAGCCGGCCCGAAGCGCAGTGCCAGACCGGCAACGGGTGCGCCGATAAATGTCAAAACGATAATGCTGAAAGTGCCGGCCACAAATGATCCTATGGCGCAAATGGCCAGGGCCGGCCCGGCCCGGCCCTGCAGAGCCATTTTATGGCCATCCAGGGTGGTAACCACCGATGCGGATTCGCCCGGGATATTGACCAGGATGGAGGTTGTCGACCCGCCATACATCGCCCCATAATAAACAGCAGCCAACATGATTAGAGCCGAGGAGGCCGGCATACTGAAAACCAGGGGCAGCAGGATGGCAATCGTGCCGGTGGGTCCGAGACCGGGAAGCACACCGACTATAGTCCCAACCAGGCAGCCGACAAATGCGATCATCACATTAAACGGAGTAAAGGCAACACTGAAGCCGTAGATTAGATTGTCGAACATATTTTGAGTGGCGATTATTGTGCCCTTAGATGGGCGTTCCTGACAACATGTTGCAACTAACTGATGGTTTCAGGTTTTCCGCCTGAGGCGAACATCTGGCCTGAAAAGCGACCATTTTGATCAATAATAAAACTAATGAACATCATCCAACATCGGAGATCGAATAAGGGAATTCTATCGATCTTAATCGCGGTTGCAAACCGCTCCCACACGAACCTAAAATGGGGTTATATAAGAGCGGCAGCCGCTGACCGCGAGCGTCCGGTCAAATCAAATAAAAAACTGATGAAGGTCGAACACCCGCCTGCCATGCATAGAGAATTTGATCTACATCATCATTGAGTTATTAGCTTAATGTCAGTCGCAACCTTTCAGCCGTTTTAACGCATTGCGGGCAGGTCGAACATCGAATTATGGATTCTGCCAGCCGTGAGCTTTTTTTGCCGAACGCTCTATTTTAAAACGATTGAGCGAAGCGATTCCACAATTCTTCAATCTTCAATCTTCATTCTTCAATTTTCAATCCAGTTCAACCGGATCAGGGCCTTAATAATGCTTCCAGAATCCCCATCGGCAAGTTGATCTGCAGCACTTTGTCAAAAAGGAAGTAAATGCCTAAAGAAAAAACGACGGCGATCGAAATGCCAAGATACCAGCGCTTTTCACCTAACAAGAAGAAAAAAACAGCCAAAAGTACGGCACTGCAAATGATAAAACCCAACCGCGGCAAGAGCAGCAGGTAGGCAATAAGCAGGGCCCACATCAAGTAGAATCGCCAATTTTCTCGAAGTCCCGGCCGGCCGCCGGTTTCCGAGGGTTCTTTTTTCGCTTTAGCCGGCCGGCCCGGCAAAATTATCAGCCACAAAGCTGCGGCTGCCATGGCAGTGCCAAGGATAAATGGAAAGACGGTTGGGCCCGGAACCCCCGGAAAGCTGTAGTACGCGGGTATTTTCAGGCCCTCCCATATGTATGCGGCCACGGCAACCAGAATGACCAGGGCTTCGAGACGCGTTGGAGACAGTAGGCGCTTAGCGGGCATCATATCGACAAGTTGTTGTTGATTTTAATTGAGTCATTGTATTTTAAAAGTGACCAATGACCTAAAATTCAATATGACTAAAATGATCTAAAATTATGGAATGCTATCATTTTAGAAAACCGAGCTGCTTTAGCAGCGTTTGATAACCGGCCAGTTCCTGATTGACGTATTGGCTGAATTCTTCTCCAAAACGGACGACGGGCTCCCAGCCCAGCTTCTGGCGCTCCTGGTTCCATTCAGGGCTGGCGACCATATCCCGAATGGTTTTGGTCCAAAATTCCACAGCCGGTTTGGGAACATCGGGCGCCATATACAAACCGCGCCAGACCGGAAAAACGACGTCAATGCCCTGTTCCCGCGCCGTCGGCAATTCGGGAAATCCGCTGAGACGATTTTCTGAAAGTACGGCCAGAATCCGAACTTTGCCAGCCTCCAGTTGACCCGCAACCTCGGACACATCCAACGATGCAACCGCGGTGTGACCACCCAGCAATGATGCCAATGCTTCGCCGCCTCCCTGAAACGGCACATAAACCAATTCCAGCGGATTCTTGCCGATGGCTTTGCCCAGCAAGGCGACCTTGATGTGATCCATGCTTCCCGGGGCCGAACCGCCGCTGAAGCTGACCGATTTGGGATCGGCTTTGAGCGCAGCGACCAGGTCGCCGAGCGTCTTGTAAGGAGAGTCCGCCCGCACGACATAGGCACCATATTCACTGGCGATCTGAGCCAGGGGTGTGACCTCTTTGTAGGTGTAGAGCGCTCGTTTAATCGCCATACTGAAAGTAACCGAATTCGATGCCGCCACCAGCAGATGGTCATCCCCTTTACGCTTTTCAACAACATAGGCGATGGCCACCGAGCCGCTGCCGCCCGGCATGTTGGCAACGTAGATCGGCTTTGTGATGGCCCCTGTTTTTTGCAGCACGCGCGCTGATGTCCGGCAAATGGTGTCCCATCCGCCACCGGGATTGGCCGGCGCGATGAATTCAATGGCTTCATCAGGTTCCCAGGCCATGGCCTGCTCCCATTGCGTGGGAAGTAAGATCAGCGAAGCTGCTAAAATCAATATAACGGCCAAAAATGAACGGGTTTTCATGGTAAACCTCCTTTCTTTTTACCTGAATTTTGCACGTTTTTTGACAGGCACAAAAAATGATTGGAAAGTAACCTTTGCGGAATCCAACCAGTCGGACTGCTTTCACAAAACAATATCAACAAATTCCAAAGGTTGGCATATACATTTACGGACGCTGGTGTGCCGCACGACGTGGACCGGTAGCGGTCAAGCAAGAATACCACTCACCTTGCCAATTAATCAGGCGGGTGTCAATCCAAAATAAATCGTGACGGGATTTAGAGTTGAAACGACCTTTTGCTAAATCAAACAAAATTCATTAGACATAAAGCAGTTTAAAAACGAGAATCAGCCTTCACCGTATGCCGAAAGCCCCCGCTTCGCGGGATGACATATCAGTTTTAAGGAATTGAGGTATGCCTCCAACGCCGAAGGCCGTTTCCCAAGCAGCACAATCCTGGTCTTTGTCTTAACCACTTTTAGATTTAATTAATTTTGGCCTTGTCTGTGTGACCTCACAAACCAATCAACCGGTCTGCGCAGGCTGACCGGCTCCGGATAGCTATCTATGTAACCCACCCGCAGCAAAAATTGGGGAATCACGTCCGGGGAATGATTGGCCGCTATTTGATTCATACCGCTTTCTTCCTCGATCGACTGGGTCATGGGGTGAATGGCAATTTTACGCTCCCGTGCCAGCAGGGCCATTCTTTCAAACCTTCTCCCGGTTTCGATCAGATCCGCGACTGAGCTGCCGCGACTGGTGATAACCAACCATCCGGCCCCCTGGCGTGCGAGTTTGGCGGTTTGATCGACACCCTGCTTGCGAAAACTCGCTTTCATAAAATCATCAGATTGAACAAAATTTCTGACAAACCAACCTTTGACCCCCTGTATCTCCATCCCTTCAACAGTCAATCCATCACGATGACGCTCGGCATCCTGATTGGTGAGGCGCACCCATTGGACCAGTTCCCTTTGGGCGTCATCCCGCTGCGCCTGAACTCGAAAATTTTCGACCGCTCCCTCCTGAATGCAGTTGGCGTGCTCGGTTCCAGCAGCCAGGGTTTTTTTCAAAAAGCGTCGTCGATTTATTTTCATTTCCTACCTCCCATTGATTGAATTGTTTGGCTGCTTCGTCGCAACCGATTGTCTCGAAATAAAGATCCGGGCTCAGAGGACCGGGTTTTTCATTAAAAATTAAAAAGCGATAGCATATGCTCAATTAATTAGTCACCTTACGGTGACATTTTGATTAAAATTTTTTTATTTTTCGTTTCCGGCAAACAAACCTTTAATCATGGTATCGATAGCCCTTTCCAGGCGTTGCCAACCGGCGTCAGACTGAAGATCAACCCCATTGTATATGCTGATTTTACGACCGCGGCTCACCAGGTAGCTGACACCGGCGCCGATGATGGCTCCCATCGCCGCAATATCCGGGCCCTTGCCGGTTGTTGGAAAAAACATGTCAAAAAAATTCATCATGGTATTCTCGCGGACCGACTCCAGTTCAATTGTCAGCTCGTTGCGCTCGATCATTTCCCACGCCAGAATTTCCTGGGTAATGGGCCGTGTCCGAATGGCGTTTATAAAATTGCGGCTCAATTGGGATAATTGTTCGGTCGCGGGCAGTCGACTGTATGCTTCCACGCTGCCGCCGGCCAGTTCTTTGATGGAAGGCCAGAAATTGCCCTCGCGGCCGTAGGCCGCGATCAGTTCCGGCAGTCCGCCGAAATAGCGGTAGATCAGCACCTTATCGACCCCGGCTTCTCGGGCGACCGCATTAACCCCCAAACTTTTGAAACCTTCACGGGCCAAAAGGCTGCCGACGGCCTCGATCAAGCGGGCACGCGTCGCCTCGCGGTCTCTTGGCTTTGTCTCGCGCGTAACAACTCTATTCTTTTTTCCAGGTTTCGCCATTATTCGTTACTCGATCTTTTTTAACTATTTAAATCACCGATCGGTGACATTGTCAAGTGTTTTTAGTTTTGACAGTCGAATAAAAGGCTGTTAGACAACGAAAGATTAAATTCGGAGCCTGCAGGATTAGGTGCTTGGCGACAACACAACCTATAGACTATTTTAATTTTCAAAATAAGAAGGGAGAGCAACCATGATAAAAGGTATCGGCCATCTGGGTATCGTCGTCAAAGATATAGAAAAAAGCTTAGCGGCACTGTCACAAATCGTCGAGATTGAGGCCCCTACCATTAAGGATTTTCCCGATAAGAAGATGAAATGTGCAGTGGTAGAAATGAACGGTGTTGCCCTGGAATTTTTGCAGGATGACAGTGAAGACGGATTTCTGGCAAAATTTCGACGGAAAAGAGGGGATGCCATTCACCATTTTGCCCTGCTATCGGACGATATGCAAAAGGATGTCGAGACGTTAAAGGGCAAGGACATTCCAATGATGGACCTTGAACCCCGAACCGGTTTGCGGGGCAAAAAGATCGCCTTTATCGGACCGGATGCCTTAGACGGTATTTCAATTGAGTTATCGGAACCATGAAGCTGAAGGTTTCAGGTGTCAGGTTTCGGGTGTCAGAAATCGAATTGATAGATCCTGACACCTGAACACTGACACCTGAAACCTTTGAATGTCAAGGTACATGGTAACATCGACAACAAATTGTCGATTTGACTTCACTAAGCGCTTATCTATTTTTACTAAGATGCCTGAGCAAAGCGAATCCTCAATTTTAGTTCATTCTTGTCCGCCGTTGGTTTGGAGGATTAATCATTTTGAATTTTAGTTCATTTAATAAAGTAAGGAGATCCCGTGAAAGATCCGTTATTTGAACCCATCAAAGTCAATCAGCTCGAGTTAAAAAACCGAATTTACCTGCCGGCCATGCATATGAACATGGCACGGGACTTCGAAGTCACCGATCAATTGATCGACTTTTACGCTGAGCGCGCCCGCGGCGGGGTTAGCATCATCACTGTCGGTTATGCCACGGTCGATGAATTGTCCGGTAACTCCACCAATATCGGGGCCCACAAAGAAGAATTTATCCCCGGATTGCAGCGCCTGGCCCGGGCGATTCAATCAAACGGGGCCCGGGCGGCGGTTCAGATAAATCATGCCGGCCGCTATAATTTTTCTTTCTTTCTGGACGGTAAACAGGCCGTGGCGCCTTCGGCCGTGCCTTCCCGCATGACCCGCGAAACGCCCCGCGAACTGGCTATCGATGAAATTAAGGAGATCATCGACCATTTTGCCCAGGCCGCCCGGCGCGTCAAAGCGGCCGGCTATGATGCCGTGGAAGTGCTCAGTGGAACCGGGTATTTGATCAGTGAATTTCTATCTCCGCTGACCAATCAGCGCCAGGACGAATATGGCGGTTCATTTGACAACCGCATGCGTTTCGGGTTGGAAGTCATCGGGGCCATCCGCCGGGAAGTCGGCCGTGATTTCCCGTTGATGGTTCGAATGAACGGCAATGATTTTATGCCCGGCGGCAACGGGCGCCAGGATTTGCAGGAATATGCCAAATGCCTGGCAGCGGCCGGCGTTGACGCCTTGAATATCAATGTCGGCTGGCACGAAGCCAGGGTCCCCCAAATTGTAACCTCGGTGCCCCGCGGCGTCTTCGGGTATTTGGCCAAAGGAATCAAGGAGTTGGTGGATGTTCCGGTAATTTCCGGTCATCGGATCAATGACCCGGCCCCGGCGCGGGAGATGATCGCCGACGGCCTGTGCGACATGGTGGCCATGGGCCGCCCCTTGATAGCCGACCCGTATCTGCCGGAAAAAGCCCGCAGCGGCCGCGAATCCGATATTGTCCATTGTATAGCCTGCGCCCAGGGCTGCTTTGACAACCTGTTTAAGCTCAAACCCGTGGAATGCCTCTGCAATCCCAAAGCCGGCTACGAGAAGGAAAGCATTATTGAAAAAACGGCGACGCCCCAAAAGGTCATGATTGTCGGCGGCGGTGCGGCCGGCATGAGTGCCGCGCTGGCGGCCTGTGAAAAGGGCCACGATGTAACGCTTTATGAGAAAAGCGATCGTCTGGGCGGCCAACTCTATCTGGCGGCCGCTCCGCCGGGCCGGGAGGAATTTGGCGAATTGGCCAAAGACCTGGCCCGCCAGGTCGCGCTGACCTCGATCAATGTGGTGCTCAATCATACCGTGGATGAAAAGCTCATCGAGCAAGAAAAGCCCGACATCATCATAATGGCCGCCGGTGCTGTGCCGATTCGGCCGCCGATTCCCGGCATCGATCTGCCCCATGTTGTCCAGGCCTGGGATGTGCTGCAGGAAAACGTGACGACCGGCCAGCGGGTGGTGATCATCGGCGGTGGCGCTGTAGGGGTCGAAACCGCATTGTATTTGGCCGAAAAAGGAACCCTGTCCGCCGAAGCCCTCAAGTTCCTGCTGGTAAACCGGGCCGAGGATCCTGAAATCCTGTATGAACTTGCCACGCGCGGTACGAAAGATATTGTCGTAATTGAAATGATCGATAAAATGGGCAAAGACATCGGCAAAACGACGCGCTGGGGAATCCTGCAGGATCTATCCCGCAAAGGCATCCAAACCCGGGCGGCCACCAAAGCCCTGGAGATCACCGCCACAGCCGTCAATGTCGAATTAGACGGGAATATAGAAGAGATCCCGGCCGATACCGTGATTCTGGCCGCCGGCGCCGAACCCTATGCTCCGCTGGTCGAAGTGATCGAGCAAAAAGGCATCCCCTATGAGGTCGTGGGTGACGCCGGCCAGGTGGCCATGGCCTTTGATGCGGTGCACCAGGGCTATGAAGCCGGCAGGAGGATATAGTCGATAATGGTTTAAATTACCGTTCAAAAGTTCTGGTTTCAAGGTTTAAATCAGCCGTTGGCTGCCGAAGCTGCCAGCTTGATTAAAAAATAGATTTGGGCCTTAGGCCGCATTGTTATTCGGCCGGAATCAGGTAATCTATTCTTCCATCTGGTTTCAAACAACAAATATGGTTGATCCGCATCGATATAGCTAAATTCCAGTGAGGAGAATTGAATCCTGCATGTGGGGTCGAAGCCCTCAGGGCGAAACCCCAAACCTCTGAACCTTGAACCTCTGAACCTTGAACCTCTGAACCTTGAACCTCTGAACCTTGAACCTCTGAACCTTGAACCTCTGAACCTTGAACCTTTGAACCTTGGAACTTTGAACCTTTAAACTCTGAACCTTTGAACCTCTGAACCTTGAACCTTTGAACCTTGGAACTTTGAACCTTTAAACTCTGAACCTTTGAACCTTTACCACGAAGGAGAACAAAATGACTTCCGGGAAAAATGATCACGTTCTTGGATTTTTATTGAATAAAAAAAATCCCGCCATCGTTAAATCAGAGGGAATTTATTTGTATGATGATCAGGGCAACCGCATTATCGATGCCAGCGGCGGTGCCATTGTCTGCAGCATCGGCCATGGGGTCAAAGAAATCGCCGACATCGTGGCCGAACAAATGCAGCGGGTGGCGTTTGTGTTTCGCAGAGCGTTTATTACGCCGGAGCTGGAGCAGGCGGCCGGCAAAGTTTGCGAATTAACCGGCGGCGATATGGATCGCGTCTTTTTTGTTTCCGGCGGATCCGAAGCGACTGAAACGGCCGTCAAGCTGGCCCGCAAATACCATATCGACAACGGCAATCCCGCCAAATTTCGGGTAATCTCCCGCTGGCAAAGCTACCACGGTGCCACCCTGGGCGCTTTGTCATGGTCCGGTTTTACCTCGCGGCGGGCTGATTTCACACCCTATCTGAATGACTTTGTCCATTTGCCGGCGACCTATTGTTACCGCTGCTGGTATGGTGAATCTCCCGAGTCCTGTGACCTGCAGTGCGCCCAGGCCCTGGAAGACGAGATTTTATGTCTGGGTCCGGAAACTGTTTCCGCCTATATTGCAGAGCCGGTCTCCGGCCACTCGCTGGCCGCGGCCCACCCGCCGGATGAGCATTTTACAAGAATCCGGCAAATTTGCGACAAATACGATGTATTGATGATTCTCGATGAAGTCATGAGCGGTGTCGGCCGCACGGGCAAGTGGTTCGCCTACCAGCATCATGATGTGGTACCCGACATCATCGCCCTGGCCAAAGGCTTGAGCGCCGGCTATTTCCCGGTGGGCGCCGCCGTGATGCAGGATAAAATATTTGATGTTATCGCCAACAACTCCGGCATTTTCGGCTCCGGACACACTTACGGCGGCAACCCGGTGGCAGCGGCCGTGACCTGCGGCGTGCTGGACTACTTGAAGGACAACGGGCTGGTGGAGCGCTGTGCGGACATGGGGAGGTATCTGGCCGACAAATTGCAGACGTTGAAGGCCCACCCCACTGTCGGTGACATTCGGGGCCGGGGGCTTCAATGGGGGGTGGAATTCGTTAAAGACAAAACCACCAAAGAATGCCTTGACCCCCAGCTGCATTTCTCGCAACAGATTCAGGATGAAGCGCTGCCCCGGGGCGTGCACATCGAATCTTCCTTTGGATGCAACCGCGGCCAGCAGGGCGACACCCTCATTTTCGGCCCGCCCTACATTATCACGGAAAACCAGATCGATGATATGATCGGAATCATTGACGAAACGCTGACTATTGTAGAGAAACGCAACGGATAAGGAGATAATAATGAGTAAAAGAAGTGATTTAATGACCAAAGGGCCGGAGCGGGCGCCCCATCGCTCGCTGCTGCGGGCCGAGGGCTTTACCGACTGGGAAATGGAGCGGCCGATGATCGGGATCGCCAACTCCTTTAACGAAATCATCCCGGGACACATGCATCTGGACAAACTGGTGGATGCCGTCAAAGCCGGAATCTACGCCGCCGGCGGAACGCCGGTGGTGTTTAACACCATCGGTGTCTGCGACGGCATCGCCATGAATCATGTGGGGATGAAATATTCGCTGCCCAGCCGGGAATTAATCGCTGACTCGCTGGAAATTATGGCGACTTCGCACCCGTTTGACGGCCTGGTGTTAATGTCTTCCTGCGATAAAATCATCCCGGGAATGCTGATTGCCGCCGCCCGGCTGAACATACCCTCCATTTTTATATCCGGCGGTCCCATGCTGCCGGGTAAAGTTCAGGGCCGGGACACCGGACTGGACAAGGTCTTCGAGGCAGTCGGCCGTTTTAAAAGCGGTAAGATCTCTGAAGGTGAGCTGACCGAAATTGAATGCAAGGCCTGCCCGGGGGTAGGATCCTGTTCCGGAATGTTCACCGCCAACACCATGAGCAATCTGGCGGAAGCCCTGGGCATGGCGCTGCCGTTTAACGGCAGCGCACCGGCAGTGTTTGCCGAAAGGGTCTGGCTGGCCAAACAAACCGGCTACAAAGCGGTTGAATTGGTCAATGCCGGAATCAAACCTCGGGAAATTATGACCAAAGAGGCCTTTTACAATACCATTGCCGCGGACATGGCCCTGGGCGGCTCCACCAACACGGCGCTGCACATCCCGGCCATCGCCCACTATGGTGATATCGATATTACTCTCAAAGATTTTGGAGAAGTATCCAAAAAAATTCCGCACCTGACCTCCATCGCCCCGGCCGGCCCGCACCATGTGGTGGATTTTTTTTATGCCGGCGGAATTCCGGCCATCATGATGGAGCTGGCGGAGTCAGGGCTCATCAACACGGAAACCATGACGGTGTATGGCAAACCTCTAGCTGAGATGCTGGATGAGACCGAGGCCGGGGTAAAAGATCCGGTCGTCATTCGATCGACGAAAAACCCGGTCCATGCCACTGGCGGTCTGGCGGTGTTGACCGGCAACCTGGCGCCGGACGGTGCCATTGTCAAACAGGCCGCCGTCGCGGATGAGATGCTGGTGCATTCAGGTCCGGCCCGCATTTTCAGCTCGGAAGAAGACGCTTATCAAGCCATCATGAACGCTCAAATCAACAAAGGGGATGTCATCGTCGTCCGCTACGAGGGACCGAAAGGGGGCCCGGGCATGCAGGAAATGCTTTCGCCGACCTCCGCTCTGGCCGGCATGGGAATGGACCGGGAAGTGGCGTTGATTACCGATGGCCGCTTTTCCGGCGCCAGCCGGGGATCGGCCATCGGACACGTATCGCCGGAGGCGGCGGGCGGCGGTCCGTTAGCTGCTGTCAAAGAAGGGGATATCATTGCCATCGACATCCCCAAAAATCAATTGAACGTAGAACTTTCGGCAGACGAAATCCGGCAAAGACTGTCGGAGCTGCCCAAATTCGAGCCCAAAATCAAGAGCGGTTATCTGGCCCGCTATGCCACCATGGTCTCCAGTGCCGACAAAGGGGCGGTGTTTCCGAGATGATCAGGCGGCTGGATGCTGGATGCTGGATGCTCGATTCTGGATACTCGATACTGGATGCTGGATACCGGATGCTGGATACCGGATGCCGGATGCCGGGAAAACGAGGTATAAGGTAAAAGGTGTAAGGTATTTGGAAGGCAATAGATAGAAGAGCGCTTCGCTTGAGGAGCACTTCGTTGGAGGAGCGCTCCGCTTGAGGCAAATGAATGGATTCGATTTAATTCGTTAATTTTTTGACAGGATCAACAGGATTTACTGGATTTTTATTCTTAATATCCGGCCTATAGGGCCTATGGCCAGGAGGGTTGAAATAAAGAATGGTGGGAACTATCAGAGGCGGAATATTGTGATGAAAAGGTTACTTTTCGGGATGATTCTGTTGTCGACGCTGATTATCACGGTGAGCTGCGGTGCGGATGAGGTGGGCAGACGCTCAAAGGGCTGCGGGCAGGCGGCGCCCGCCGCTTTGCCGACTTCCATCCGGGTCGACGGACAAAACCGTGAATTTATCCTGGTATTACCGCCGTCTTACGATCCCCGCGTCGCCCATCGCCTGGTCTTTGCCTTCCACGGCCGCACTACCCCCAACAGCCGGGTGCGCAAGTATTACCGTATCGAGCAAAACTCCAAAGTTCCGACGATTTTCGTCTATCCCGCCGGCCTGATCGCGGCCGACGGCAAGTTCGCCTGGTACGCGCGCAGCGATCCAAGAAACGAATTGCGGGATTTCGCCCTGTTTGACGCCCTGCTGGAATCCTTCAGCCAAGATTACTGCATTGACCGCGACCAGGTTTTTGCGGTCGGGCACTCTTTGGGGGCCAGCTTTGCCAACAGCCTGGGCTGTGCCCGCGGATCGGTCATCCGCGGCGTGGGCACGGTCGCCGGACGCATCTGGGACATCAAGTGCAGCGGACCGGCGGCGGCCATGATCATGCACAATCCCAAAGACGATCTGGTACCCGTGTCACGCGGGTTGAAGGCCCGGGACTGGGCCCTGTCCCAAAACCAACTGGAGCCGCCGGCCCGTCCCTGCGAACCCCGGAACCTGAATTGCGAGTGCTACGGCCCGACCCAAGCACCGAATCCGGTGATCTGGTGCCCGCACTCGGAAGATTACAACCGTCGCGGAAAATTCTATCCCCATCTCTGGCCCAAGAATGCCGGGGCCGCGATCATGGGATTTTTCGACTCGCTCCCGGCCCAAGATCAACAGTGAAATTCAATTGTCGGATCTTGATCCGGGATTGATCAGTCGCGGTGGCCAAAACTCAACGAATCTATTGCATTTTCAGCAGATTACGGTATGGGGTCCGATCAACACTGGGGGGATGGATGGTAGCCCACAGGAGACTGTCTTTTCCAGGCCATTAGTGCAGCAAGGGCGTTGCCTTTAAAAGCTGGCCGCCTTAGGCAACTTCTGAGTATAAGACTCGCGCAGAGCCCTGTGAACCGCCGACGGAAATGGGTGCGGCATCGGTTTTCGGTCGGCGGCCCGGCGTACCCAAACAACCGTCTGTTCGCCAGTGGCCAATTTCAAATGACGCCCATCCGGCAGAATCTTGTGGTAGTCGAAATGAAACGTCGCTCGCGATGTTTTGAGAATTTTCAGCGCCATGCTGACTTCGATACGGTCAAAAGGCATGGCCTCCCGCAGATGGTCGACTCTGCAGTTCAGGCAAATTAATTCGCCATATTTTCCAACTCCCTGGAAACATTCAGGAACAAGGTGATAAAAATACCGATCCCGAACCCTGCCTTGCCAGGCATAATAGTTCGCAAAATAGATGTTGCCGGCAATGTTGGCATCCTCAAGCGAGGTGTCGATGAGCTCCGCATGAAGGACCGGTTCGACAGCAGGTCCGGCAGGTGACGTGTACAGATAGGCTTCATCGTCACTTGTATGTATACCTTCCAGCGGTTCGGGAATCTTTTGCGGCGTATTGGGCGCATCGAAGCGGGGCTGCATGTCCTTTAAAAAAGAAGCATAATAGTCGGGATACGGCTCCACCTTCACGATGCCATGATCGAGGATTCTGACCCAGGTTGTCTTCAGGTCCAACAAGGCCAGACGTTCATAGGTGTTCCCGGGAAGAACCTTTCGGAAATCATAGGTCAATTCAGTCGTTGAATTCTGCGGGCCGCTGTTTCCCAATGACCACATCCAAACTTCGATCAGATCATGAGTTGATGCTTCCCCAAGGACTCTCAAATCAGCAAAATTTGTCACCCCGCCCCACTTCCCGGTTGCGAACTGGTTCGATATCTTTTTCAGGATGGGCCAGGCGGACGCTTCCCGGACCATTCCGGCCCAAAAGAAATAATGGCTAAAATAGACATGCCGACTTAACTGACCCGCAGGATGGAAGGTAACCGGAAAGCGGTGGATGAAGGTGACCTGACCCTGGGGCCCGCCTTCAATAACCTTATAATGCTGCCGATCGAAAAGATCCCCGTATCCGGGATAATGGACTTCAGGCAGATTATCCGCCGTCATCTGATCGCGCGAGTCTATCACACTCAGGGCGATCAACCGCTGGTTACCGCGCGTCAGCAATATTGGAAATGTTACTATTTTTCTCACGCCTTCGTCCGTGTCGCAGTAGAGCACGGTTCCATTTTCCGCACGCTGTTCTTCGGATAAGGATTTGACATTTGTGATACCCAACTTTTGTAGGGCCTCTCTTGCAGCCCAAAGCGAGGTGCATTGCAGGTCGAGGGCGTCGGCATCCAATTGTTCATCGATCAGAGGTCGGTATGCCGGTCCCAGAAGCGCTTTCCACTGCCGTAAAGATCGATGCGTCACGGGAGCGAGGTCGCAGCCCACCGGCCGTTCGGCCACTGCGGTGAGACAGTAACGGTGGTCGTGGGCCAAAGAGAGTTCCAGGGTTTCCCCTGCCATCGAGGCCACAGGTTTGCCGGATGGCTGCCAGCTGATCTCAACCTGCCCTGCGGCAGGTTGCGCGTGTCCGGCAGCCTTTTGGACGGTCTTCACGATCAATGGGTGTTCTAGTTCACGCCTACTGCTTTTACTTAGGTCATGAATCCCGGGCAGAAACGCCAGGCCGACTTCAGGCAGCTTCAGATTGGTCTCATGCGTCAAACGAGCAAGATGTTTTTGCAGAGCCGCAGTATCATGATCGTCCGGCTCCAATAAATCCGCCACCGTTGGATACTCTGCATTATGCTGCAAAATCTTCAAGCGGTAGCCTTCCAATTTTTCAATAAGGTTATTTTCAGGGCTGAAAAATGTTACCGCAGTATTCACTTCATTTTCCTGCGGCGCTTTCACACGGGTTTGAATATAAAAACCGTCCCGTTCGGATACGTCCGTCCGGCAGCGATAGATATCCCAGCATTTGACGGAAATCGGCAGGGAAGTATCTTGTGGAATCATTAAGGCTGCCGATTGCAGCAGGGTATCGCGCTGGAAGGGATCGCCCAGCATCAGTCTGCGTGTTTCGGGATTCGCAAAGGCAAGTTGCCCCGGATCTTGCGTGCAGGATGAAGTGCCCACCACAACCGTACCGGATTCGGCCCCCTGCTGCTCGAGCTGATAGACCTTGTCGATTCTCTGAAACCGCGGTCCTTGAAACAGGAGTCGTTGGCGGTATAGGTCCGCCGGATTGAAATTCAAACGCTTCCGGCGCCTGCCCGGCAAACGGACAGCCGGGCGATCCGACCGGCCCAAAACAAACCGGGCTGAAAATAAATCCGATTCCGATTCCATTCCAGGCCTGAAAATGCCGGCTTTAACGACAAAACGATCTTCTGCTGAGCCACTTTCCTGCACATGGGCATAGATAACGATATCCGCCCCATTTTCGGAGTCCACGGTGATGGGCCGGTTCAGCTGTAGGTCCTCTATCCTCACTCGATGAAATTCGGAAATTCCCGCGACATGGGCCACGACCTGAGACATCGCTTCCAGACCGAACACGGCCGGGAAAAGATAAGAGCCGTTAAAGCAATGATCCTGCAAGTAAAGATCCTGCTCAGGTGACAGGTGCGCCATAAATGCCGATTCCACGCCCGGTATATGCTGTACCAACTTTTCCAGATATCTGGCGCCCTTGATGGGCGCCGCGGCTTGCATGGCCAGGGTCTCGACGGGAGCCATGCGGGCGGCGACGATCACCTGGTGCGCTCCCGGATTATGCAGCAACAGCCGCACAAACCGCTTGACGCCTTCATCGGTTGGAATCGCATCGATGCCCTTGGTTTTTAAGGCGGCGACACTGCCCAGTTTCGCCCCCATGCCTTCATCGCGCCAGACGCTGTAGGCCACTGACTGGGTCCTGGTTTGAGGATGCTCCGCCCTGAAGCGGCGTAATATGAGATCCAAGGCCTCATTGGAAAAGGCGTACCAGCTGTTGCCCGGCATGCCGGTGATGCCGATGACCGATGTCAGGCCGACGATAATCTTTGGCGGGTCGTGGCTCAACTCAGCCAGTAAATTCAGTGCCCCGATGACTTTGGGTGAGACCTCTTTAAAAGCATCCTCAGCCGTTGCCTGATGGATGCGGCGCGGAATGTTGAGTCCGGCCCCGTGGATGACGCCGGTGATTTGACCCAAATCTTGCCGGATTCGTTGCAGCGTCTCTTTTAATAGCTTTCGATCACAGACATCACAACTATAGTAGCGCACCTCGAGCCCGTGACGTTCATACCGCTGGAGCAGACTCAATATCTTCTCATCTTGCGCAAAATGTTCTCTATCTGCCCACAACGGTGTGCGTCCGATGAGCGCCATGCGGACTCCGGTGGCCCGGGCCAGGGTCAGGGCGCATTCGGAGGTAATGCCCTTGGCACCTCCCGTCACAAGTATGACATCGTCAGGTGACCACGACGCAGAATCCAATTTATATTCCTCGGGCTGCAGCGACACGGCCTCTAATGTCCTTCGTGCAAGCAACCGGTCGTAACCGACTTCGGCAAAGTTTTCAGGGCCATGCATTTCGCTGATTGTTTTGGCTGCAATTTCTGCCTCGTCCAGTGTCGGATCGAAGTCGAGCACCCGGGTTTTCAAATCGTGGCGTTCGAGATGCACGCTCTTGGCCAGGGCTGAGGCGCAGCACCGGCTCAGCTGGTCTGCCCCAGAACGTGTTCCAAAGTATCCGTCGCCGAATTGGACGAAAGCCAGGCAGTTGTGACGGCGGCGGCCGCGGCTGGCCGGCGGCGGAATTGCAGCGCTGACCAGCCGCTTGATGATCGCCTTCAGCCGGTCTTCGGCTTGTTCCGCTTCCCTCAAAAGGCGTGGCAACACCGCGATAAAATGAGAATAGCGCTCAACCCCTTCGATAGAGGACCGGGAAGCTGCGGAGTCATAACTATGATACCGGATCCCGGCACCCTCTTTAATCAAATGATCGCCCAGGGCACGGCAGACGCTGTCCCGGGACTCATCGCCTAAGATTAAAACCTGGGCCTGGGACCATTGATCTTCCGTGCGCTTACCAAACCAGGGGGGCAAACCGAACTGCTCCCTTTCAACCAGGCAGATTTGAAACTCTCTGACCCACGGGTAGGGTAGATTGGTGGAAGGCGCACGCGTGGCTGCTTTGTCGCGATTGGCAATACGAACGATAATTTCGGCAATCTGGTTTAAATTGCGATCATTCAGAGGGGCGATATCGATATTGAGATCCAGGTGCAACTTTCCGGAAATCTCCTGTAGCAAGGTCTCCAGATGATCGCTCCGAAGCCCCAGCTGAGAACCGACCGGTGCATTAATCGATATCTCCTTTAGGGGAGTTTTTGTGAACCGGGCGACGAATTGAACCAGTTCCTGCAATGCATCATGCTTGGAAAATCCTCTGTCATTTGGGCTGCGCGATATCTGGGTGGAACTTAGACGATCGAACAGATCGATGATTTCGCTGATCGTGGCATTCGCCAGGGAGGCCGGGTCAGTTTGCCCCGCAATCCCTAGTTTTTCAGCATAGCCGGCGACCAAATCCCCGGATTTAATGGAATCTAGATTCAAATCATCCAAAAGGCGCAAATCGGGGGTTAATGTTTCCCTCGGAAATCCTGTGGCCGCCACAATCATCGTATAAAATTGCTCGGCTCCCAAACCGTTAGCAAGGGCGTTTTTTTCGGCACGGCTGATTTCAACTCCGGCGACCGTTTCGTTCCGGTCGGTACGCTCGCCAAGTTCATCTTCAATAAAGCTGTGCTTGAGATCGGCTTTGATCACATCGGCCAGAAATGGGCCACGTTTTTTTAAATATTTACTGATCGTTTCGTGAGAAACACCAGCCAGCTCCGACAGGATCGTTTTTGTCTCCGAAGTTGTCGGCTGTCGAGAGGCTTGCCGGTCCAGGGCACTGTCGACGAGCGGTGATTCGCAGGGGTTTTTAAAAAAAGATTTGTCCTCAGAGGTAACAAAGGGGCGCACCAGTCGGTTTGCATACAATTTGTCCCAGTTGATGGCTGTACCGCTGACAAAAAGCCTGGCCAGCAGCCGATTCAAATCCCCGGTCTGGTGGGGCGATGATTCCGTGGACATACAGATGGGACCATCGTCATGTGAGGCTGAATTCACCAGCCCGGTCAGCACCTGGCCCGGTCCGGCTTCAATAATGATATCGCATACATTGGCCATTGACTCAACCAGGGCGGACAAATGGACCTGAGCCGTTATCTGGTGTATAAAGTGGCGGGGTAGATCCTGTCCGGCAAAAACCTCCTTGCCGTCCGTTCCTCTGAACACGCGTGATTTTGGATTCGTCAGCTTGGGAGGCAGTGGCATATTTTTGCCGAGCTTTTCCGCGCCAGGAACCATCAGCCGGCTGTGAAAGGCATTCGATACCGGCAATAAACGCGCTGCAATCCCTTCGGCACCTGCCAGGCGGTGAATCTGTTCGATGGCCGCAACATCACCGGAGACTACCATTTGGTCAATGGCATTGATATTGGCCAAAGCGGCATAGCCTTCAGAAATTGTACTAAGCAGTCGGTCCACCTGGCGGCGGCGGCATTTCAGGCTCAACATGGCGCCCGCTTGGTTCTGAGGCGGCGTCATGGCCTGTCCCCGCAAAAAAGCAAAGCGCAGCAAAGTCGTTTCATCAAAAGCACCGGCGGCATAAAATGCAGTTGCTTCCCCGAGACTGTGTCCGCCGACGGCCACCGGCACGATCCCCAGATTCTGCAGGAACTTGAACCAGAGAATCGAAGCCAGGCAGACGGCGGGCTGGGCGTTAGCCGTCAGGGACAGGGTCCGGTACCAGGCGTCAACCTGTCCGGCGTCCCGGGCCCGATCAATCGGAGGATTAACGATTTGACTGAGCGGTCCAGCTTGAAACTCCTCACCCAGGCGGTCCGCCATTTGCGCGATCTCCCGCGCCCACTGAAACCGTTCGACCAGAATTTGGGCCATATTCAATTTCTGGGATCCCTGTCCCGGAAACAGCAGCCCGATGCGCGGCGGCTTCACCGCATGCCCGATCCAAATGCGTTCCGGGGCATCCTGATACACAGCGCCGGGTTTGACGCTGCTCTTGCTCAGGTGCGACTGCAGCTTTTGCAGCTTTTGTCGGACTCCATCCGGACTGCCGGCCGTTAAGGCTGCCCGCCATGGATGCCCGGGGGTCACCTGGTTTCCCAGGTGGGCTGCCAAATCCGTTAGCTCAGCCAAACTGATTCCTTTGACGGTTTCGGCGATTTCATGGCATTTTGCGCTTATCTCGGATGCATCGTCGCCGCTGAATATGAATATTTCGTCCTCCTGCGCCGAAACCATCAGGGACCGTTCATCGAGGGCCGGCTCAAGTCGCCGCCGGGGCGGGTCGGCCGACGCGATGGTGACATGGCAATTGATGCCCCCAAACCCCATGGCCGAAATTCCGGCCCTCAACTTTTGGGTCGGCTCGTGGCGGACGCCCTGCTGGTTGGGATAAACTCCCAGCGCCGTATCTTCAAAAGTCGAATTCGGATAGCGGCACCCTGCAGAGGGGGGTGATATGCGACGATTGACCGCCATCACCGCTTTGATAAAACCGCCGACGCCGCTGGCCGCCTTGGTGTGGCCGATGATCGATTTCAACGAGGATATGCCACAAGAACGAAGAGATTCTTTTCGCGGTTGCGGCCTGCCGTCAAAGGTGGCGCCAATGGCCTCCAACTCAATGCGATCACCCACCGCGGTGCCGGTGCCGTGTCCCTCGATAAAGTTCAGGTCATGGACGCCGTAGCCGGCTTTGGTATAGGCCCTTTCAAGAGCGAGAACCTGGCCGGGGACACTCGGTGCGGTCAGGGCGGCATGCCTGCCGTCGGATGATATCCCCCACCCGTGCAAAACCGCATAGATGTAATTCCGGTCTTTAAGGGCGTCGCTGTGGCGTTTCAAGACGACAAAACCACAGCCTTCGCCGGGAATAAAACCGGAACCGCGACGGTCGTAAACGGTCATTTCCCCCCGCGCCAAAGCTTTGGTTTTCGAGAAACCGATCAGTTCGAAAGGATCCAGGCTGATGTCGACACCGCCGGCCAGCGCCAAATCCAGTTCGCCGTCAGCCAGTCCGGCAGCAGCCGTTGTGATCGCCAGCAGCGAGGAGGAACAGGCCCCGTCAACCGTATATCCGCCCCCATCGGCATTCAGGTAGTTGCAGATGCGTCCCGCAATGGTATTGGAAAGCCCACCGGCCAGGGTGTCTTCGTTGACGGCTGGAAATACCGATTTGTAGTTGGCTTCCAGAACATCTTCCAGCCGGCGGATTTCTGCGGCCGGCATTTCACATTGGTGAGCGGCGGCTAAGAATACTTTGCGGACAAACGGCCACCTGAGCCGCAAGTTATTGGATCGGCTTTGTTCCCCGGTCAGGCTGTTTCCAACAATCACTCCTGTTCGCCGGCCGGGGAAATTACCTGCGCTGATTTCGGCGTCGGCGATGGCCTGCAGAGCCGTATCCAGGGCGAGCCAATGGACGATATCCGTTGCCTCGTAAGTTGATTTGGGAATACGTTTGGCCGACCAATCAAATTCGAATCCATCGATGAGGGCGGCCTGGCGGGCATAGGTTTTATCCGTCGCGGCGATGTCTTCATGAAAATACTCGGCTAAAGGCAGTCGGCAGTCGGGAAAGCGCCGGAACTGGCGACGGCGGGCGAGCACATTTTCCCACAGTTGCTGGGGGGAACGGGATCCCGGATAGCAGCATCCCAATCCGATTACAGCAATCGGGATAGAAGTGGATTTCCTGTTCAATTGATTCCCTCCCAGAACCTCAATTTACATGTTACACCATCTTCTGGCGCTACGGGTGAATTAATGATATATATCGCGAAGCACAATCAGCTGCCATACGTCGGATGGCCTGATCATAAAGTTGGGTTGGAAAACCGGCAAAATCTTACATACACCGCGTTGGCCGCTAAAATCCCGAGAGTATTGTTAACATGTAGCGGGATCACATTCAAGTTCAAACGAAATAAATAATAAAAAAAATCAGATATTTAGTAAATTTTATTTGCCAGCTAAATTTATAAAATTCTCTTAATCCAAAAAATAAACTGAATTTATTTCAGACAGAAAGCACTCTAGAAATTAGAGCGGCCCCGGACCTATCATAAAAACCGGCAGGATCTCGGATAAAACCGTCAAGCTTTTAACTGTGTAACCAACCAGGGGGGGGTCTTATACTTCCAATAGTGATAACCTGTTGTAATTGCAATTTATTATTTTTCAGGTCGATTCTAAAAAAAGGCATAAATTTTGCTTGTAATGGATGTGAATAAATGTTTACTTAATTATAGCATACTGTTGAATTTAATCAGTCTCAATTTCAAGTTTCAGCGGAATTTCCATAGCTAATGAATCCAAAATCATTCAAAAATAATTTAGTGACAAGGCGCCAGCATAGACCAAACGGCGTCAAGCTGGAGATCAATCCGCTCACACTATCCTTCCGTGATGATCAGGCTGGCCTTGAAAAGCTTTTCCTGTCAAATTATTTTACGACAAATCTCAGGCATTCAAGACTATGCCATATATTTACAATTGTCTTATACGGTTTTAGCGGCATATTGGAATTGGTTCTATTTCCGGAGTCCAAAGCGGCCGTTTGGACAATCCGTTACGGAATCGTCATCTCAATATTTATCATCGGCCTGCCGTTTTCCTATTCGTCCTATTACGCTAAACTATGGCAATTAATTCAGGCCTTTTACATACTGGCAACCGGTACCAGTTTTACCATGATGATAATTGTAGGACCGAAACCCACAGTTTTTTCCTACTATGTGGGAGTTATCATTTGCATGATCTTTGGCTATACTTTTATTCGAGAACGATTTATCTACGCCTCCGTATCCGGTTGCCTTCTGTTGATTTCTTATGTGCTGGCCTCGATATACATTATCCATACGCCATTTAATATCTTATTTCACGATACCCTGTATCTGAGTATTGCCAATTTACTGGGCATGATGATCTGCTACTTCATGGAGTACTCCGCTCGCCGCGATTTTTATTTGGTTAATCTTTATCAGGAAGAGAAAGAAAAAGTTAATGTCGCCAACCTGGAACTGGAAAGGCGGGTCAAAGACCGCACCAATGAATTGTCACAAACCAACAAGGATCTGAGACAGGAAATAAGCGAACGCCAGCGGGCCGAAAGTGCCCTGAGAGAGTCTGAGGAAAAGTATCGTCTCCTGGTGGACAATGCCGATACAGCGATCTTTATCGCCCAGGACCAGGTCATCAAATTCCCGAATCCCAGAACCATGGAGCTAACCGGCTATTCGGCCCAGGAATTGGCCTCCAATCCTTTTTCCGATATCATCTTTCCTGAAGACCGAGAAATGGTTTTTAAGCGCCACCGCAAACGGCTGGCAGGAGAAGATCTGCCCAATAGCTACGAATTCAGAATCCTGAATAAAAGTGGCCAGGAATTATGGACCCACCTCAATACGGCTTTGATATCGTGGGAAGGATCACCGGCAACGCTGAATTTTTTGCGCGATATTACGGGGCAAAAGCATTTGGAAACAAAATTGAGGCAGGCTCAGAAAATGGAGGCGATCGGTACACTTGCCGGGGGGGGTGGCCCATGATCTCAACAATATTTTATCCGGAATCGTCAGCTACCCGGAGCTCCTGCTGCTGGACCTGCCTGGGGACAGCCCTTTGCGGGAGCCGATTGAGACCATCCAGGAAACAGGAAAAAAGGCCGCGGCCATTGTCCAGGACATGTTGACGCTGGCCAGACGGGGGGTTGGGGTATCCGAGGTGATGAATTTAAACAGCATTGTCTCTGACTATCTGAGGAGCCCGGAATATCAAAAATTAAGCTCTTATCACCAGAAAGTAACGGTCGAAACGGACCTGGATTCCGCTTTGGACAACATTTCAGGTTCTCCCATCCATCTGTTTAAAACCATCATGAATTTGGTTTCCAACGCCGCCGAGGCCATGCCGGACGGCGGCAATATCCGCATATCCACCCAAAACCGCGATTTGACAAAACCCTTAAAAAGTGGCGAGAAGGTCGCGGCCGGTCAATACGCCACCGTATCCATCTCAGACAACGGGACGGGTATTTCAAAGCATGATCTGGAGAGAATATTTGAGCCATTCTTTACGAAGAAAAAGATGGGTCGCAGCGGAACCGGTTTGGGTATGGCCGTGGTCTGGGGCACCGTAAATGACCACAATGGCTATATCGACATCCAAACGGCAGAGGGTGAAGGCACTACTTTCATTCTTTACTTTCCCATAACCCATGAACCATCGGCGGAACAAAAGGCGCAATCATCGATTGAAGATTTGAAAGGCAATGGAGAATTGATCCTGGTGGTGGATGATGTCCGGGAGCAAAGAGAGATTGCCTCTAAAATACTAAAGAAATTGGGCTACCAAACCGCAACCGTGCCGAGCGGCGAAGCGGCCGTGCAATATATGGCGGAAAAATCGGCTGACTTGCTGATTCTGGATATGATTATGAACCCGGGGATCGACGGATTTGAGACTTACGACAGGATTCTTAAATTTCGCCCCAACCAGAAAGCGATTATCGCCAGCGGGTTCTCGGAAACGGAACGGGTAAAAAAGGCGCAAGATTTGGGCGCCAGGATTTATGTGAAAAAACCATATTCGATCGAAAATATCGGCGAAGCCGTAAGAACCGAGCTGCATGGTGGCGTAAAGGGCTAAAATAGGTTTTCAGACGAATAACCACCGGGAGTAATTTTACCGCGTTACCCCGCAGCCGGCATGTCGATCAGCGCCATCAACTCTTCCCGGGTAAAGCTCTTCAGTAGTCCCGGATCGTCTTCTTTTACCACGCTGTCCAGCAGTTTGCGTTTTTTGGCAATGATAGCCGCAATCTTCTCCTCCAGGGTGCCTTCGGTCACCAATTTGAAGACCTGGACCCCGCGCCGCTGCCCGATGCGATGCACGCGATCGGTGGCCTGGTCCTCTTTGGCGGCGTTCCACCAGCGGTCGTAGTGAACAACCACCGAAGCGGCCACCAGGTCGATGCCGGTGCCGCCGGCCCTCAGGCTGCCGACATAGACGCGGCAGTCGTCCTCTTCGTTGAACCGCTCAATGATCGCTCCCCGGTTGCGGCTTTTGCCGGTCAGGCTGACATAGCTCACGTTCAGCTCCCGCAAAAAAGCCTCGATGATATCGATCATGGCCAGATATTGGCTGTAGATCACCACCTTTTGGCCGCTGTCAAGGCTTTCGACCAGAAGCTCGCAGAACAGATCCCATTTGCCGGAGTGGTAGCGGTCATATCCGTCGATATCCTTTTCGACCAGGGCCGGATGGTCGCAGATCTGCTTGAGCAGATTCAGCAAGGCGAAGATATGCATATACGGCACGGCCTGCCCGTCGCTTTGGAGAGCCGCCTGCAAATCACGGCCGCGCGTTTCGACCGCGTCCCGGTACAGCTTGACCTGATCCTCGCTGAGCCGACAGGCGCGCAAATCCTCAATTTTGGCGGGCAGCTCTGAGAGAACACTCTGCTTGAGACGCCTGAGGGTAAACGGCGCTACCAGACGGCTGAGTTCCCCGCGCCTGACGGCGTTTTGCTCCTCCTCGATGGGGGCTGCGTAGCGATTGATGAAATCCGTATCGGCCCCCAGATATCCGGGAATTGTGACATCCATCAGAGCTTTGAGCTCGGTAACCGTGTTTTCAATGGGCGTGCCGGTCAGCCCCAGGTTCATCCGGGCGCGTATGGCTTTGGCAGCCCGGTAAGTCCGGGTAGCGGAATTTTTGATGTACTGGATTTCATCAAACACGGCCAGCTCAAATGATACCCGTTCAATTTTTTCGATGTCACGTAAAAGGATACCGTAAGAAGTCAGCACGGTGTTGCATTCGCTGAGCAGACTGTCCAGGTTCCGTTCCCCGCCGTGGTAAATGCCGGGTATTAGACCCGGCGCGTGATCGGAAATTTTTTTGTGCCAGTGGCTGATGACCGTGGTGGGACAAATCACCAGGAATGGACCGGTTTTCTGGCTGTGCAATTGAAGGGCCGTCATCAACGCCATGACCTGGTGGGTTTTGCCCAAGCCCATATCATCGCAAAGCAGTCCGCCGAATCCATTTTCAAACAGAAACCAGAGCCACTCAGTCCCCCGCACCTGGTAGTCCCTTAACGGCGTAACCCGACCTTTTAAATCCGGCAGGGAGACCACGGAGTTGAAATCGAGAAAATTCTTCAACTCGGCAGCCTGCTGACTGTCGCCTTCAATCCGCAGATGGTGTTCTTCAGCCGCATTTAACCGCAGGACGTCGGCCCGCCGCAGCCGGATCGTTTGGGCGTCTTGTGGGGATTCCGGGTCGGCCTGGCCTTGTACCAATTGATCAAGGATATCGAACTGCGGGCTGTTGCAATCCACCCAACCTTTATCCGTAGCCACGTAACGCTGTTTGGCCCGGCGGGCTTGCAGAATCTCGGCCAGCGAAATTGATTGGCTGCCGGTGCCATAATTGATCGACAGCCACAACCAATCACGTTCCAGGACCCGCGGTGTAATTTCAAGCCGGTCGAATTTTTTCAGGATTTTAAGCCTGCGGATATTTTCATGAACCTGGAATGCAGTGCTTTCCAACTCAGCGGCATGTGTATCGAGAAAACCGGGTACCTGGCTTTTCTCAATAACGGTTTTAACCGGTTCGCCAAATGATTTTGGCGGGGGTTCCGGATAGCAGTCCTCCGCCAGAAGGTTAAGTTCCTGGATGTAATATAGATCGCCATATTGAAACCGTTTGAGATCTTCGCGCTGGAAAAACTTAGCTTCACCCTCTTTTGAGAACGTCCGCAGGAGCGGGCTGATTTCAATGTCCAATTTAGACGTGAGTTTGACATCAAAAATCGCATCCAAGGGGATGGGGTTGATGGTCAACCCATGCTGGTTGGAAAACATCCCGCCACATTCCAGCAGCACTCGTTTGACTAATTTTCGCGGGATCTCGAAGTTAAACACGGCCTCATTCCGTGCCGAAGTTCCGGTAACCATAAATGCACCGCTGGACTCATCAATAGCCGGATGAAGGGTGCAGCCGTTGGCGCCGAATTCACGAAAGCAGTGATAGGCGAACTTGTACCAGAAAGTCTCCTCCAGAACCTGGCGCCGGGTTTTGATCCCGCGATCCATAAGCACCCGTTCATTTTTGGTCAGGGTCAGCAGAGCCAGCTGGCGGATGACTTCACCCCGGGTGGGCACGGCGGCATCCTCCGGCGGCTGCGTACAGCGTTCCAGAAATCGCACGCGGTCAAGTTCTGCTGAAAGATAGAACAGAAGTGTACGATTGCTGCTGCCGGTAACCTTGACGCTCTTTTGGCTTTCGGATTTCGCAATGGCCAAACGGATCGTCGCCGGTGTTTCGCGTTCCTCCTCGGCCAGCACAGTCGCCAGGCGGTGCCAGGGGCTAAGCTGGAAATTACCATAAGATGAGCTGTCGGAACTCTCACCTTGGCGGGCGGCCATCACCCTCGAAAGCTCTTTTTGATGGGAACAAGTTGCAGTGCCGGAAGTTCTACAGCTGCAAAACTGCTGGGCCACCTGGTTGGGGCCCCCATCTATCTGGAAAGCAATGCCGGGTCGCCTGTCGGCCGGATCCGGCATCAGGGCCACGGCGCTGCGGTGAAATTCCAGCCGGTTAAAATCTGTCTGCGATGTTACCGGCATTGTAACAACCTCCTTGGTTAACGGCCGGCGCTTGGCCTTAGACTTGGTTTTTGATTTCCTAGACATAAAATATGCGATACCCCCCAAACTGCCACGTTTAAACCGGGTCGACTCTTTGAAGTCACCATTTATTAAATACCCAGCCCGATGCTGTCAATAGGCCAGACTGAAATTGATTAATGGAATTTCCAAGACGATAACCATAAATATGATTGCATCCCTGTCCCTGTTCGTATTAATCATTTCATTACCAACCCACAAATCAATACACGATGAGAAATCCCATGCAATTATCACCATCAAAAATGGAAGACTTAGTTGAAATGTTAAGCCGGACCGATCGCTGGAGTCCAGCGGTGGCAAAAACGGCAGCCAATTTTGCAAATATATCTGTTACCGAATATGAACACCTTATCCAATTTCTGATTGAGTCTGGGGGAGATCTGCCTTTGGGGATCTTGATGTGCGTTTGCGGTGTAAACGATGTCAGGCTGGATCCTCGCATTTTGGCTGAAGCGCTGAAAATAGCGGAGCCAATGATCGATTTAGCCTTTGCCTATCGAGCACAGGACATGGATGCCATAGATCCGCTGCTCAACGTTATTCGGGCTGAGGATATTTCCTGGGAAAGGCAGGCCTTTGGCGCTGCAATCGCCGCCGAACTCGCTGTTCGGAATGACAGCCGGCGGCCGGATGTCAAAAAAATGCTGCTGAAACTATCTCAGAAGATACATGCTATGGAAGCAAATATTCTCATCAACCATTCCCTGGCATTGCTCGATGATGATATCCAACATCCACCCAACCTGCTCTGGTTGACAGAACAGGATGTGCTCAAAACCCTGCCGGAAGAAAAGCCACCGGTGGTTATCGGCGGTGATTATACCGTGCGACGACCCGTTCCCAAAATCGGCCGCAATGCTCCCTGCCCTTGTGGCAGCGGCAAAAAATACAAAAAATGCTGCCACGAAAAAGACCAGCAGCTTTTGCGCGACCCGTCTCCCTACGCAGGCATTACCATGACGCAGTTGCGCTCCATGCCGAATCTGGCCAAAGATGCTGAAATCATAAAAAATATGCGGGCCTACGAACTGAAAAAACTGGAACCGGCCCAACTGAACGAAGATCAACTCTATCAGGCTTATGACCGAGCCGTCCACTTTGGCATGCGGCAGTTGGGCTATGATATGCTGATGGAATTGAAGGGCAGGCCCCAAAAGCAGGAATTTGCCCTGGGGCATATGGAAGATCTTCTTGAATTCGCGCTGGATGCCGGTGATTTGGATGTGGCGCACAAGGCAATGCGGGTTATCCCATCGAAAAATCTGCATGATGCCGCGACCATCGAGCTGCATTTTGATCTCTTGCAAAACATGGAATATTTCACTCCTCTCGAAGCTTGCTGTCAACAAGCACTTAAAGAGGAAGAAGATGAAGATCGGATTAAGTTGGATTATGGTCTACTGGCCTTGAGCTACAAAATGGAAAATATTATGCCCGCTTTAAGCGTCGTATTTGCCCGTGCCGCCGTCATGGGCCGCCAGAAGGCATATCTGGATAACGAGTTGCTGGTTGAAACCGTGCGCAGCTGCCGGGCCGATCTGGGTTGCGACCCCTGGCAGGACCCTTTGGAAGACTTTTTCGAATGGACAATGAATAAAGGAGAATCTGATTTTCAAGCGGACGTAAAAGACCGCCAAATCAAGGAATTCAAGGAAAAAGTCATCCAGGCTAATCGTTCGGCAGCTAAAAAGCAAAGCGAACTGAGGGAAAAGGAGCTTCAGCTGGACCGGCTTGGTAAAAAACTAGCCGGAACCATAAAGGCAACTTCAGGTTCAGATAAAACGGCCGAAACTGCGGCTCCGCTTTCATCAGAAGAACGCAAGACAGCTGCTGATTTGCGCCGCCAAATCGATAATCTAAAAGCGGAAATCAATCTCCAGCAGCATGATCGCCGCCGATTACGCCGAGAATTGAAGGAAACCCAGAAACAACTGCGGACCCGAGAAGCCACAAATGCCCCAAAAGCCCGCCCGAATGAACAGCCTGAGGACCTCACGCCCCACAAGGCATCAAAAAAAATACTGATTCCGGATTATAATTCCACATTTCGTCGCAGCTGCGAATCTCTGCCGACCGCCATGGTGGCGAAAGCCCTGAGAGCCGCCGCCGATTTTGCCGCGCATGATAATTCTGTATGGCGCCTTACCAAACCCATTGAAAGCCTGTCACGTGTCTATCGCATTCAAATCGGTCGGAAGTATCGCCTGCTCCTCACCTGGGAGCCGGAAGTCAGGCTTGAGATTCTTGATATAATCCACCGCAGTCAGCTGGAAACCTGGATCAAGCGATATGCCGGTTAAAGGAGGAAAAAATGCAATTCAATACCATAATATATGATAACCCTCAGGACGGTGTCGGTCGGATTACTTTGAATCGTCCGGAGCGGCTGAATGCGATAAATTTGGAGATGCTGGAGGAACTCCATGCGCTTTTTGGGGCTCTTAAAAATCGTGAAGATGTCAGAGTGGTGATTGTTACCGGTGCAGGTCGCGGATTTTGTTCGGGTGCTGATTTGCGGGATGAACGAATTGCCGGCGAAGGGGCAGATCTTTTTTCAAGCGCCGCCTCGCATCTGGTCAAAATACAAAGGGTGTATTCCCGGCTGATCATCGACATGCGCCGACTGCCCCAGCCGATTATTGCAGCGGTCAACGGACCAGCCGCCGGCGGCGGTATGTGTATCGCCCTGGCATCGGATGTCATCATTGCCGATACCAAGGCGGCCTTTACGCCGTCTTTTATTAACATCGGCTTGTCAGGGGGTGAACTGGGAAGCTCGTATTTTCTGCCGAAACTTGTCGGCAATGCCCGGGCCGCCGATATCTTGCTGACCGGAAGGACGGTGGATGCGGCCGAAGCCGACAGAATAGGCTTGATAAGTCGTCTGACAGATGAAGCAGACCTGATGCAAGTCGCCTTTCAGATTGCGGCCGACATGCTGGATAAAACGCCGTTGGGGTTGCAGTTTACCAAAGAAGTCTTAAATCAAAACCGGCATGCAGCATCTTTGGAGAGTGCCATTGAGCTTGAGAATCGCAACCAGAGCATCCTCTGCATGACGCCCGAATTCTTCAAAGCCGTCGAAAAATTCAGCCAACGGAAAAAGGGTAAGTAGGCGTTGGTAAGTTGGTAAATTGGTAAGCTCATGAATTGGTGAGTTCATGAGCTGATAAGCTCGATAGCTCGTGAGTTGGTGAGCCCTGCAAGAGGTAGATTTTAGAATTTGGATTGCGGATTGTAGATTTAAGGTATTCTGCCTGTCGTGAGCTTTTTTGTCGAACGGTTTGGTTTATAAATGGATAGTGCGAGCCGATACCACAGATCCAAAATCCCAAATCTAAAATCCAATATTTTTAAATTCAAATCGTTCCTCATCAAACTCATCAACTTAGGAGCTCACCCGCCTATGAGCCTTTCAGCTTTGAGCTTTGAGCTTTGAGCTTTGAGCTTCAAGTTGCTTTCAGCTTTCAAAACTTAACCCACCGCGGCGCGGGTTGCACCCAGCGGTTCGTCCCGCCGTCATAAAACCACTTATCCGGAAAACCACGCCGTCTGACATATATCGGGTTTTCCGACCACCGGATCATCTGTTCGTAGGCTTCGTGCAGCCTCCTAAAAGCGGTCGCGTCACCCCCCAAGTCCGGATGGTGCCGCATCGCCTGTTTGCGGTAGGCGGACTTGATCTTTTTTTGCAATCCCGGCGAATTCAGCTCCGATTTTTTAAGCTTCAAAAATGTCAGGGAGTTGGCCAGCCGGGCCGGTTCCTTGACTTCCAGCGGTCGAATGGGAGCCGATTCGGCATCTTTGACTTCTGCTTTTTCCAGCAGATGCCGGGTGGCAATGTAACGCTTATTGGTCCGGTTGCGCTCGGCCCACCACGCATTGCCCAGAAGATTGGACATTGTGCAGTAATCTTCAACGGGTTTGCGGCCATGGGTCCGTGGATACAGGTAGCTGAACATTTCCCCGGAGCCATACGGTAAAACATCCAGAATGATTATTGAATCGGTGAAATAAAACGTAGCATATCTCGTGTTCAGAGCTTTCAGCAGTCCGGTCCTGAGATTCAGGTTATAGCGCAGCCGCTGGCGGCAATCAACCGAACAGTATTTGCGCCGTCCCATATTTTCAGTAGTCCCACAGGACAAACAGCGGTATTTAGAGTTGCCCTTGGAACGGGACAGGTTTTTTTTATCGTCGATGTTCATGGAACATTAGGTTAGGTTCAGAGGTTCAGCGTCCAAGGTTCAAGGTTCAGGGTTCAGGGTTAGCTTATATCATGCTTGGGTTCTTAAGGTCAAAGGACAACCGTGCTGATCCGGGGTAACATCAAAGTCAGTTCCAACGGATCTACTCGGATGAGAATCTTATTCCTGGAATGCCCTTGAAATCCCAGATAAAAGTAAACAATTATTTAAATTTTCTCAGTGCCTTTCAAAAACAGCCGCTCTGTATGAACTTGAAATCAGAAGTAATTACCTTGAACGCAGTTCCTTAGAACCTCGAGCCTCTGAACCCCTTAAACTGTAAACCTCTCAACCCCAGAACCTTGAACCTCTGAACCCCTGAACCTCTGAACCCCTGAACCTTGAACCTCTCAACCCCAGAACCTAGAACCCCTGAACCCCTGAACCTTGAACCTCTCAACCCCTGAACAGTTAAATGGCATTCTTTATCCTTGCTAATTTTTAAAACAAAAAATACTATGGAACGATCCTAAGCCGCCCTAAGGAGGATTGCATAATGATGAAAACCGCCTTAACGAATTCAATCAAACTTATTCGCAAGATACTGCCGGTAGTTATTGGGTCTCTGCTGGCCTGTGCCGGTCCTCAGCTTGAAGTCGAGCCGATTTCTAAATCCGAAAACCCCCAGGAACTCATCAATAAATTGGACAATGATATCGCTCTGGCGCGCAAAAACAAACTCAATGTGCTGGCACCCACCTGGTTTGAGCGCGCGGAGTCATCATTCAATGCCGCAAAAAGGGGCCTGGAAAAAGGAGATCAGCTATCTGAAATTTTTGATAATATTGCAATTGGACGGGCCCAGCTCCGGCGGGCACAAGAAATTGCCAAAATATCGCAAACCATGCTGCCCAATGCAATCAAAGCCCGCAACATGGCGCGCGCTGCCGGAGCCACCAGTCTGGGCGAGGCTTATGCCGATGCCGAAGATCGATTCATCGGATTGACCCAGGCCATCGAAGATAACAATCTGGATTATGCCCGGCGAAGTCAAGCCAGGGTGGTGGAACGATTTCGGATTCTTGAATTAAAAGCAATAAAAGTCCGGACCATCGGCGAGGTCCGACGGCTCATCAAATCCGCCAAGAAACTGGATATGGATGAAATTGCCCCGCAATCGTTTGACCTGGCCGAGAAAAAACTGGCCGCGGCAGATGCTTTTATTACGGAAAATCCGTATCAAAAGGAAAAAATGCACAAAATGGCCGCCGAAGCGCTTTTCATGGCCCAGCGCCTACATGTGGTTGCACTGCAAAGCCAAAAGGTCGAAACCATGGAGCCCGAACAGATCACCCTGTGGGCTGAGGGGATCTTGCACCAGACTTCCGATAAACTGGGTGCACCGGATATGCGCAATCAAACGTTTCGCCAGCAGCTCGAGAACATTTTAGCCACCATATCGGCTCAACAGGCGGACCACAAATTTGTCGTGGAAAACACAAAAAAGCAGCAGGCTGAAATCGAAAAATTTCAGCAGCAAATTGCCAGCCTGGAAGGTCAATCCCTCAAGGAACGGCAGGAAAAAGAGCGATTGCTGGCCGAGAAACGGTTTAATGAAAAGCTCAGCAGCATCCAGGATTATTTCAAACCCCAGGAAGCCGAAGTCTACAAAAAGCAGAACCAGGTCATCATCCGCCTGAAGGCCATGCAGTTTCCCGTGGGGCAGAGCGTGATCATGCCGGAAAACTATGGGCTCCTCAGCAAAGTCCAGCGCGCCATTCGAACTTTCGGTGGACCGGATGTCATCATCGGGGGGCACACGGACAGCACCGGATCGGAAGATTTAAATGAGCATCTGTCGCAAAAAAGAGCTGACGCCGTGCGGCAGTATTTCGTGGCCAACAGGACCCTGCCCTACGAAAAAATTATCGCCGTCGGTTATGGTTCCATGCGTCCGCTGGCATCCAATGCCACCGAGAGCGGTCGTGCCATGAACCGGCGCATCGATGTCATTATAACGCCCGAAAAAAAATAAATCTCAAAATTTGGATTAATTATGAAAATGGATGCAATCTTTTACAATGGCAAAATTGTTACCCTGGACGGTTCGGCAGCTGAGTACACCGCAGTAGGTACTGCCAACGGCCGGGTCGCTGCTCTGGGTTCAGATGATGAAGTCCGCCGATTGAAGGGCTCAAAAACCGAAACGATCGATCTGAAGGGTGCCACGGTGTTTCCCGGTTTCATGGAAGCCCACAATCATTTGATGATTTACGGCTACCTGATCGATGGCATCGACCTGTCGGCCGTTAAGGTGGCAAAAATGGATGATGTCCTTAACCGCGTCAAATCCGCCACAGAAAAACACCCCCCCGGCACCTGGATCAAAGGCTCGCGCTATGCCGAGTATTTTTTGGCTGAAAACCGGCACCCAACCCGCGAAGATCTGGATCAGGTCAGTCCGCGGCACCCGGTAATCCTGTATCACACGTCGTTTCATGCCTGTGCCTTAAATAGCCTGGCCCTGGAGATGTCGGGTATAAACCGGGAGACGGTTGCGCCTCAAGGCGGCATTATTGAAAAAAATCCGGAGAGCGGCGAACCCACCGGCGTGCTCCACGACAATGCCATGACCAATGTATTTAACTCGCTGTTTTTTGATGACCTGGAAGCCATGACGCGGCAGCAGCGCATCGCGCTTTGCAGCGCGGCCACGGAAGCTTTTGCCAGCATGGGGTTCGTGTTTGCCGCCGATGCCATGGTATCACCGCAGACCCTGGAAATTTATCAGGATACCCGATTGGCCGGCAAGCTTAAAATACGCATCTATACCATGAATCACGACATCATGGCCGAGTCTCTGGTCGCTTCCCGCATCAAAACCGGATTCGGCTGCCCGCAGCTGCGCATCGGTCCGATCAAGATATTTGCCGATGGGGGGATGTCCAATCGCACGGCGGCGGTTGGTACCCCCTATCTGACACCGCCCCACAGTCAGGGGCTGAAAATCCAAACTCGGGAAGCGCTGATCGAAAAAGTCAAATCCTACAGCGATCTCGGCTACCAGGTTGCGATCCATGCCCAGGGTGATGCGGGCATCAGCGATACCTTGGATGCATTTGAAGCAGTTTTGGGCCCCCGGTCCGAAAATCCGGCGCGCCACCGCATCGAACACGGCGGCTGCCTGTATCCGGAACTGTTAGAACGGGCGGCGGCGATGAATATCCCGGTAGCGATTCAACCGGTCTTTATTAGCGAGCTGGGAGACGGTTATATCGAGGCCTTTGGACCGGATTTGGCCCATGGACTCTATCCATTTAAGAGCATGCTCAAGGCCGGTATCAATATCGGCGGCAGCTCGGACTGCCCGGTTGCAACACTTGATCCACGCCTTGGACTGCGGGATGCGATCATGCGACGAACCCCATCCGGCGTAAAGTTCGGCCCCCAGGAAGCCCTGGCCCCAGATGAGGCCCTGCGCATTTATACCGCCGGGGCTGCCTATCTCTCTTTTGATGAAAATAACAATGGCTCCATCGAGGTGGGTAAGAGGGCCGATTTTACCGTCATGGGCGACGACCCCAGACTGGTTTCACCCCGGGACATCCCGCAGATTCCGTTTAACATGACGGTGGTGGGCGGCAAAATCGTGTGGTCGGCACAATGAACGTTGAGATAACGGATATGGTCGGTAAATTTCATGGTGTTTTCAGCTTGTCCTTAATTTCGCTATCCCAATTGCGCCTTAAGTTGACTGTTACAAACTGATACAAACTATTATTTGACATATTCCGTTAAAAGCGCAAATTACTAAGCAGGTTGCGCCTTCGGTGCATCAATTTAATAATGGCGGAGCGACATCCTCTCCGCCGGCGGATCAATTTTCAATCTTCAATTTTCGATCCCGGCCTGTCCGGCTTAGGTGACTGCAATGAAAATCAAAGAACATGTTTCCTGTTTTTGTTCTTTCTGGCGACCTTCGGTGGCAAGACGAATCACGCTGTACTTTTTGCTGTTTGGACTGATCATTTTCTTTGTTACGGCAATGCTGTTCACCATCAGCGGCAAAAAGCAATTCATGGGCTCGACCAGCAAAGTCGTAAATCATCAGCTGTCAACACTGGAAGGCAGCAAAGAACCGGATTTTATCTGGAACGGCATCGATCAATCGGAGCCGCAACTGCATAATTTGCTGGAAATCCTGGCCAACCTGTCTTCCACCTTTTACACGGTTAAAGATATCTCAATCTACAGCAAGGCGGTGGACGACGATTCCTGGCATCGCCTGTATTTTCCTGATGGGCCGACCATGCAGTCTGATCGAATCCTGGAGGATCCTTATATCGAGGAACTGGATGATTGGCTTGGACATCACTTCCGGCCGGCCAGGGCCAAAATAATGGCTGCCAATGGTCTGCATTCCATGTTCGTCAATATTACCGGTCCCCAAGATACAAATTTTTACTTTCTTAAAATCGGTGTAGACAGTGAAGGCATGACCGGCTTCATGCATAAACAGATGAAGCACCTGATCTTGTTCTTTTTAGTCGCCTTGATCTTTTTACGCTTTTGCGGGTACTATTTTGCGCGTAAAATTGCCGGGCCGATCGAAAAGTTGTCGGAAATTTCAGGTGAAGTCGCCAAAGGCGATTTGACCAAAACCGCACCGATATACACCGATGATGAGATAGGAGAATTGGCTAAGAATTTCAATCACATGATCGAAGGCCTGCGGGAGTGGGAGCGCATCAAAATGCTTGAATTTGAGATGGAAAAGGGCCAGAAAATCCAACGGGATTTTTTGCCCAGTTCTATTCCCAATTTGCCCGACTGGAACATTGCCACCGCTTTCTTTCCGGCCGGCAAGGTTTCCGGGGATTTTTACGATGTCTTCAAATTTTCAGATGGCAACATCGGACTGGTAATCGCCGATGTCTGCGACAAGGGTGTGGGCTCCGCCCTCTACATGGCATTGTTCCGCAGCCTGATCCGTGTGTTTGCCGATCAGGCGGTCTATGGCGATGTGCCGGCTGGAGCTCAACTTAAACATCCCCGCAGATCTAATCCAGCGGCCCAATCCAGTGAAGATCTGCAAAAACTCCGCCTGCAAGCGGTTCCGTTTACCAACAACTACATCGCCCAGACCCATGGCGAAGAGGGTATGTTCGCCACGTTGTTTTTTGGCGTGCTGAATCCGCAAACCGGAAGGTTGTGCTATATTAACGGCGGCCATGAACCGTTGTATCTGATCAACTCCGACGGCGTAAAGCAAAAAATCGACCCGACCGGACCGGCGGTGGGGCTGTGGCCGGACACATCCTACGATATCGGCCAAATTAAAATGGAGCCGGGGGACATGCTGATCGGCTACACGGACGGGGTCACCGAAGCCCGTTCGCCGGCCGATGAGGTATTTACCAGAAATCGACTGCGTTCACTTATTGAACAGCCCTTTACAACGGCCTCGGAAATGCTCGAACGCGTCAGGGCCAATCTGTTCACTTTCATCGATATCGCCCCGCGCAATGACGATGTCACCATGCTGGCTGTGGAAAGAATAACGAGTGCAAGATAGTGACATACAGGGTCCCATAAGTAAAATGGACAATTAAATGAAATCATGAAAATTCCAAGCACCAATAAACAAATCTCAAATAAATCCCAATAATTCAAATTCAAAATCCCAAACAAAGCCTTTTGATGCAATTATCGGCTTGGCGTTCTCTTTAACGTATCCTAGTTGTACATTGGATCTTGGTTGATCGATCGGAATTATCTTGATACAAATCTATGATCCATAATGGACAAGGGTAAATCCGTGAAGATCAGTGAAAATCTGCGACCTAACTTTTATTAAATTTATATTTTTCAATTATTTACGGGAAAGGAAGCGGGATGGCTAAAAAAGATCAATATCTGACCACCGGCGAATTTGCATCAAAAGCCGGGATAACAACCTCATCGGTCACAAAATTAATCAGGGCCGGCAAAATTGCAGCTGAAAAAAAATCGGGCAAATGGAGGATATCACCGGATCAACTGAAAACGCAGGACTTGCGCGACGCAGTCAAGCCAGGCCGAAAAACAGCTGCCAAAAAGGTGGCCAAACCGGCCGGGAAAAAAGCGACGGCAAGAAATCCGGTTCCGGTCAAAACGGGAAAACAGGCCAAAGCAGATCCCGGTAAACTGTATAGCGTGGCCGAGTTCGCCAAGATGACCTATTTAGTGCCTGAACGAAAAGTGGCCGTTTTTCCAGTTAGCCCGGCCGCTAATTATCACTCATTAAATTACTGCCGTTCAAAACGATGGCGAACAATAGCAAATCAATATTTAGCAGCGTTTTCTCTAAA
>Ga0209678_1000033_pt1 | contig 62888 bp, 59 predicted proteins | sample WorMetilvaeELBA1_FD_187404 | JGI IMG/M metagenome (GOLD analysis project Ga0209678, IMG submission 187404) | Marine gutless worms symbiont microbial communities from Max Planck institute for Marine Microbiology, Germany - Olavius ilvae ELBA.1... ...
GCCCGAATGCTCTCGCCCGCCTCATGGCGAGCCACAACACGCTCACGAAGATCGTTCGACAGAGGTCGTGCCATGCATGCTGGCCTCCTCATCCAGCACACATCTTGAATCAGAACCTCGCCCGCGCGGAAACCCCAAAATGATTCCGCCTACGGGAATCCCGCTCTAGCGCTGGCCGTACTGACGCTTGCCGGCGCGGCACAGGCCGATCCGGTCGCCGGCGGCGGGGGTACGGTCGCGGTGATCACCGACGAGATCGCGGCCCCGTCCGGTCTCGTCTGGACGGGGCGCGACCTGCTGGTGACGGATCTGGGCAGCGGCGCCGTCTACCGGGTGGCGCTGACCGGCGAAGTCCGCCTGCACGCGGCGGGCCTGCCGACCGGGCGCGACGTCATGGGCGCGCCAACCGGACCGTACAAGATCCAGCGCGGCGGCGACGACTTCGTCGTGACCCAAGGCTGGCAGGACGTCGACCGCGAGGAGGGCGCCTTCGACCACGCCCTGATCGCGGTCGCATCCAGCGGCGCTCACCAGGTGCTGAGCGCGGATTTCTGGAACCCTTACGACCTGGCCTGGGACGGCGCAGGCTGGTTCGTGACGGATGCCAGCCGCAATGCGCTGATGTATCTGGCACCCGGTGCGACGCCGCGGCAGCTGTTCGCCTTCGACAAGCTCGCGCACCGGCGGCGCGACCTGGCCGGACTTTCGCCGACCGAGTTCAAGGACGACGCGCCCCACGCGGTCGACCCAGTGCCGACCGGCGTCGCGTTCAATGGCGCGCGCGTTTACGTCGCCCTGTTCGGCGGCTTTCCCTACCTCCCCGGGGGCGGCGTCGTGGTGTCCGTCGCGGCCCGCGGCGCGCAAACGGCGCGCCTCGAACTCGACGCGCTCGACGCACCGATCGACGTGGCATTCGACCCGGACGGGCGGCTGCTGGTGCTCGAAATGGGGCGCTTCGATCTCGCCATCGACGGCTTTGTCCCGGGGTCCGGCCGCCTGTCGCGCGTCGACCTCACCACCGGCGAGCGGGTCGTGCTCGCGACGGGCCTGTCGCTACCCGTGACCGTGGCGCCGCTGTCCGCGACGTCGTACGCCGTGGCGCAGATGTCCGGTAGCGTGATCCGCATCGACGTCGCCGACTGACCGAGCGGCGCAGCGCCCACCGCGCACCGCATCGAATATCGACCTGACCGGCGCGTGCCGGAGATCGGCAGTGTCGCTGCGGAAGATCGCCCGACGGTCGCGCAAGATAGTGTGATTCTCAGCCCGCCATCGGGTGGCGAATGGACTCCCACGGCCTGCCCGTCGAGTTGATCGAAGGCTCTCGCTATTCCAGCCATGGGGTCCTACGCAAGCACGCCCTGCCGCGCAGATTGGCGCCCCTCAACGGCAGGTCAGGTTCGTTGCGCGCCCTTGCACGTACCTTCAGCGAACAGTCGATCGCGTTAGGTATCAAGTGGTTGCGCGCCCCCGCAACCATTTCGCCGATAGCCAGCCTATGAAAGTCCCGTCACCGCGCGGGTTTTTGTGGTTATGGGGGATAGACCCGCCGTGCCCCGGGGCAAGCCTCGCACCCGCAGGTCCGTGCTTTGTTGCTCAGGCTCGATTTTGGGCGTACCGTTGACGTCTGCTGCGGGCAGTGGACTGCCCCCGGATGAGCGGCTTGCCCCCGGAAGAAAGAAGAACAAGACGAACGGGCAACCGGTCCAGCCCGCGCGACTGGGAGGACGCGCCTCATGGAATACGACGGCCCCTACGATCCGACCCTGGACTATGCGCCGGGACCCGCGATCAAGGAGATCGGACCAGCCGGCGACAACATCCCGCCGTGGAAGCCCTTGCATATGTCGCGCCGGAATTTCCTGCGCGGCGTGGTGTGCTCGGGCACGGTGATCGCCGGGTCCGCCTACCTGTTCTCGACCGTGACACCGGCGCGCGCGGACACCCGCGCGGTCGAGCGGCTGGTCAGCCTGACCGTCAACGGCAAGGTCCACCGGGTCGACGTGGCACCGAACGAGACGCTGGCGACCACGCTGCGATATCGCCTGGGACTGACGGGCACCAAGATCGGCTGCAACCAGGCAGAATGCGGCGCCTGCACGGTCATGGCGGACGGCACGACGATCTATTCCTGCTCGACCCTGACCCACCGTGTCCGGCGCAAGGAGATCACGACGGTCGAGGGCGTCGCCGCGCCGGACGGGACGCTTCACCCTGTGCAACAGGCCTTCATGGACGAGATCGGCCCGCAGTGCGGCTTCTGCACGCCCGGCCAGGTCGTCGCCGCGGTGGCCCTGTTGAACAAGAACTCCAAGCCCACCGTCGACGAGGCACGCCTGGCCATGTCCGGCAACCTCTGCCGCTGCGGGGCCTACGATCACTATCTGCGCGGTGTGATGAAAGCCGCAGAGAGGGTTTGAGCCATGGCGTACAAACTCATCGGCAAGGACTTCACCCCGCCCGATCTCGAGGCCAAGGTCACCGGGACGGCGAAATACGCGGAGGACTTCCGCGCCGACGGCATGGCGCACGTCAAGTTCTTCGGCTCGCCGATGCCACGCGGCAAGGTGAAGGACATCGATCTGAGCGCGGCGGAGGGGGTTCCGGGCTTTCTGACGGCCCTTGTCCCCGACGACGTCAAGCAGCCGGATCCGACCGGGTTCCCGATCCTGTCGAGCGAGCCCGTCTATTACGGGCAGCCCATCGTGGCGATCGCGGCAGAGACCGAACAGGCGGCCGCGGACGCCGTCGCCGCCGTCAAGGTCGACATGGAGTTGCTGCCCTTCGTCGTCGATCCACTGGATAGCCTCAAGCCCGACGGGCCGAATGCGCTGGCCGGCGGCAACGTTGCCGGGCGCGGCGTCGACTTCCAGACGGTGAAATGGTCTGGCAAGGACTTTGCGCTGGCCGGAGACGACGAACTGCCGCGCGGCCAGGCCGTGGCCGAGTGGGGCTTCGGCGATGTCGAGGCGGGCTTTGCCAAGGCCGCGGTGATCGTCGAGGAAAGCATGGTCCACGCGACCAATGCGCACCATGCCATGGAACCGCGGTCGGCGGCGGCCTACTGGGAGAACGGCAAGTGCCATGTCTGGGGCTCGACCCAGTCGACCGCATTTGCCCAGCCCGGACTGGCCAGGATGATCGGGATCGAGCCCTCGAACCTGGTCTTCGTTGCCGAGTACTGCGGCGGCGGCTTCGGCGGCAAGGCCGCGTCATACCCGCTGATGGCCCTGCCGGCGCTGGTGTCCAAGAAGATGGGCGGGCGCCCGTGTCTGCTGCGCGTGAGCCGCAACCAGGAGTACGACAACGGCATGGCGCGTGCCGGATTCCAGGGCTGGGTCAAGCTTGGCTTCGCCGCCGATGGCAAGCTTCTCGCGGCGGACGTCTACATGGTGCAGGACCTGGGGCCGACGAACGGCTTCTGGGACTTCAACAATGTCGGCAACGCGACCACCATCGTGTTCCAGCCGGAGTCGATGCGGTTCCGGGCGATCCCGGTCCTGACGAACACCACGCCGAAGGGCGCGCAGCGCGGCCCCGGTGAGAACCAGGCGGCCAACATGGTCGAACCCCTGTTCGACAAGGCCGCACGGGAGCTTGGCATCGACCGGCTTGCGATCCGCCACATCAACGCGCCGGGCAACGGCGGGGCGGACGCCAAATACGGTCCGAAGCAGGGCCCGGTGACGTCGGCCTACCTCAAGGAGGCGCTCGAAAAGGGGGCGGAAGCCTTCAACTGGGCCGAACGCTCGAAGCAGTCCGGGAACCGGACGGGGTCCAAGGTACGCGGCTATGGCATCGGTCAGGCCTATCACTCGGCCGGATCGAACGGTTTCGACGGGCTGGTGCGGATCACGCCGGACGGGATCCTGCACGTGCATACCGGCGTCGGAAATCTCGGCACCTTCTCCTACGCCTCGACGAGCCGCGTCGCGGCCGAGGTGCTGGGCTATGACTGGGACCGCGTCGTCATCGAACGGGGCGGCACGCTGAAGCATATCCCGTGGAACCTCGGCCAGTTTGGGTCGAACACCAACTTCACCATGACGCGCACGAACTATGTCGCGGCGATGGACGCGGTGTCGAAGCTGAAAGAGATCGCGGCGGTGACGCTCGGTGGAAAGCCGGACGACTTCGCGTTGCAGGACGAGCGCGTGGTCAAGACCGCCGACGCAAGCGTGGGGCTGAGCTTTGCCGAAGCCGCTCAGAAGGCGGTCGAACTGGGCGGCAAGTATGCCGGCCATGAGATGCCTGAGGATCTGAACCCGATGACCAAGGCGTCGACGGCCGCGATCGCGGGGACCGGCCTGGTGGGGGTCGCCAAGGACAACCTGCCGAAGGACGGCACGGTGCCGGCGTTGTCAGCGAGCTTCATCGAGGTCGACGTCGACGTCGAGACCGGCCAGGTTGAAATCCTCGACTATATCGGCGTGGCCGATTGCGGGACGGTCATCCATCCCATGGGTCTGGCGGCACAGGTGCGGGGCGGCGCGGTCATGGGCTTCGGCTTGGCGGCCTCGGAACGCCATGTCTACGATCCGGCCTATGGCCGGCCGAACGCCAGGGCGCTCTATCGGGCGAAGCCGAAGTCCTATCTGGACGTCCCGGCCGAGATGGGCTGGGCGGCGGTCGACCAGCCCGACGCGCAGAACCCGCTGGGCATGAAAGGCATCGGCGAGCCGCTCGAGGGGTCGGCGTCCGCGGCGCTGATCAACGCGATCTCCGATGCGCTTGGCGGCCACCTGTTCAACCGGACGCCGGTGGTGACCGACATGATCCTCAATGCGGCGGAGGGCTTGCCGCAGTCCCATAAACCACTCGCCACCAACACCGTGTGACGGGCGGGGGAGGACACGACCGTGACTGACGTGATGCACAACTTCGAGCTCTACCAGCCCGCGACCGTCGCGGACGCGCAGAGCATTCTCGGCGATCACGAAGACGCCTGGATCATCGCCGGCGGCAAGGACAGCCTGGATTGGTTCAAGCAACGGGTGAAACAGCCGTCGGTGGTGGTTGACATCGCCGCGCTGGAGGAGCTGCACGGCATTCGCGACGAGGATGGCGGCGGCCTCTATATCGGGGCGATGACCACGCTGACGGCGGTGAACGAGAGCGCGGCGGTGAAGAGCCGCTTTCCGATGCTCGCGGACGCCGCCGGTCGCGTCGCCTCGCCGCAAATCCGCAATGCCGGCACGATCGGCGGCAACGTCGCGCAGGACACCCGCTGCAGCTACTACCGCGACGGCTTCCCGTGTTACCGGGCGGGCGGCAACACCTGCTACGCCAACACGCCCACGGCCATGAACCGCGAGCACGCGCTGTTCGAGGCCAGCCGCTGCGTCGCGGTGACGCCGTCGGACACCGCGCCGGTGCTGGCCGCGCTGGAGGCAAAGTTCGTGATCCAGGGCCGAAGGCGGCAGCGCGAGGTCTCGGCCGACGAGTTCTTCATCGGCCCGGATGTCGACATCACCCGCATGACCTCGCTTGAAAGAGGCGAGATCCTGCTCGGCGTCCGCGTCCCCGGAAAATGGGCCGGCGCGCAGCAGTACTTCGAGAAGGTCGCGGACCGAAACGTCTGGGACTTCGCGCTAGTCAACATCGCGATTGCCGCGAGAATGGACGGCGGGTCAATCTCGGAGGCCTCGGTGGTCTGCGGCGCCGTGCAGTGCACGCCACGGCGGCTGTCGGACGTCGAAGATCTCATCAAGGGAGAGGCGCCGGGCGAGGAACTCGAGACGCTGGTGAAGCGGGTGGCGGCGAGCGGGGCCAAACCGCTCAACTACAACCACTTAAAAGTCCCGATGATGCAGAACCTCGCGGCGCGCGCGGTCCGGTCACTCGCCTGAGGCATGGAGCCTCTGCGCTACCAGCAAGACGTCTTCGGGCAGAAGTTGCTCGTTGGCGTGAAGTGGGATTTGCTTTGGCTGCCGGTGGCGGCGGCCGGGGCAACGATCGTCCTGCATTTGATCCTGCGGTCCCTGCGCAAGGCGGGCTAGACGCCCGCCCTTGGCACGACCAAGCTGCCGATGAGCAGAAATGGCGGGGACGCATGTCTGAAATTGGCTGATCGTCGGAGGTGCGGCATCGACTTGCAGATCGTCTGTATCACTGGATCATGGCGCTGGCGGTGATCGCTCTCAGCGTCACGGCCTTCCTGCCGATCATTGGAATTCGGTTCGATTGGGTGCCGCTGCACTGGATGGCCGGCGTTCTGTTGACGCTGGCCGTGCTGTTCCATCTCTACCGCGTCTTCGTCGTCCACGGTCTGCGGGAGATGACGCCCGGTATGGACGATGTGCGCGAGGTAGTTCGTGACTTGCGTGGCGCCGGGCACGAAGGCCTGTCCGAAGCCAAATACGACGCGTTCCAAAAGGGCTATCACGCCGCCGCCGCGCTCACCGTTCTGGTGCTTGTGGTGACCGGTCTCTTCATGCTGGCCAAGATCGACACGACGTTCTGGCGCCGCGATCCGTCGATCATGTCCGATCAATCCTGGGACATCGTCTACGTTCTGCACGGGGCGGCTGCGCTGATCCTGCTCTTTCTCTTCATCGTCCACGTCTACTTCTCGCTGTTGCCAGAGCATCGGGCCTTTCTCATGTCGATGTTGCGGGGTCGCGGGCCCGAAAAATCCAGAGTAGGCAAGACATGACGGGCGAAATGGAGCAGGCGGCGGCGATGCGGGATGCGTTCGACAGGATCGAGGAAGCCTACGAATTCATGCTGGCCTATGCCGCGCAGGGCCGGAAACGCGAGGTTGGCGACGGCGGCGGCGAAAGCCAGATCCGCCATTACCTGACGCGCTTCGACGCCGCTCTGGTCGACCTCGAGGCCGCCCTGCAGGGCGGTCTTGGCGGCGACGCGGGCGCCGCCTTCACCGACCGCGTCCGTTACGACGTCGCGGCGACCCGGTCGGTGATCGGGCTGTTGCTGTCGCGCTCGTCGATCACGTCGGACATGGTCGACAACTCGAACGGGCTGATCGCGCTACGCGCCCTCCTGACCGACATCTTCTTCATCGATCAGGCCGTCCTGCCGGAGCGCTAGGCTCATCTCAACGACTGGATGTAGGCGACGAGGTCTGCCTTGTCCGCGTCGGAGAGGCTCGGGAATTCCGGCATGAAGTCGTGCGGTCGGTTGATCGCAGAATTCAGATATGCCGCGTCCTTCTTCGCAAGTTCGGTGAAGAGCGGGCCGGCGTCTTCCTGCCGCGGCTCCTCGTTGCCAATGGAATGACAAGCGTTGCACCACCTTCCAGCCAGGGCAAGTCCGGCCTCGGCATCGGCGGCGGCGGCCGCGACAGGGAAAGCCAACACCAGGGCTGCGATCGCAGGGCCCCGTATCCATTTGAAGATCAGGCTTGCCGTTCTATCCGTCATGGCGATGTCCTCCCCTTCTCCCGCGGCCGTCAGTGCAGATCGACAATCATCGCATACACAACCGAATCCACAGCGTCTTTGTCCCAGGTCAGATCGCTTGGGTGGCTTGAGATGCTCCCCAAGACGGCCCTCGTTCATGAAGTAGCGCTCGGTCGTCTCCGGCGCGCCAGACCGTTGGCCACGGTCTCCGCATTCGGCGCCCTGTGAAGCGGCCGACGTTCTCGATCAATAGTGGATTTAGCTTGGTCATAGGAACGTCCGCTTGTGGACCCATTCGGACACTGGAACAGCGACCATCAGCCGCCGCTGGTGGCAGCCTGGCCGAAGCGGTGCGCCGGTCGCCCGCGAACGCCCGGCTTCACGCGGAACAGATCGCCTTCCCAAGGCGCTGCGCCGAGATGCGCGGGGGTCATGGTGAAGCGGGCCGAGGTCACGTACAACGTGTCGAGGTCGGAGCCGGCGAAGCAGCAGCTGGTCGGCCACGAGCAGGGCAGCTCGATCACCCGGTCGATCTTCCCCTGGTCGTCCATGCGGATCAGGCAGTTGCCGCCGACCACGCGGCAGTTCCACACATAGCCCTCGTCGTCCATGCACGAGCCGTCGGGCAGGCCGCGATCGTAGTCGGCAAGCAGGACCGCGCGGTCCGAAAGGGCGCCGGTCGCCGGGTCGCAGCGGTAGCCGTAGAGCGTGTTCGCCAGCGTGTCGGCGGTGATCAGTCGCCCGTCGTCGGTCCACGCGAAGGTGTTGGTGATGCCGAAGCGATCGTCGGAGACAGCCGTGACCGCGCCGTCGGCGGTGACGCGATAGAGGCGGCCCGTGGCGCCCGCAATCTCCTTGGCCGAGCCGTCGGGATTGATGTTGTTGAACATGGTGCCGACCCACAACGCGCCGTCCGGTCCGACGACACCCTCATTCAGCCGATTGTCGGGCAGCTCCGGTTCGATCTCGGCCAGTACCTCGAAGCCGGCGTCGCCGTCCCATCGGGCGATGCTCTTTTCCAGGCCGACGATGCAGCCGCCGTCGCTCGCGAGACTGATCGACGTCGCGATGGTCGGTGTCGGCCAACTCCGATGCCGGTCACTGTCCGGCTCGAGGGCGTGGATGCGGCGCTCGTTGATGTCGACCCAATAGAGCGTCTGCGTCCGATCGTCCCAGACCAGGCTTTCGCCGACCGTATTCCCGACCTTCAGGGCCGTCTCCGCCGTCTCGGGCATGGTGCCGCCTTTCCAATCGCGTCGAAGGAGCTTCTTACTGGCGCCGCGTCGGTCGCTCGACAGCGCCGAGGGCGTCCAGCGCCGCCACGCAGGCGCTCAAGGGGTGGTAGTCGGTCTTGGCCGGCGGGCTCTTGAGGTCGTCGTATCGTTGGCCGTCGGCGTCGACCACGCGGTACCAACCGCCGTAGGTGTGGTCGACGAGGGTACGGTCAGGGTACTCCCAGCAGGTGTCGTACCAGTCCCAGTAAGACCCGTCGTCCGTCGTCGCCGCAAGTTGCGCGGCGGCGGCGATGGCCTCGGCGACCACCCAGTAGTAGCGATCCGTATCGAGGATCGCTCCGTCGGGGCCGAAGGTGTAGTTGAAGCCGCCGCGCTCGGCGTCCCACGCCCGTTCGACCGCCACGTCGTACAGGTGGCGCGCGCGCTCCAGCAACCATGGCTCCGGCCGCTCACGGTGCAGCAGCACCAACAACTTTGCCCACTCGACGAAATGGCCCGGAAGGTAGCCGTACGGACGAAAGAGGTTCTTCGGATCGTCGCGGTTGTAGTCCCAGTCGATCGACCAGTCGGGCCCATAGTGCTCCCAGATGAGGCCGTCGGTCGCCGCCGCCAGATCCACGCAGATCCGCTGGGCGATGGCATAGGCACGCTCAAGATAGCGTGGCGCGCCGGTCGCGGCGTGGGCGGCAAGCATGGCCTCGCAGAGATGCATGTTGGCGTTCTGGCCGCGATAGGGATCGATCGCGTCCCAGTCGTCCGCGGCGATGACGTCGCGGTAGAGCAGCGCCGCCGGCTCGAAGAAACGGGCCTCCAACAGGTCGAACACCAGGCTTATGACGGGATCGGCCTCGGCCAGTCCGGCCTGCGCCGCCGTCGCCACGGCCAGCAAAACGAAGGCGTGGCCGTAGCAATGGCGCGTGCCGTCTGCGACGGAACGGCCGTCGAGAATCCACGCGTACCCGCCATCGGGCTGCCGGTGGTGATCCTGCAGGAACGCTAGACCGTGTCGCGCGGCCTGCCGGAGGTCGTCGTCGTCGAACAATGCCGATGCCACGGCGTAGTTGTAGATGTGCCGACAGGTGCTGACGAGGTGCCGCGTGGTGCGGTCGTAGACCTTGCCGTCGTCCTTGAGGCCATTGAAATAGCCGCCGACCTCACGGTCGACGACCGTCGGGTGATAGAAGGCGACGATGCTGCGGATATGGGATCGCAGGAAGGTCGGATCGCGGTACATCGGTCCCCCTCGCGCCAGGCGCCGGCGCCGGTCTCGGCGCTAGCGTCCGCCGCTGCCGGCTTCGAAGAACTCGGGACGGACGTCGGCGACGCGGTCGATGAACCGCAGGATTCGGCGCAGGTGCGTACGCATGGCGTCCGCCGCGCTATCGGAATCGCCAGCCTCTATCGCGTCGATGATCGCGGCGTGCTGGTCGGCGATCGGCGCCACGTCGCGGTCGACGGTCGCGAGCGCCAGGTGCCGGCAGCGGTCCATGTGGATCTTGGCACGCGCGATTTCCTCCCACAGATCCGGCAGGCCGGCATAGGTGGCGATCAGGCGGTGAAAGTCCTCGTCCGACCGATAGAAGCGCTGCTCGTCCTTGAATTTGGCGAAGGTGTGCTGCACATCGACTTCGGCCCGCAGCTTGGCCACCACCTCCGCGCGATCGGGCAGCGCGGCGACGCGCCGGACCAGACCCACCTCAAGCGCCTCGCGCATGAACTGCGAGCGTTCCAGATCGGGCAGCCGCAGCGGGGCAACGAAAGTGCCGCGCTGGGGATAGATGTCGACCAGATGCTCGGTCGCCAGCCGGGCCAGCGCCTCGCGTACCGGGGTTCGGCTGACGCCGACCTCCGCGGAAATCTTCTTCTCGGAAATGGGCTCCAGCGGCTTGCGGGTGAAGGTCACGATCTGCTCCCGCATGAACAAGTACACCCGGTCGGCCAGCGAGGTGGGCTCTTTGGCAGGTTGCAGGAAATTGGCCATCGCCATGTCAACGTGTCCGCCCGCCTCACACACCGGAGACGCGCATGCCCTCCATGAAGTGTCGGCGCAGGGCGAAGAACAGGATCAGCGACGGGACCGACGCCATGATCGCCGCGATCATGACGACGTTGGGGCCGGTCGAGGCATAGCTGCCCTGGAACACTTGCAGCGCGTTCATGATCGAACGCACGTCGGTGCGATTGGCGAGCACGGTAGAGAACAGCAGGTCGTTCCAGATCCAGGTGAACTGGAGCAGGAACGTGGCGGCCATCGGCCCCCAGCAGTTGGGCAGGACGATGCGCAGGAAGACGGTGAACTCGCGCGCGCCGTCCATGCGCGCCGCTTCGTCCATTTCACGCGGGATGCCGTTCATGTAGTTGCGCAGAACCAGCACCGGGAAGGGAATGCAGATCGCCGTGTAGAACAGGATCATGCCGAACTGCGTGTTGAGGATCCCGACCTTCTGGTAGATAAAAAAGAGCGGGATCAGATACATCTGGAACGGGAAGACGGTGCCGGAAAAGATCAGCATGAACCACAGGTTCCGGCTGCGGAAGGCGAACCGGGTCAACCCGTAGGCGGCGAGTGCCGCGATGAACACGGCCAGGCCCGCGCCGATCAACCCGTACAGGGTAGAGTTCAGCATCCCGGCGCCCATTTTGGCGTTGCTCCAGGCCGTCACCGCGTTGTCGATCACCGGCTCCCAGCCGGACGGCAACGAGAGCGGGTGGTTGAGCGAGTACTCCTCGGTCGTTTTGAAGACGGAGGTGGCCATGTAGTAGAACGGCACCACCCAGACCGCGCTGATGACGCAGGCGGCCACGAGCGTCGGCCAGTTGCGCCGCTGGCGCTTCTTCTCCCGCTCCGCAATAGCGGCGAAGTCCAGCGTCTCGAGGGCCAGTGTCATGCCGCAGCTCCTACCGCGTCATGCGGTCGACGCGGTGCTGCAGCACCGCCTGGACCCACGTCACGCTGAGCACGACGACGCCGATCACCACCGCGATGGCCGCGCCGAAGGCCCATGAGCCCTTTTGGAAGGCCTCGAAATACATGAAGACCGCCAGCGACAGGGTGCGCTGTCCCGGGTAACTGGCTCCCATCACCCACAAGAGATCGAACACGGTGAAGCCGGCCAAGACCGACAGGATGGTGACCATGAGCAGCGTCGGCAGCAGCAGCGGCATGACGATATGGCGAAAGACCTGGCCCTTCGTCGCGCCGTCGAGGGTCGCCGCCTCGATCGGGTCTTTCGGGATGGCCGCGAGGCCAAGCAGGATAAGGACCATGACCAGGCCGACCGTCTGCCAGACAAAGGTGGCGATGATCGCCGGCGTTACCGTGTTGTCCTGGTACAGCCAGCCGATGTCCACGTCGCCGCCGACGAACAACCCCAGGAAGCGATTGACGATGCCGTCGGGCGTATAGACGTAGAACCACAGGACGCCCACGGCCGTCGGGGCGAGAATTCGCGGAATGAAGATGATGTTCTTGAAGAGGCCCTCGAAGGGCACGTCGCGCAGCAGGATCGCCAGGCCGAGCCCGAGTATCAGCGGAAACGTGATCGACGCCGCGACCCAGATCGACGTGTTGTACAGCGCCTCGGCGAAAAACGGATTGGTCGTCAGGCGGGCGTAGTTGGCGAAACCGGCGAACTCGTCGAGCCCGGCGAAGCGCTTCCATTTGGTGAAGCTGAGGTAGACGTTGTAGGCGACGGGAACGAGAAGCAGGCCGCTCACCAGCACGATGGCCGGCGCCATGAAGGCGAACGCAACCCAGAAGTCGCGGCGGGTCCGCCGTCGCGTGTCGGCGTTCTCGCCGGTCTTCGACCAGCCGATCCGCTGCAGCAGCTCCTGATCGGTCTCGGACCGTCGGGTGTCGCCTGGCATTCGCCCGGTCTCTCTCGCGTTCCCTTGAGACTTCAGGCGGCCGGACTGCCGGCCGCCTGAGTCCCCGGCGCTACTGCTGTGCCCAGTAGTCGGCGTTCAGCGCCTGAATGGTGGCCATGACGTCCTCCGCCGTGGCCATCGTCGGGTCGAGCATGAAGCGATTGAGCTCGGCCACGAGCTCGCCCTGCAGTTCGGCGGGCACGGCCTCCCACCAGCGCTCGATGGCGATGGTCTTGTTGGCCGTCACGTCCTTGTTGATCTTGGCCACGACAACATTCGGCGGCTTTGCGTTGACGTTGCCGAGCGAATTGCCGGACGCCGCCGCCCAGGCATTGGCGCCGTCGACCGAGACGAAGAACTTGAGCGCCGTGACGGCCTCGGGGTTCTGTAGCCCTGTCTTCGACAGCATGATCGGGCCGCCCTCCAGAATCGCCGAGTGCGGCAGGCCCGGGTCCTTGTTCGGCATGATGAAGGCGCTGAAGTCGGTGCCCGGCTTCATGCCGGCCGCCTCGACGAGGCCGATGACCCAGTCGCCGATGAGATAGATCGCGCCCTTGCCGCGGGCGAAATCCGCCGCTTCCTCGTTCGAGCGCGGGTCGGTGAAATAACCTTTGGCGTACCAGTCCGACCAGATGCGGAAGGCGTTGCGAACCGGTTCGCTGTCGTAGGCGACGGAACCGTCATGCAGCCCGCGGTAGGCGTCCGGGTCGGTCCGGATCATGATCTCCTGGAACCAGATGAAGCCGCGCCAGCCGTCCTGGGTGGTGGCATGGAACGGCGTGTTGCCCGCCGCCTTGAGGGCATCGGCCGCGGCGATCAACTCTTCCCAGGTCTGCGGCTCACCAATCCCGGCCGCCGCGAACTGCTCCGTGTTGTAGAGCGCGATCCAACGCGACAGGTGCAGCGGCACGCCGTAGACGTGATCGCCGACCTTGTAGAAGTCGCGCACGCCCGCATCGAAGTCGCCACTGGCGATCAGCTCGTCCCAGATGCCGTCGAGTTCGGCAATCTGGCCGGTGCCGACCAGGTCGGTGTACACGCCGCCGGTCCACCAAGTGAACATGTCCGGCATGTCGCCGCTGGCGACGGACGACTGAATGAACGCCTTGTACTGCTCCGGCGTCGCATAGGCGCTCTCGATGATCCGCACACCGGTCTCGTCGCCGGCGGTATCGCCGACCTGCTGCAGCGCCTCCGACCAGAAGCCCTTGTCGTGGAACAACTCGACGTCGGCGGCGGCCGGCACGGCCCCCAGCCCAACGGCGCCGGCGGCCAGCGCCGCGCACAATCCCGTTCTCCAACTCATACTCTGTCCTCCCTCGGTTGCTGGCCGCCCGGCGGCCTGACGGATTCACCCGTTTCGGCATCGAACAGGTGCATGCGATCCAGATTGAGACGAAAGGTCAGCGTTTCGTCCGATGCGACCTCGCGCGGTCGGTGCATCCGGCTGATGAAGTCGTGGCCGCCGAGGTTCGAGAACAACAGGGTCTCGTTGCCGAGCATCTCGGCGAACTCGACCGGTGCGCGGAATTCCACCGTATGCTCTGCCGCGACGCCGTGGCCTTCCGGCACGACGTCTTCCGGCCGGAATCCGGCCACCAGGCGCTGGCCCGACTTCAGGGTGTCGCCGAAGCGTTCGGCGGGGATCGGCGCGAACAGCTCGCTGTTGCCGAAGCTGAGCACGCCGTCCTTCGCCACGGCTTCACCCTCGAAGAAGTTCATCTGCGGCGAGCCGATGAAGCCGGCGACGAACCGGTTGGCGGGACGCTCGAACACCTCGACCGGCGTGCCGGTCTGCTCGATCCGGCCGTCGCGCATCACCACGATGATGTCGGCTAGGGTCATCGCCTCGACCTGGTCGTGGGTCACGTAGACCGTCGTCACCTTCAGCCGCTTCTGCAGCCGCTTGATCTCGACGCGCATCTGGTTGCGCAGCTTGGCGTCCAGGTTCGACAGCGGCTCGTCGAACAGAAACACCTCGGGCTCACGCACGATCGCCCGCCCCATCGCCACGCGTTGACGCTGACCGCCGGACAACTCGGCCGGCTTGCGCTCGAGATAGGGGCCGATTTCCAGCACCGACACGGCTGCGCCGACCCGGTGGTCGATCTCGGCCCGGCCAAGCTTCTCCAGCTTCAGCGAGAACTCGAGGTTCTGGCGCACGTTCATGTGCGGGTACAGGGCGTAGGACTGGAATACCATCGCCACGCCACGGTCGCGGGACGGCAGGTCGTTCACCAGCTTGTCGTCGATCCGGAGCTCACCGTAGGAGATGCTCTCCAGCCCCGCCAGCATGCGCAGCGTTGTCGTCTTGCCGCACCCCGACGGCCCGACCAGGACGGCGAAGGCCTGGTCGGGGATCTCGAGGTCGATACCCCGGACGGCGACCTCGCTGCCGTAGACCTTCACCAGGTCCTTGAGGCCGACGCGCGCCATTAGTCGTTCGCCCCGTCGCGCCCGGCATAGATGGCCGGAGCGGCCTTCACGCTTGGATCGGCAAAGCGCGACTCCGGCATCAGCGCGTACCAGCCCGGTCGCGCGGGATCGCGGTCGTACGGGTAGCCGCCTTCGGCCCGAAAGCGGGCGGCGTATTCGGCCAGCTTGTCGCGGTCGACCTCGACGCCGAGCCCCGGCCCCGCCGGCACGGCGATCGACCCGTCCTCGTACCTCAGCGGCCCGCCGACCAGGATGTCGTCGGTGAGGTGGTGGTAGTGCGCGTCGGCCGCGAAGTTCAGGTTCGGCAACGCCGCGCCGAGATGAAGCATCGAGGCCAGCTGGACGCCGAGTTCGCCCGAGGAGTGGACCGCGGCGGAGAACTGGAAGGTCTCCAGCACCGTGCCCGCCTTGTAGGCCTGGCGCAGCCCGCCCCAGAACGTGGTGTCGAGCAGGATCACGTCGACCAGCGTGCGCCGAATGCATTGCGTGAGCTGCTCGAAATTGACCACCACCTGGTTCGTCGCGGTCGGGATCGCGATCCGCTCGCGCACCCGGCGCATGCCCTCCAGGCCCCAGGTCGGATCCTCGAAATAGTCGTTGCGCAACGGCTCGATGGCCTTCGCCACACGAACCGATTCCTCGACCGACCAGGCGCCGTTGGGGTCGAGCCTGAGTCCCTCGCCCGGGAAGGCGTCGGCGAGCGCGTGCATGACCTCGATGTCGTGATCGGGGTGAAAATGCCCGCCTTTCAGCTTGTGCGACCTGAAGCCGTGCCGCGCCTTAAGGTCGCGGGCATGCGCGACCATCTCGTCGGCGGACGTTTCGCCGCCGCGCTCGCCGGCCTCGTCGAGGTAGCGGTAGAACAGGTAGCTCGCGAACGGCACGTTCTCGCGGATCGCCCCGCCGAGCAGGTCGCAGGCGCGGATCCCGAGCTTCTTGCCCGCGAGGTCCATGCACGCCATTTCGATGGCGGCATGAAGCTGCAGCCGGTTGTTGTAGAGGCTGGCCGTAGGGTTCATCAGCTTCCAGCGAAGCTGTTCGAGTTGCAGCGGGTCGTGGCCTTTCAGATAGGGCGCCAGCGCCAGGACGGCCGCTTCGGCCGACTGGCCGCCGCCGCCCATTTCGCCCCAGCCGGACACGCCGTCGCTATCGACGACTTCCACGATCGTGCGCACGAAACGGCCCCAATGGGCGCCGTTGCCGTGGCGCAGCGGCGCCTCCAGCGGAATCGTGACGGTCGTGGCGCGGAGATCGGCGATGCTCATGCGTCGCTCTCCTTGGGCGAACCGCCGATGATGCTGAGCAGACCGCCGTCGACCCGCACGACCTCGCCGGTGACGAAGGCGGCCTGGTCGGAGAGCAAAAAAGCGACGACGCTGGCGATCTCGTCCGGCTGCGCGGCGCGGCCGAGCGGATGCATCTGACGGATCGCCGCCCACACGGCGGCCTCGTCGTCCGCAAGCGCCACGGCGTCGCGCAGCATCGGGGTATCGACCGAACCGGGGGCGACCGCATTGCAGCGCACGCCGTGCGCCGCGTAGTCGACGGCGATCGACTTCGCGAGACCGATCAGCCCGTGCTTGGAGACGGTGTAGGCGGCCACGTTCGCCTGGGTGGCGAAGCCTTGCACCGAGGCCATGAAGACGATCGCGCCGCAGGTCTTCACCAGGTGCGGCAGGGCAGCGTGAGCCATGTAGTAGCCGCTGCTGAGATTGACCTCCAGCACTTCATGCCAGGTCTCGGCCGGCGTCGACGACGCACTGCCATAGCGCTGAATGCCGGCATTGTGCGACAGCCAGTCGAGCTGCCCGTAGGCCTCGACGGCCCTGTCGACGGCGGCGGCGCAGGAGGCCGGGTCGGCCACCGATCCGACGACGGTTTCGACCTGGCTGCCGGCGCTTCGCAGCTCCGCCGCGACGCCCGCCAACGCCTCCTCGTCGACGTCGAGCAGCACCAACGCCGCGCCGTCCGCCGCGAGGCGACGGGCGACAGCCTCGCCGATGCCCTTCGCGGCGCCGGTAACCAAGGCAACCGTCATCGAGCCCCCCCTCCCACAACTGCCATACTAGTCAGATTAGCCTGAGTCAAACGGGTGCCGACAGCTGCGGGCCGGCGGCCGGCTCAGGCGAGCCCGGCGACCTCGATCCGGTAGTCGACGGTCCACGGCGTCTCCGGTGTGACGCGGATAGCGGTCTCGACGCCGGCGCGGGCGAGGGGCGTCTCGGTCGACAGGCTATGGGCGATGCCGAGATCGAAGGCCGCGGCGGTCGGTTCGATCCCGATCGCGCGGGTCGTCCCGTTCCAGGGGAAGGCGTCGCGACCGCCGTTGGAGAACCACAGGATGCAATTCGGCAGCCGGGAGGCATCCCAGACGAGGTTGACGACGCATCCCAAATCCGGGCGGGACAGTGCGATCCGCCCGTCGAGCCCGGTGAGCAGCACCAGGTCTTCCGTCGCGCCGGCGAAAGGCACGCGCGCGAGATCGGCCGGCCCGTCGGCGGTCGCGACGGCCCGCGGATCGACGTCCCGCTGATCGGGCCGAAACCGGCTCCGCCCGGGCTCGACATCGATCGGGAACGTCCAGGCGCGGGCCCCGGTCGGCACCTCAAGAGTGCACGAACCGGCCGGGCACCCTGCGAGATCGAACACCGGGTGCAGTCCCACCGGCAGGCGGGCCTCGCGGCGCGCGTGGATCGCCAAAGTGCAGTGGACGGCCGGGGCGGACGGATCGAGCGATATCCGCCGCACCACGCGTTCGATCGGGCTGGACTCCGGGTAGGCCAGCTCGGCGGTTATCGCGTCGTCGCCGCGGGTTTCCATGCGCCAAGCGTGGTTGGCCGCGTAACCGTGGATCCAGCCGTCCCAGTCGGGCGTATCCGCCGCGGACCAGTCGCCCGGCAGCCCGCCGCGAACGCCCGGCGTGCCAAACGGGACGCAGACCCAATCGGACCCGAAGTGGCGCATCAACGGCGGCGCGTTGCGCAGCCGATCGTCAGTGCTGTCGCGCCATGGCGCCAGAAACAGCGGTGCGACGTCGCGACCGTCGGCCAGTCGAAAGGAGCAGGCCGCGATGGCAGCGGCCATCGCCTGGACCTCCAGCGATACATGGCTGTTCTGGATGCGCAGATTCACGGGCGCCGCTCCCTCGCGTTCCGGCGCGCCATTCTAGCCGCAGACGCCGCGGCGCGATCCCGGGCCGACGAAACTGCGCCTGCGAGCAAGGTCCGGCGACCATCCTGGGCCGGCGTGCCGTGGCCGGGAAAGGCAACCCGCGAGGCGCCGTCGGCGCCGGCCTCGCCCGGGTCTAGCGGAGCGACAATGTCTGGCTCGACAGTGCGAGCGAGACGGTGATCGAGCCCTCGTTGATCAACCACCGGCGCAGCGTGTAGCTGCGCTTGCCGTCGCGGTGCATCGGGTCGGCGTCCGCCAACGCGCGCGCCGCCGCGAAAGACCCCGCGCGGTAGACGATCAGGCCGCCGCCCGACATCGCCTCGCCCTCGGTATCGGACAGCGGTCCGGCGAAGACCAGCGCCCCCTGCGCCTCCAGTGTTTGCTGGTATTCGAGGTGCGCCGGCAGCGTCTGCTGCAGGGCGTCGGGCCCGACGATGGGCGTCGACTCGACGACAAAGACCTCATAGGCCAGGGCGCCCCGGGACCGGGCAATCTCCTTGTATTCCGAGAAACTAGGCATGACGGCTCCCTCGATGTGTTGGGCGGGCGCACTCCGGTCATCCACAATTATCAAATTCGCTATGAAAAATCGATATTATTTGACACTGTCACGTTATCCCAAGTATTCTCCGAGGCGTTGCGGGGGCGAGAGGGGATCGAAGAATGCGCTTCATCGTCGCGAAGAAGAATGACGGGACGGCGCTCTATGCGGTGGATGGCGCGCGAGCGCGCGATCTCACGTCGGTCGATGCCGGCCTCGGTGACGACCTGACGACGCTGACGCAACTCGGTGCCGACGGGCTCGCCCGCGCCGCCGCGGCTGCCCGCGCCGTTGGGCGGACCGAGGCGCTCGCCGATCTCGTGCCGGCGCTTCCGCTGCGCCGCCCGGGCAAGATCGTCTGCCTGGGCCTCGCCTACGTCGAGCACGCGCGCGAGGGCGGCTACGACATCCCCGACTTCCCGGCGATGTTCATGCGCCCGGTCACCTCGATGATCGCCGCCGGCGCGCCCATGGTGCGGCCCAACTGCTCCGAGACCCTCGACTACGAGGCCGAGTTGATGGTCATCGTCGGCCGGGGCGGCCGCCACATCGCAGAGGCGGACGCGCTCGATCACGTCTTCGGCTACACCGCGTTCAACGACGGCTCCGTGCGCGAGTACCAGCGCAAGACCCACCAATGGGCGCCCGGCAAGATGTTCGACGGCACCGGCGCCGTCGGCCCGGTGGTCGTTACGCCCGACGAGGTGCCGCCGGGCGCGGCCGGCCTCGGCATCGCCAGCCGCCTCAACGGTGAGACGATGCAGAATTCCAACACCGAGAACATGATGTTTCCGGTCGCGAAGACCATCGCGATCATCTCCGAATTCACGACGCTCGAGCCCGGCGACATGATCGCGCTCGGCACGCCCCCCGGCGTCGGCCACGCGCGCCGCCCGCCGGTCTGGATGAAGCCGGGCGACGTGATCGAGGTCGAGATCGAGGGCATCGGCATCTGCCGCAACCCGATCGTCGCGGAGGGCGACGCGGCCATGACCGAGGCGGCCGAATGAGCGCCCGAGCGGACATCGACGACGCTGGCCCGGAGGCGGCGCGGGCAGGCGCCCAGCAGGCCGTGCGCGACCTGCGCGGCCGGGTGCGGCGGCTCGGCGACGACGGCCTCGATCTTATCCTGCGCGACGCCCGGTCCCACTACGCCTGGGCCGACGAGCCGATCTCCGAAGCCGAGATCCGCGCGCTCTATGACGTGGTGAAGATGGGGCCGACGAGCATGAACGGCTGCCCGGCCCGCTTCGTCTTCGTGACGTCGAAAGAGGCCAAGGAGCGGCTGGCGCCGTGCGTCAATGCCGGCAACGTCGACAAGATGATGACCGCGCCGCTGACCGTGATCGTCGCCTACGACGTGGAGTTCTGGCGCGAGCTGCCCAAACTGCATCCGCACGACGACCGGCGCGGCGTCTTCGCCGACGATCCGGCCAAGGCCGAGACCGCGGCCTTCCGCAACGGCACGCTGCAGGGCGCCTATCTGATCATCGCCGCGCGAGCCATGGGCTACGACGTCGGCGCCATGTCCGGGTTCTCCAACGCCAAGGTTGACGCGGAATTCTTCGACGGGACCTCACTCAGGTCCAACTTCCTGTGCAACATCGGCTACGCCGACGAGGGCGCGTTGTTCCAGCGCCTGCCGCGGTTCACCTTTGAGGAGGCCTGCACGATCATCTGATCGGCGGAAGGGGGCAGACGCATGGCAGCGATCAAGATGAAGACGACGGTCAAGCTGCGCGCCGAGGCCGACTGCCCGTCGCACTCGCGCGCCGACGTCGCGATCCGCGACCTCGTATTCGCCATCGACGAGCCGGTCGAGCGCGGCGGCACGAACACCGGCCCGACGCCGACCGACGCGGCGCTGGCGTCGCTGGTCGGTTGCACCAACGTGATCGGCCACAAATGCGCCCAGGCGCTGGGCGTCGACATCGGCCATCTGCACATCTCTGCCACCTGCGACTTCGACCGGCGCGGCGTCACGCTCAGCGAGGAGATCGAGGTCCCGTTCCAGCGCATTGCGCTCGACGTCGTGGCGGACGGCCCGGCGACGGACGCGGAGCTGGCGCGCGTGGCCGCGGAGGTGCGCCGCTACTGCCCGCTGTCGAAGCTATTTCGCGCGGCGGGCACCGAGATCGACGAGACCTGGCGCCGCGGAGAACCGTGACGGCCGTCGTCTGCATGGCCGGAAATCCCGAAAAGGGACCTTGTGAGGGAGACGCAAATGCTCAGAACCATCACTAGCCGAGTGACACCCGTGCTGGCGGCCACGCTGCTTGCCGCCGGCCTCGCCGCACCGCAGACGGCGAGCGCCACCGAGACCATCAAGATGGTGGCGATCGACGGTTACCCGGCGCGCGCCATGTGGGTGCGCGAGTTCAGCGGGTTCTTCATCCCGGAGGTGAATAAGAAGCTGGCCGAGACCGGCAACTACGCCATCGAGTGGCAGGAGGCCTATGGCGGCAGCATCGTCAAGCCCAAGGGCGTGCTGGAGGGCATCCGGCTGGGGCTCGGCGACATCGGCATCGTCACGACGATCTTCCACAACTCGGCGCTGCCCAGCCAGGCCATCTCGGCGGTGACACCGTTCATCTCGACGGACGCGCGGGTCGTCGCCAAGTCCGTGGACGAGATCGCCAAGGAATACCCGCAGATGGGCACGGAGTTCGCCGAACAGAACCAGGTCTACCTGGCGACCGGCGTCGTGCTCGACACCTACCAGGTGTTCAGCCGCAAGCCGATCTCGAACCTCGGCGACCTCAAGGGCGGCAAGATGGCCGGCGCCGGCTACAACCTGCGCTATCTCGAAGGCCTGGACGACGTCGCCGGCGTGCGCGGCGGCCTCACCGACTTCTACAACATGCTGCAGACCGGCGTGGTCGACCACGCCATGCTGTGGCCGGAAGCGGCGATGACGTTCAAGATCCACGAGGTCGCGCCGCACATGCTGCGGGCCAACCTCGGTTCGGTGAACAGCAAAACGGTGACAGTGAACAAGGACGTCTGGGACGGCCTGCCCGAAGAGGTGAAGGAAGTCCTGCTGGAAGTCGCGGTGATGTATCGCGACCACGTCGCGTCCGTGGCGATGGAGCGCGCCGCGGCAGTCTCGACGCCTTCAAGAAGGCCGGCGGCACGGTCGTCGATCTGTCGGCCGACGACCGCGCCGCCTGGGCCGCGTCCATGCCGAATATCGCCGTCGAGTGGGCGGCCGGCATCGACGCCAAGGGCGGTCCCGGCTCGACAATGCTCTCGGCCTATGTCGGCAAGTTGCGCGCCGCCGATCAGACGCCGGTGCGGGACTGGGCGGCCGAACTGACGAACTGATCGCTCGCGCGTAGAGGATCCTGCACCAATGCGGGGTCGGCGGGAGCAATTGACAGGCGTTGCCGCCACGGCGCTGACAAAGGTCGCCGTGGCGGCGAACGCGACGGGAACGATCATCGTGCTGTTGCTGGTGGTCGCCGTCAACACCGACGTCGTCGCCCGCGGCCCGTTCAGCGCGCCGTTCCGCGGCACCGTCGAGGTCGTGCAGTTCTCGATGATCCTGATCGTCTTCCTGCAGCTGCCCGACGTGGTGCGCGTCGACCGATTGACCCGGTCGGACGGCCTGCTCGTGGCGCTGGGCGGCCGTCACCGGCACCTCGGTCAATGGCTCGGCCGGTTCGTCGACGCTGTCGCCGCGCTGATGATGGCGCTGATCGCCATCGCCATGTGGCCGGAGTTCGTCAAGGCCTGGACGCACGACGAGTTCTTCGGCACGCCCGGCATCTTCACCGCGCCCTGGTGGCCGGTGCGGCTGGCCATCGTCTTCAGCGCCGGCCTGTGCTGCCTGATCTTCGCCGTCAAGGCCCTCACCGGGCGGCGCCGGCTGGGGTCCGCCCACGGCGGGCAGGGCGCGGGATGAACGGCGATGCCGCGCGGCGGAGCGGCGCCTGATGTCGCCGGTGGAGATCGGCATCGTCTCGATCGTCGCGATCGTGGTGCTGATCTATCTCGGCCTCTACATCTCGATCGCGCTGGCTCTCGTCTCGTTCGTCGGCATCTGGCTGATGCGCGACAACTTCCAGCTGGCCATGAACCTTTTGAAGATCGCCGTCGCCGACAGCGTCACGGAATACGCCTTTGCGACCGTGCCGCTATTCACCTTCATGGGGCTGCTCGTCTCCAAGGCCGGGCTGGGCGCGGATATCTACGAGGTCATGAACGACGCCTTTCGCCGCGTGAAGGGCGGCATCGGCATGGCGACGGTCGGCGCCAACGCGGTGTTCGCGGCGGTGACGGGCTCCTCGATCGCCTCCGCCTCGGTCTTCACCCGCGTCTCCGTGCCGGAGAGCTGCGGTTCTCCTACAACCCGCGTTTCGCCGTCGGCGTCGTCGCCGGGTCGTCCGTGCTGGGCATGATCATTCCGCCCAGCGCCATGCTGATCATCTACTCGATCGTCGCCGAGCAATCGATCGGGCAGATGTTTCTGGCCGGCGTCGTGCCAGGCATTCTGCTGGCGCTGGCCTACATCGTCGCCATCGTGGCGATGGGCCGGTTGACGCCGGGGTTCGTGGGCGGGGTGGACCACGAGTTGCGCGACTACGTGCCGCTGCGCCGCGGCGAGATCGTCGCCAAGACGGCGCCGGTAGTGATCTTGGTGGCCGTCGTGCTGGGCGGCATCTACGCCGGCTGGCTGACGCCCGTCGAAGCCGGCGCGGCCGCCTCGGCCGTGGCGCTGCTGATCGCCCTCTTGCGCCGGCGGATCAATCCGCGGACGTTCTGGGAGGCGCTGATCGAGACCGGCCACATCACCGCCAGCATCCTGTTCCTGATCACCGCGGCCTCGATGTACAGCCGCATGCTCGGCTTCGCCGGGCTGCCCAACGAACTCGGCGCACTGCTCTCGGCCAGCGAGTTCGACTTCGTCGTGGTGATGATCGTCTATGTGGCGCTGATGCTGTTTCTCGGCACGCTGCTCGACACCGCCTCGATCATCCTCATCGTCGTGCCGCTGTTCCTGCCCATCGTCGAGCCGATGGGCCTGAGCCTGGTCTGGTTCGGCATCGTCACGGTCGTCGGCGCGGAGATCGGCCTGCTGACGCCGCCGCTCGGCATCTCCTGCTTCGTCATCAAGGCGACGCTGGACGATCCGCGGATAACGCTCAAGGATGTCTTCCTCGGCGCGCTGCCTTTTGCGGCGGTCATGCTGCTGGTGCTGATCCTGATCATCCGCTTTCCGGCGCTCAGCACCGCGATCCTCAACTGACACTGCGGAGATCCCGATGCGAAACGTGTCCAAGGACACCCTGACCGAAACCTTCCTCGGCTACTGCGCGGCCGATACCGATCCGCGCCTGCGCTATGTGCTCGAGCGCCTGGCGCACCATCTCCATACCTTCGTCCAGGAGGTCGGCCTGACGCACGCGGAATGGGAGAAAGGCATCGAGCTGCTGGTGAAGGCGGGCGAGATCTCCGACGCGAACCGCAATGAGTTCATCCTGTTCTCCGACGTGCTCGGCGTGTCCTCGCTGGTCGACATGGTCAACACGCCGGCCGACGCGACGTCCTCCAGCGTGCTCGGGCCGTTCCACATCCTCGGCGCGCCGGCCCTGCCCGTCGGCGGCAACCTGAAGCAGGACAACGAGGGCGAGACCGTCGTCTTCACCGGACAAGTGCAGGACACCGCCGGCCAGCCGGTGCCCGGGGCGGCGCTCGAGATCTGGCAGACCGCCGGCAACGGATTGTATTCGAACCAGGACGCGGCGCAGCCTGACTACAACCTGCGCGCCCGCATGACGGTCGGCGATGACGGCCGCTACGCCTTCACGACGGTTCGTCCCGCGCCCTACACCGTGCCCGACGACGGCCCGGTCGGCGAGCTGCTGAGAGCCACCGGTCGGCATCCCTGGCGCCCGCCCCACATGCATTTCATCGTCGAGGCCGACGGCTTCCGCACGCTGGTCACGGAGCTGTTCCCCGGCGACGACCCCTATCTCGACGAGGACGCGGTCTTCGGCGTGCGCGAGGAACTGGTGCGGGAGTACGTGCGGCACGACGACGTCGCCGACTTGCCGCCGGGCCTCGAGGACGCGGACAAGATCGTGCCGCCGTTCCAGATGGTCGATTTCGAAATAACGCTGGCGCGCGCGGACTGAGGCGCGGAGGGACAAGAAACCCGCGGGTTGCGCCCACGGCACGAGGGAGGGAAGACATGCGAGCGACGATCATCGGGGCGGTATGCCTCGTCCTTGCGGCGATCATGCCTGGCACGGCCGTGGCCGACGACGACTTTGCGGTGACGCTGCTGGGCACCGGCACGCCGCCGCCGTTGATGGCGCGCTTCGGCCCGGCGACGCTGGTCGAGGTCGGCGGCAAGATGTTCCTGTTCGACGCCGGGCGCGGCGCCACCCAGCGCATGTGGCAACTCAAGAAGCCGTTCGGCAAGCTCGACGCGCTGATCCTCACGCACCTGCATTCCGATCACGTCGTCGGCGTGCCCGACATCTGGCTGACCGGCTGGCTGCGGGGGCCCTACGGGCGCCGCGACAACCCTCTGCGTGTCATGGGGCCCGCCGGCACCGAGTCCCTGATGACGAACCTGCAGGCCGCCTACGCCTGGGACATCGATACCCGCGTCACCGACCAGAAGATGTCGCGCAGCGCGGCGGGCGTCGTGGCGAGCGACGTCGGGGCAGGGGTCGTCTACGAAGAGGACGGGGCCACGATCACCGCGTTCGACAACAACCACGGCGAGCTGATCACGCCGAGCCTCGGCTACCGCATCGACTACGACGGCCGCGCGGTCGTCATCTCTGGCGACACCAAGCGGGTCGACAGCGTGCTCGAAATGGCGCAAGGCGTCGACGTGCTGGTGCATTCGATCGGTGCCGCGCGGCAGGAGTTGCTGGACAGCGCGCCGATCTGGCGGCTGATCATGGACCACCATATCGAGCCGGAAGACGCCGGCCGCGTCTTCGCCGAGACCAAGCCGAAGATGGCGGTCTTCACCCATGTCGTCAGCCTGACCAACGGCAAGATACCCCCGGTCGGCGCCGACGAGATCATGAGCCGCGTGCGCACGACCTACGGCGGGCCGGTGACCATGGGTGAGGATCTCATGCGCGTTTCGGTGACGCCGGCGGGCGTCACGGTCACGCGCTGGTCTAAGTAGCGAGGTCGGTCCGGCCGATCCGGTCCGCGAGGAACGCGCCGGTCTCGCGGTAGTGGGCGGTCAGCCGCTCGACGGCCAAGTCGGCGTCGCGGTCCAAGGTCGCCTTCATGATATCCTCGTGCTCGTGGTTGACGTCGCGCTTCGGGTAGGCCGACGAGCCGGCGAGGTTCCGGTAGCGGACGTTCTCGTCGTAGAGCTGGGTGCAGAACTGCAGCAGGATCGACGAGCCGCAGGCAGCGATCAGGGCGATGTGGAACTGCCGGTGCAGGTCCTCCCACGCGGCGTTGGCGGTGAAGGTGTTCGGCGAGGTCGAGCGGGGCGTGCGCGACAGGCGGTAGTGGGCGAGGACGACCCCCTCCTCCCAGTCCTTGCCGCCATGGGTGATCGATTCGCGCAGCGCCCGCTCCTCGAGCCAGCAACGCGTCTTCAGCAGTTCCCTGAACGTCTCCGCGCTGACATGGGCGACGCGGAAGCCGCGCTGGTCGATGCGCTCGACGAGCCGGTCCGAGGTCAACAGGCTCAGCGCCTCGCGTACGGGGCTCATGCCGGTGCCGTACATCTGCCGCAGCTCGTCGATCTTCAGCTTGATGCCGGGTTCCAGCGTACCGGTAATGATATCGGACTTGATCCGGCGATAGGTCTGGCTGGTCAGGGACGCCGGCGGCGCGCCCGCGCCCTTCTTGAGCTCGGTTTTCTGATCCATATTCCAGCCCCTTTCCGGCGAGCGGAGTCCCGGGCGCGATGGCGTGCCCGAGCCCGTCACGCGACCTGCGAGAACAGCGCCTTGTAGGTCTCCCGCAGCGCCGCTTTCTGGACCTTGCCCATGGTATTGCGCGGCAGCGAGTCGACGATCAGGACGCGTTTCGGCAGCTTGAACTTCGCGAGCGCCGGTTCCAGGGCGCCGACGATATCGTCCTCTGCCAGCGTGCTGCCGCCACGCGGCGCGACGACGGCGGCGACGGCTTCGCCGAAGTCGGCGTGCGGAACGCCGATGACGGCGGACTCCGCGACGCCGGGGACCGCGTCCAGCGCGGCCTCGACCTCGGCGGGATAGACGTTGAGGCCGCCCGAGATGATCAGGTCCTTCGAGCGCCCGACGATCGAGACGTAGCCGCGGTCGTCGATGGCCCCCAAGTCCCCCGTGATGAAGAAGCCGTTGGCGCGCAGCTCGTCGCGGGTCTTTTCGGGGTTGCGCCAGTAGCCGGCGCAGACGTTCGGGCCGCGCACCTCGATCATGCCGACCTCGCCGGTCGGCAGGGCGTCGCCCGACGTCGGATCGGTGATGCGCACCTCGACGCCGGGCAGCGGCAGGCCGACGGTCCCTGGCTGCCGCTCCCCGTCATACGGGTTCGACGTGTTCATGTTGGTCTCGGTCATGCCATAGCGCTCGAGGATGGCGTGACCGGTACGCGCCAGGAACTCACCATGGCTCTCCGCGGAGAGCGGTGCGGAGCCGGAGACGAAGAGGCGCATGTGGCCCGTCAGCTCACGGCCGAAGTCCGGGCGCGACAGCAGCCGCGCGTAGAACGTCGGCACACCCATGAACGTCGTCGCCTGCTTGAGCGAGCGCACGACCTGGTCGACCTCGAACCGCGGCAGGTAGATCATCGACGCGCCGGCCAGCAGCGTGGTGCCGATGGCCACGAACAGGCCGTGGGTGTGGAAGATCGGCAGCGCGTGCAGCAGGACGTCGGCGTCGTCGATCCGCCAGTACTCGACCAGCGTCGCGGCGTTCGAGGTCAGGTTCCGGTGCGTCAGCATGGCGCCCTTGGACCGCCCCGTGGTCCCGGAGGTGTAGAGGATGGCGGCGAGGTCGTCAGGGACGCGGTCAACGACCGGCGCGGTCTCGCCGCTCGCCGCCGCCGCAGCGGGCAGGGACCCCGACCCGTCGGCTGCCAGCGTCATCACCGCGGCGACCCTGGCGCGTGCCGCGGGCGCCTCGACGCCGGCGAGGTCCACCGGGTCGCAAACGAAGACCCGCGGTTCGGCGTCGCCGAGGAAGTAGGCGACTTCCGCCGGCGTATAGGCCGGATTGAGCGGCAGGTAGACCGCGCCGATCCGCAGGCAGCCGAGATAGAGGAACAGGGACTCCACCGACTTCGCGGTCTGCACGGCGACCCGGTCGCCGGGCTCGACGCCTGCCGCGGCCAGCACCGCCGCGTAGCGGCCGGCGGCGGCGAACAGTTCGCCGTAGCTGGTCTCCACGCCGTCGGGCGTGATCAGGAAGCGGGTGTGGGGCGCCGGCGCATGGCGCTCGTAGCGCAGGTAGAGGCTGGCCGACATAAATCCCGGTCTCTGCTGCTCTACGCCGCGGCTTTGGCGAGGCGGGCGAGGGCGCCCGGCGCCGCGATCGTACCGTCGTTGGCGAACGCCTCGTGGTTCTTCTCGATGTCGTCGAGCTTATAAAGGTAGTTGACCACGAGGCCGTGCGACTGGCGCCGGCCGGCGGCGCTCTTGTCCGCCAGCCAATTGATCTGCTCGAGGCGCGCGCCGTTGCCGAGGTGGAAGCGGGCCACCGGGTCGATGGGACGGCCGTCCGCATCCTTCTCGACCAGAAGATACCGCGCCGCCAGGGCCCTCAGGGCCTTCTCCAGCGCGCCCGCCGACGCGTCTTTGCCGCGCCACCAGTTCGCCCGATCGAGCAGCGACAGCGTCTCGCCGGACGATGCCGCTGGATGCTCGTCGGCGGCGTGGCGCCTGTCCGCGAGCCAAGGAGCGAAACCGGGCATCGGCGACAGGGTCGCAAACGTCTTCAGGCCGGGCAGCTCGCGCTGCAGTTCCTGCACGACCTGCTTGATGAGGAAGCTGCCGAACGAGACACCGCGCAAGCCCGCCTGGCAGTTGGAGATCGAATAGAACACCGCGACGCGGGCGTCTTCCGGGTCGACGCGGTCCCGCCGCTTGGCGAGGATCGAACCGACCGTTCGCGAGATCTCGCGGGTCAGGGCGACCTCGAGGAAGATCAGCGGCTCGTCGCCCAGGTTCGGATGAAAGATGCCGTAGAGGCGCCGGTCCGGCGGGTCGATGCGCTCGCGCAACTCGTCCCAGCCCGAAATCGCGTGCACGGCCTCGTATGCGATGACCTTCTCCAGGACCGCGGCCGACGTCTGCCAATCGATCCGGCGCAGTTCCAGGAAGCCGCGGTTGAACCAGGAGGCGAACAGGTGCGTGAGGTCGCTGTCGACGCCCGCGAACTCGGGCGCGTCGTCGAGAAGACCCAGCAGGTCCGCGCGCATCTGCACCAGGCTGACCGTGCCGTGGGGCGCCTGGTTGAGCCGCCGGAACAGCTCCTGCCGGCGTGGTTCGGCCGCGGCAAGGATGTCCGCCGCGCGGCCGGCCCCCGGGTTGTGGAGATAGCCGGACGCCGCCTCCCGCAGCGCGTCGGCCGGGGCTGCGAAGCTTGTGGCCAGAAGATGGAAGAAGCGCCTCTGAGCGTCGGCGTCGAGCGACCCGTAGCCGCGGAAAATCTCCGTCGCCAAAGCGATGCTTGAGGCCTCGCCACGGCCGCCGAGCAGTTGCTCGCACAGTTCGCCAAGGCCGTCCGCCGTCGCCGCCTGATCACGGGTCCGGCCAAGATCGATGATGCCGCGCCCGCGGTCGGCGATCGACGTGATCAGCTCTCCAAAAACCGATGTACCGTCCATTCGTCAAAATATATTGATTTTTTTGGAACTTCAACACCGTGCCGTACGGGTCGCGCCCGGGCCGTCAATGCCTCCTCAGCGACGCCTCGGATTGGGGCGAGTGGTACCGGCCGCGCGTCCTTTCAGGCACGCTCGGCGAACCGCCGAGGGCGTTCGGCATGAATGGCCGCGGGCCCGTGGTCGGGCCTTGATCGCGACGCGCAAGCCTCGATGGTTGCGTGCCCCCGCAGCCAAGTCGCCATGAAGCGCCTGAACCAGAAGACCCGCAACCATGTGGGTCTATTCGTTCAGGCGGCGGCGCCCATGTCGCTCGCGCGCCGGCGTTTCTGCGCCGCCAGGCGGAAGATCGCATTGGGGGCACCATAACCGACGTACCGACCACGGCGCTCGACGATTTTAAAGAAGAACCCGTTTGGCCAGGAACGGCTGTAGAGCTGGAAGAACTCGCCATCGCCATCGCGGTCGTACAGGACGTTGAGCTCCCGCAACCTCGAGATCATCTCGTCCTCCAACCCGAACCGGGCCTGTACGTCATCGAAGTAGTTCGATGCGATCTTCAGAGGCTCGAACCCGTTTTTTCGAAGCGCCCTGGCGGTCGCGAAGATGTCCTGCGTCTCGAACGCGATGTGCTGCACGGCCGAGCCGGACCGCTGCGCGAATTCGCCGGCGAAGGTCCGCCGGTCATCGGCGCCGTTCAGGGTGAAGGACACGGTCCTATCGGCATTGTGAACCGCCTGGCTCCGCACCAGACCGCCCGGATCGATGACGTCCAACATGGGCGCCTGGACCATTCCGAAGATCGATTTGTAGAACAGCGTCCAGGTCAGGATTTCCTCGTACGCCATCGTCTGAGCGATATGGTCTATGCGGGTCAGACCGACACCCGGCGTCGATACGCCTTGATTGGGGGCGCCGAACTCGATCGCCCAGACGTCGGCCAAGGTGTCATCGAGGAAGTGGAGCACGCTGTCCCCAACGCCATGAATGGCCGGTATCGACAATTCCCCGGGGCCGACGGGTTGTGAGAACGGGTTGGCGAGCAGCCCTTTCGCGCGTTCGGCGGTGGCCTCGGCGTTGTCGACCAGCAGACCGATGTCACACACCGCCACGCCGTATTTCTCAAAGACCTGCCGCGCCTGACCGCCTGGATCGCCGTTGATGACAATGTTGATGGCGCCCTGGCGCCACAGTTCCACTTGCTTCGAGATGTGGGTCCCCGCTTTCTCGAAGCCCAAGACTTCCAGGATTTCGCGGATATCTGCACTCAGGCTCTCATCGGCGGCGAACTCGACAAACGAAAAGCCTTCCGCCCTGACCGGTGCGGGCAACGGCCCGGTATCGATCGTTCCGGAGGACTCCTGTCGCTGCACCTGATCCATCAGGTAGATCAGGGAGCGATGGCCATCCCGTGCCGTGGTCTCCGGCGACGCCCCGCGGAACTGATCATTGAAGATCTCGAGCGATAACGGTCCATCGTATGCCGTCGCCTGTACCGCGCGCATGAAGTCGACGACGGGCAGTTCGCCTTGGCCGGGCATGTTGCGGAAGTGCCGGGACCAATAGAGCATATCCATCGAAAACCGTGGTGCGTCGGCAAGCTGCACGATGAAGATCTTGTCACCGGGAATGGCGCGGATCGTGTCCACATCGGTGCCCCGCGCCAAGGTGTGAAAGGAGTCGAGAACGAGCCCGACATTGGGGTGGTCCGCCCGGCGCACGATTTCCCACGCGTCGCGGTGGTCATTGACGTAGCGTCCCCAGGCGAGCGCCTCGTATCCGACCCGCAGGCCTCGTTGCGAGGCAATTTCCCCAAGCTCGCGGAAATCGTCTGCCGCGCGATCGATGCCGCCCATGGCATCGGGCGAGACACTCGAACATATGAGCATGAGGTCCGTTCCGAGCTCCGCCATCAGATCGAGCTTGTACTTCGCCCGATCGAGGGCGCGGCCGCGCTGTGGCTCCGGCAGGCCCTCGAAGTCCCGAAAGGGCTGAAACAGCGTGATGTCCAGGCCGGCATCGCGGACCAGCGCGCCGGCATGTCTCGGCGAGCCGGTATAGGCGAGGAGGTCGCTCTCGAAGATCTCGATACCGTCGAAGCCCGCCGCGGCAATCGCCGATACCTTCTCCTCGAAGGTGCCGCTGATGGATACGGTAGCGATGGAGCTTTTCATGGCTTTCCCTGACGCGGCAGCACTGGTCAAGCGCCTGCTTCGGCCGACCCGTTCACACAGCCGTGCCGGGCACGGGCCGCCTGGCCCCAAGGTTCGGGCCAGGTCGGCCTGAGCGGTTCTGCCGAGGCTTCGAACTTCCGTCGGCATTGCCGTCCAAGCGGGAAGCCCCGAACGACGGGACCCTCGCTGGCCTTGCCGACGATCCGAGCGACTTCGACCATTGCACTCGGCGCCTGCTTGGGTTATGTACGAACTGGTTAGTTTAGTCAATGTCGAAGCGATGCCGCGCCCAAAGCGACCGCCAAGATGATCAGCGACACAGCCGCGACGACCGGCGCGGACACGCGCGCGGGCAGCGTCGATGCAACGCGCAAGAGGCGTCGCAATGACCCGGCGGGGACGCGGGCGAACATCCTTGAAGTTGCGCGTGACGAATTTGTGGAGCGAGGCTTCTCCGGCGCCCGGGTCGATGCGATTGCGGCCAAGACCGAAACCTCGAAGCGCATGCTCTACTACTATTTCGGGGGCAAGGAGGGCCTCTATCGAGAGGTGCTGCGGGCGTCATATGAGGAGATACGCGACGCGGAGCAGGGTCTGGATTTCGGAGACCTGCCGCCGGATGAAGCCCTATGCCGACTGGTGCGCCTCACGGTCGAACATCATGTGGCCAACCCACAGTACGTGCGCCTCGTCATGATCGAGAACATTCATCACGGTCGCTTCATGAAGCAACTGGACGAGATTGAATCGTTGAACGCGGCGGCGATCGATGTTCTCGCCAAGATCTACCATGACGGATGCGCGCGGGGCGTTTTCAGACCAGGCCTTCAACCGATTGACCTGCACTGGCTGATCAGTGCCCTCGCGTTCTTCTCGGTTTCCAATCGGGCGACATTCGGCCTCCTGTTCAAAGAGCACATGCATGATCCGAAGGCCGCGACGGCCGATCGTCTCGCGGAGGATGTCGTGCTTCGGTTCGTGGCGAAACCAGGCGCGTTAGCCGCAGAAGCACGACGTGAGAAGGCGACGTAGACGATGGTTCTGCTCTGTGTGACAGCCGAATCTCGCGAAGAGCGAAAGGGCACTTCAGTTGTCTGACCGGACCGGTGCGAAATCAGGATTGAGGCTGGCGGTCATCGGGGCGGGCCTGATTGGTCGGGAGCATTGTCGGCTCGTCGGCGATCAGGCCCGCGCTTCCCTCGCGGGGCTCGCGGATCCATCGCCGGATGCCGAGCGATTTGCCCGCCAGTTGGGCGTTCCTTGCTTTGCCGACTACGAGACGATGCTGGATGAAATCCAGCCGGATGGCGCCATCATCGCCCTGCCCAACGCTCTGCACGAAACAGCCGGGCGCAGCTGCCTGGCACGGGGCATACCCAGCCTTATCGAAAAGCCGATCGCCGACTCGGTCTCATCGGCGATGTCCCTGATAAATGCGAGCGAATCATCCGGTATTCCTATCCTCGTCGGGCATCACCGACGCCATAGTCCCGATATCCGCGAGGCGCGGCGGATCGTAAGGGCCGGGGAACTTGGCGATCTTGTCGCAGTCAACGGCATGTGGTTGGCCGACAAGCCGGACGCGTATTTCGAGGCCGAATGGCGACGGCGACCAGGTGGCGGTCCGCTGCTCATCAACCTGATCCATGAAATCGATTGTCTGCGCTTTATCGTCGGCGAGATCGCGAGCGTTCAAGCCATTGCCTCAAATACCGCCCGTGGATTTGACGTTGAGGACACGGTCAGCGTCGCACTCCGGTTCGAAGGTGGCGCTCTTGGAAGTTTCTTGATCAGCGACGCGGTTGCGTCGCCGTACACCTGGGAAATCACCTCTGGGCAAGCACTATACTTTCCGCACCAACCGGGGGATTGCTTTTACTTTGGCGGGAGGGAGGCCTCTCTTGCTGTGCCAAGCATGACCATCTGGCGCCACGATGGCACAGACAAGAGCTGGCAGGACCCATTTCGGCGTCAGCACGCGACCCTCGACGGTTCCCGGACATATCAGAACCAGATAGAGCATTTCTTGAACGTCATCTCGGGCGATGAGGCGCCCATCGTCTCGGTTCGCGACGCCATGCTGTCCCTTGCCGCCACGCTGGCCGTCGACGCCGCGGCGAGGGAAGGCCGCACCGTCACCGTTCAGGAGATGATCGCTTAGCATCCGCCGGCACCGCCGATGCCGGATGGGAAGCCGGCCGCGATGCTGCCGCACGCCCGGCACGCGCACCGTCCCGCGAGTGCTCGTTCGTTCGATGGGACCGTTCTGCCCGGGTCAAGCCGCCGGTGCGAGGCTCCGCTCGTCTCAGCGGCTCTGCGTCCTACCACCTGAGGCTCGAGGCCTGGAACTCCGGTGTCGCCGCATGCCGCCGGAACAGATTCTGGAGCTCTTCCGCCGGTGCGCCGTCGAGGACGCCGCTCTCGATCAGGAGAGACGTCAGTCCCGCGGCTTTGGCGCCGGCGATGTCGTGCTCGACGCTGTCGCCGATGCAAAGGACGCGGTCCCTGGCCGGCGAGCCGATCGTCTCGAGGGCAAAGTCGTAGATCTCGGGGTAGGGCTTGCCGACCCAGATCACGGGCGCGCCCATCGCTTCATAGAGCTCGGCAATCCGCCCCGCCCCGAAGCGACGTCCGGACGACGTCAGCATGATCTTGTCCGGGTTCGTGCAGAGACAGGGAGTGCCACGGTGCGCCGCGTCCCGCAAAAGGTCGACATAGTGCTGCTCGTCGTACCGGTCGCCTTCGCTGCCGCCGAGGAAGATCATGTCGGCCTCGGCGGCATCGTCCACGAGCTCGATGTCGAGGCCGTCGACGGCCGATCTGTCGTTGTCGCGCGTCAGAAGCAGGCATGTCGGGCGCGAGCCGGCCGACAAGGCCAGCTTTCCCGCCGCGATCATCCCATGGGCGACTTCGCCTGAAGAGATGAGCGCGTCGAAAGTGCCGTCGGCGAAGCCGAGGCGGGTGAGCCGCTCGATGTTGGGGCGCGCCCGCTTGCCCGAATTGGAAATCACCACCAGCGTCTTACCGGCGGCCTTCGACTCGCGCAGCGCGTCGATGACGCCCGGGTAGGGTTCGGCGCCGTCGTGAAGAACGCCGAACTGGTCGAGAAAGAAGACGTCGAACGCTCCGGCGATCTCACGCAGGCCGGCGATCCGCCGGATCATGCCACCGCCAGTCCTGCGGTGGCCGCACCTTTCAGGGCCAGGCGCGCGGCGCCGGCGGCGGCCTCGGTCGAGGCGCTCTCGAGGAACGGCACGCCGAGCAGGCGCTCGCGGATCCGCGTCCACGCCGGGTTTCCCGCGCCGCCGCCGACGCTGCGCACGCTGGCGAGCGACGGGCCGCCGAGTTCGGCGAGCCGGCGGTAGGCCAGTTGCTCCACCTCCGCGATGCCCTCGAGCAGCCCTTGCAGGTAGGCGGCGTCGCTCTCCGGCCGCGGGGTGAGACGCGGCGGCAGGTCCGGATCGCTGATCGGGAACCGCTCGCCCGGCCGCAGCAGCGGATAGTAGCCGAGACCCGTAGGCTCGTCCGGGTCGATGTCCTCGGAAAGGCAGGCGATGTCGGCGCTGGTGAAGAAATGCGACAGGACGTTGCCGCCGGTGTTCGAGGCCCCGCCTGCGAGCCAGCGATCGCCCAGGCGGTGGCTGTAGATGCCGTACTCCGGCGCGAAGATTGGCGCTGCGGACAGCATCTTGATCGTCAGGGTCGTGCCCAGCGCCGTCACGCCATCGCCGACGGCGTCGGCGCCGGTGGCCAGGAACGACGCGCAGCCGTCGGTGCTGCCGGCCACCACCACGGTCGTTTCGGCCAGGCCGAATTCCGCCGCGATCTCTCGGGATACGCAGCCGACCGGTTCGCCGGGCGCTTTCACGTCCGGCAGCAGGTTGGTGTTCGCGGACGTCTCGGCTATCCAGTCGGGCCAGGCGCGCGCCACGGGATCGTAGCCGGTCTTGAGCGCGTTGTTCTCGTCGCTGACGCCGACCAGGCCGGACAGCCGGCTGGCGATCCAATCGGCTTCGTGCAGCACGAACCGGGCGCCCGGCGTCGAGGAGAACTGGATGAGCTTGGCGAGGCCGGACGTCGCGCCGTGAGCGGCCGAGCCGCGTGGGGCGTGGGCGCCGATGTCGTCAAGTATCCGGCCGTCTTCGCAGCGGTCGTTGTAGAGCCGCGCCGAGGCGAGCGGCGCACCGGCCCGGTCGACGGGGATCATCGTGCCCGACGTGCCGTCGATCGCCAGCGCCGTGACGGCGGGCGCCGGCACTGTGCTCAGGAGCTCGCGCAACACCCGCCGCGTCGCCAGCCACCAGCCGGCCGGGTCGCGCCGGTCGGCGTTCAGTTGCGCGAACGACACATGGGCAGTGGCCACGACGCCGAACCCGGCGTCCATGCACAGCGCGCGGACACCCGAAGTGCCGATGTCGACGCCGATGGCGCAGGGTCGGTGGGTCTCCCGGCGCGGGCCGGCAGCCGTCATGGCGCCGCCGACGGCATGCCCAGGCGCTTGCCGTCGGTGTCGAAGTAGTGGCATTGCGCCAGATCCAGGCCCAGCTCGATCGGTTCACCGATCCCGATCCCCGGCGGCTTGGGTAGTTTCGCGATCAGGGCCTCGCCGCTGTCGCGGCTGACGTGGCACAGCACGTATTCGCCGAGCGGCTCGATCAGATCGAGCGTGCCGGAGATCGGCACCAGCCCTTCACTGGCGACCGCCAGGTGCTCGGGGCGGATGCCGACTTCCATTTCCCCGATAAAGGTCTGGTCTTCGACGGCGAACTTCCTGCCGTCGATTTCGATGTGCATGGCGCCGTTGTCGCGCACGGCCCTGCCGGGAATGAGGTTCATCTTCGGGCTGCCGATGAAACCCGCCACGAACTTGTTCGCGGGCCTTTCGTACAGATCCATCGGCGTGCCGATCTGCTCGATGTTGCCGCCGTTCAGCACCACGATCCGGTCGGCGAGGGTCATCGCTTCGACCTAATCGTGGGTCACATAGATCATCGTCGCGTCGAGCGAGTTGTGGAGCTTGGCGATCTCGGCCCGCGTCTGCACGCGCAGCGCGGCATCGAGGTTCGAGAGCGGTTCGTCGAACAGGAAGACCTTCGGCTGGCGCACGATCGCCCGACCGATCGCCACGCGCTGCCGCTGGCCGCCGGAGAGCGCCCGCGGGTAGCGCTCCAGATAGGGCTCGAGCTGGAGGATGCGCGCCGCCTCGTTCACGCGCTTGTCGATCTCGGCACGCGGCATCTTCGCGATGCGCAGGCCGAAGGAGATGTTCGCCCAGACGGTCAGGTGCGGAAACAGCGCGTAGGACTGGAACACCATGGCGATGCCGCGCTCGGAGGCGGCGACGTCGTTGACGCAGGCGCCGTCGATGAAGGCCTCGCCGGATGTGATGCCTTCCAGGCCGGCGATCATGCGCAACAGGGTGGACTTGCCGCAGCCCGACGGCCCGACGAAGACGACGAACTCGCCGCTGCCGACGTCGAGGTCGACCCCGTGCACCACCTCGACCGGTCCGTAGCGCTTGCGAACGTCCTTCAGCCGCACCTTGGCCATGGTTCCTCCCCGCTTTCGAACGCGATGCGGTCAGCGCCGCGCGGGCGCACCAACCCACATTCCGTCCTTGCCGCCCTTGGTAGCGAACCGTAAGGCGATTGCCAGCCGCGCCGATAGCCATAGTGGTCCGGCGTCGAAGCGAAAGGGGTTGCACTTTTTTTCACTATATGCACAATCTTTCACGAGTGCGTTTTGCATTCAATGAAAAAATGCCATGGGAGGAGCCCTCATGCGTCGTACCTCAAGTCTGCTGGTAGCGAGCGTGCTCGGATTGAGCTGGACCGCGACCGGTGCCATCGCGGCCGACTGGTCGAACGAACTCGGCAGCCATGCCGATGTGGAACTGCGAATCCAGACGATCCAGGACCCCTTTGTCGACGCGCTGAAGAACATCGAACCGGATTTCGAGAACCTGACCGGGGCGAACCTGACGACGGAAGGGTTCGGCTACGACCCGCTGCACGAAAAGCAGATCCTCAGCTGCTCGCAGAATGACGATCAGTACGACGTCATCCTCGTCGACGGCATCTGGGTCGGCGAGTTCGTCGAAGCCGGTTGCATCGATCCGGTGGAAGCCCGCATCGGCGAGACCGACCCGGCCATCATCGCCTGGGACGACTACATCGAGTCATTCGCCGGCCAGGCCGTTTGGGATGGCAAGCGGCAGTGCCTGCCGGTCGCCGGCTACTGGCACATGCTGCACTACCGCAAAGACCTCTTCGGCAAGGCCGGGCTGAAGGTTCCCGAGACCTTTGAAGAGGTCATGGAGACGGCGAAGTTCTTCACCGACAACCCCGACTACCCGGGCGTCTATGGCTACGCGATGAACATGCAGCGCGGCTCGGCCGCGGGGCAGCAGTTCTTCGAGTGGATCTACTCGGCCGGCGGCAAGCCCTGGGTCAGCAACTACCCCGGCTCGCCGGACGCCTATGCCGACCAGACGCCGATGTTCAACTCGCCCCCGGCGGTCGACATGGTCCAGTACTTCCACGACATCGTCCAGTACGGCCCGCCAGGCGTGCAGCAGTTTGCCTGGGACGAGCGTGCCAACGCCTTCACGCAGGGCCAGGTCGCCATGATCAACAACTGGTCCGTTCGCACGCCGCTGTTCCAGGATCCGAACATCTCCAAGGTCGTCGGCAAGTTCGACGTCGCCATGTTCCCGCATGCGAAGGGGCAGAAGTCGGTACCGCCCGTCGGCGGCTGGATCATGTGCATCAACGCGCATTCGAAGAACAAAGAGGCCGCGTGGGACTTCATGAAGTGGTTCGGCAGCCCCGAAATCCACAAGCAGTGGGTCCTGATGGGTGGCCCCGCCAGCCGGCATTCGACGATGCAGGATGCCGAGGTGATCGCCGCCCAGCCGTGGACGCCGACGCTCTACGAATCGTCGAAGGCCGCCTGGTCTGAGCTACGGCCACGGCATGCCCTGACCTTCGAAATGATCGATGCGCTGGGCCTGGAGGTGAACCGCGCCATCGTCGGTGACGAGTCCGCGCAGGCGGCGATGGACGCGGCCAACGCGAAGATCACCCGCATGCTGAAGTCGGAAGGCTACATCAAATAGGCTTGTTGTGCCGTCTGGGCGGCCCCGCCGCCCAGACGTCGCACCTGCCGTGTCCGGGCGGCCCTGCCGTCCTGACACCTCAGTCGACACCACGCGTAACGGCGGTTCGTCCAGTTCCGGCCCCGAAGCTCGCGCGGTCGGTGCGGTTCGCCAGACTCGCTGGCGGAGACGTAGCTTTCTAAGCGAAGTGAGGAACTTCACGCCGAGACGCACGTACCGCCGGGGAGAACGCGGAACATGGCAGTGGTCACCACGCTCGAGGCGGCAGGCGGACGAGCCGTCCGGACGGCCGACCGGGATCGGGTGCAGAAGCTTCTGTTCATTGTGCCCGCATGCCTCTACCTGGCCGCGCTGAGCATCCTGCCGTTCGTCTATTCCGTCTATCTGAGCTTCTTCCAGGCGAAGCTGACCAAGCTCAACCGGAAGTTCTTGGTCGGGTTCGACAACTACGCCCAGCTTTTCAACGACGGTCTCTTTCTCAAGGCGATCCAGAACACCGCCGTGCTCTCCGTCGCCTCGATCGTGATCGAGGTCTCGCTCGGTTTCTTGTTTGCCAAGGTCTTTCTCGAACTGCGCGACAAGCGCGCCGGCATGGTGATGCGATCGGTGGCCGTGCTGCCGATGATGATCACGCCGATCTGCGTGGGCCTTATCTTCAGCTACATCCTCAACCCAACGCTCGGCATCGCCAACTACCTGCTGGGCAAGGCCGGCATCATGCCGATGTCGTGGTTCGGCGATCCCAGCGTCGCCCTGTTGTCGGTCATCTTCATCAATTCGTGGCAGTGGACGCCCTTCATGATGCTGCTGATCCTGGCCGGTCTCGTGTCGATCCCCGAATCGCACTACGAGGCGGCCGAGATTGAGGGGGCCAAGTGGTATCACGTCGCGTGGTGGATAGAGCTGCCGGCGATCCGCAACGTCATCCTGATCGGCGTCATCCTGCGGATCATCGACAATCTGCGGCTGTTCGACATCGTCTACGTGACGACGCGCGGCGGTCCGGGCGACGCCACCGAGCTGGTGACCTTCTTCGCCTATCGCCAGGACTTCCGGTTCTTCCAGGTCGGCTACGGATCGGCAGCGGCCGTGATCATCCTGCTGATGAGCATCGTGATCACCACCGTCGCCGTCGGCTATATGAGGCGGGCGCGCTATGAATGATCCGCGCAGCCCGCATCCGTTGGCCTACGGGGCGGCCATCTGCATCACGCTGTTCTTCACGGCGCCAGTGATCTGGATGGTGCTGGCCGCGTTCAAGAACATCAGGGACATCTACTCCATACCGCCGGTGTGGGTTCCCGATTTCACCTATCTCGACAACTTCGTTCTCCTGTTGAGCCAGAACTGGCAGTTCCTGGTGAACTCCATCGTCGTGACGCTGGGCGCAACGCTGCTGTGCATGGTGTTCGCCCTGCCGACGGCCTTCGGGCTCGTGACGTTCAAGTTCAGGGGCAACAATCTCCTCGCCGACTGGATTCTCAGTACCCGGATGATGCCGCCAATCGCCGCCGCCGTGCCGTTGTTCATGGTGTTCAATGGCTTCGGCCTGCTCGACACGGTCTGGGCGCTGATCATCGTCTATGCCGGCTTCAGTCTGCCCTTCGCGGTCTGGGTCTCGATGTCCTTCTTTCAACGCATTCCCCGCGAGATCATCGAGGCGGCACGGGTCGAGGGGTGTACCTGGTTCCAGGTGTTCAGCATGGTCGGATTGCCGCTTGCGCGAAGCGGCATCGCCACGGTCGCGACCTTCGTCTTCATCTTCGCCTGGAACGAACTGCTGATCGCGCTGTTCCTGACGACCCGCGAGGCGAAAACCTTCCCGGTGGTCATCTCGTCGTTCTCGACGGTGACGAAGACCTACTGGGAGCTCATCTCCGCGGCGACGATCATTCAGATCCTGCCGCCGGTCATCTTCACGCTCTTCCTGCAACGCCACATCGTCTCCGGCCTGACGATGGGCGCGGTGAAGGAGTGAGGCATGACGGAATTCAGAAAACTCAAGGCCGCTGAACTCTCGGATCGGCCGGGCCCGAAAAAGGCGGGGCAGGCCCGTGAGGACCACGAGACCAACCTCGCGGTTCGCGCGGCGTGGCTTCAGTTCGTCGGCGGCCACAGCCAAGGAGAGATTTCCGACCTGCTGGCGCTGAGCCGAACCAAGGTGAACCGGCTCATCGCACAGGCCCAGCGTGAGGGACGGGTCAAGGTCTTCATCGAAGGCAGTGCGGAAAGCTGCCTCATGCTCGAGCGCGACCTGTGCAGCATGTTCGCGCTGGAGAGCTGCGACGTCGTGCCGAACGTGAGCACGATGGATCCGCCGTTCGACGTGCTGGGCGTGGCCGGCGCGCGCTATCTCATGCGCCTGGCCGACGACGGCGAGGTCAAGCTGGTCGGCGTCGGGACCGGCCGCACGCTCTCCGCCATGGCGGAATACGTGCCGCAGATTACCCGCAGCGACCTCGATTTCGTTTCGCTGCTCGGCACGTTCCGGCGGTCGACCGCCGTCGACCCCTACGACGTGGTCCACCTGCTGGCCGCCAAGGTGAGCGGGCGCTGTTTTGCCTTGCCGGTGCCGTTCGTCGTCGACTCGCCCGAGACCAGGGAGGTGCTGCTGTCGCAGACGTTCATCCGGCCGATCATCGAGATGCAGGCTGAGGCCGACGTGAAGATCGTCGGCGTCGGCAGCATCTCGCCGGCGACGCATATCGTGGAGATCGGCATGCTGACCCGCGATGAGATGGCGGAGTTGAAGAAGCGCGGCGCGGCCGCCGAAGCCGCGGGTCAGTTCTTCGACAGCGACGGCCGGCAGATCGTGAGCCGCATCAGCGACCGGATGATCGGGCACTCCGCGGAAGACTTGAAGCGCGGCAGAACCATCGTCATTGCCGGCGGCAGCGCGAAGCCCCGTGCCATTGACGCGGCGTTGCGGGCCGGTTTCTGCACGCACCTGATTACGGATGAGTGGACGGCCGGACAGATCGTCCTCCGTCGGGAAAAAGACGGGTGAGCAAAGGAATTGCGCCATGCCATTGAGGGTCTGTGTTCTCGGCGACCGGTTCGTATTGCCGGAGCTTATTCCCGACCTGATTCGGCAGGCCCTCGGCGACCAGGCCGAGGTCTCGATCGCTCAGCTGGAGTGGCCCGACGGCGAGACGATCTCGGGCAAGCCGGGCGACGCCATCCGCGAGTATTCGGGTCGCGCGGACGACGTCATCCGCCTGGCGCGGGGTGCGGACGCCCTGATCGTCCACATGGCGCCGATCACGCGCGAGGTCATCGACGCGCTGCCGGAGCTGAAGTTCGTTGCCGTCTGCCGCGGCGGGCCGGTCAATGTCGACGCGCAGGCGGCGCAGGAACGCGGCATTCACCTGGCCCGCGCGCCGGGTCGGAACGCCAATGCGGTCGCCGAATTCACCATCGGCGCGCTGATCGCCGGCAGCCGGTCGCTGGTGACGGCGGCGACGGAGGTGCGCAACGGCGTCTGGTCGCGCGGCCACTATCGCTATGCGGATGCGAGCATCGAGCTCGCCGAGATGACGGTCGGCCTGATCGGCTATTCCCATGTCGGGCGCAAGGTCGGCCATCTGCTGAAGGCGTTCTCGGCCCATGTCCTGTTTGCCGACCCGTACCAGGAACCGGACGACACGGACTCGGCGCTGGGCATCGAAAAGGTCGACCTCGAGGCCCTGTGCGCGCGGAGCGACGTCGTCTCGGTCCATGCCCGGCTGACCGACGCGACGCGAAAGATGTGCGATGCCGCCTTCTTCGCGCGGCTCAAGGACCAGTGCGTCTTCATCAATACCGCCCGCGGCGAACTGGTCGACGAGGCGGCACTGCTCGCCGAACTGGAGAGCGGCAAGGTCCGGATGGCCATCCTCGACACCTTCGATCCGGAGCCGCCGGCGCCCGACAGCGCGTTGGTGCGGCATCCGAACGTGATCGCCACGCCGCACCTGGCGGGCGCCTCGCGCACATCGGCGCACATCGTGGCCCGCATGGTCGTCGAGGAGCTGGAGGCGTAGCACCGGGAGATGGCGAGCCCGGGCCAGGCCCGCCGGGCCTAGCGGCATGACCCGTGTCGACGGTTTCGCCGCGCGCACCGCGTAGAGGCCGACTTGCCCGACGAGCTCTACCTGTGCATCGACGCGGGCACCTCCGTCATCAAGGTCTCGGCCCTGGACCTGTCGGGCCGCGAGGTCGCGCACGCCGAGCGGCGCAACGAGCTGACTCAGGCGAGGGACGGGACGGCCATTCAGGACATGGCGGGCACGTGGTCGAAGACGGCGGCCTGCCTGCGCGAAATCGGCGAGAAGCTCGACCGGTTGCCCGCGCGCGTCGCCGCGCTCGCGGTCACGGGCCAGGGGGACGGGACCTGGCTGATCGACGGCGACGGCCAGCCCGTCGGCCCGGCGCTCACCTGGCTCGACGGCCGGGCCCGCGACGTCGTCGCGCGGCTGCGGGCGACGCCGGCGTCCGACCTGTTCTATCGCAGCACCGGCTGCGGGCTCGTCAGCAGCATTCAAAGCACGCAACTCGCCTGGCTGCAGGAGGCCAGTCCCGAGACCCTGGCCCGGGCCGAAACGGCGTTTCACTGCAAGGACTGGCTGTTCTACAAGCTGGCCGGCCAGCGCGTCACGGACGTCACGGAAGGCTGCATCAATTTCGGCGACATCCGCTCGCGTACCTACAACGAGGAGATATTCGAAGCGCTGGGGATCGGCCGACAACGGCACCTCGTTCCGGAGATGGTGGACGGGACCCGCTTCATGCAGCCGCTCGTCGGAACGGCCGCCACAGAGTGCGGCCTGAGGGAGGGCACGCCCGTCGTTCTGGCGTCTCAGGACGTCGTCTGCGCCGGCATTGGCGCCGGTCTGCTGGTCCAGGACCGGGCCGTCGCCTGTTCAATCTTCGGCTCCACCGGTATCCACATGATTCCGGAAATGGACGCCGGAGACCTGACGTTCGACGGGGAACCGAGCGGGCATGTCCACCTCGTTCCGGGCACGTCCGCCGGATTCAGGCTGGAGACCCATCTCGCCGCCACGCTCAACTTCGACTGGGTGGTCGCGCTCATAGAAAGCGCCGTCGCCGCCATGGGATATCCCACGCGCGAGGAGTCGGCCGGGACCGTGCTCGACCGCGTGCTCGACGCCGAGACGCGGCACACCGCACTCTACCATCCGTATATCCATCCGAGCGGCGAGCGCGGGCCGTTCGTGGACGCCAATGCGCGGGCGAGCTTCAACGATCTGACACTGGAGACGCGCTTCCCCGACCTGGTCCGCGGGGTCGTCGAGGGCCTCGCCCTTGCGGCGCGGGACTGCTACGCCAAACTCGACGCCCAGCCGTCGCTGATTCGGATCGAGGGCGGCGGCGCGAACTCAGCGCACCTTCGCCAGGCGCTCGCCGACGCCCTGCAGACGGACGTCGAAAGCGCGGCGCGGGCGCCCGGTCCGCTGGGCGCGGCCTGCATCGCGGCGGTCGCCATCGGCGCCGCAGCCGATCTCGACGCGGCCGCTCGCGCATTCGGGCTCGACGAGCCCGCCGGCGGGGAGCTGACCCGGCCCGACCCGGCCAGGTCCGCGTACTACCGGCAACGCTACTTGGCCTTTCGCGAGACGCGCCACGCCATGGCCGGCGCTTGGGCCCTTCTCAACGGCTAGAAATCGCGCGCGTGGACGCCTCCGACAAGCGCCGCCACCGGCCTTGAACCCTCAAGGTCAGTCCAGGCAAGCCGCGCTCAGGTGTGGGCAAGATTGATTGCGCAATCAAGAAAGACACTTTGGCGTGCCTGTTGGACCAATATAACGCTTTGGAATATCAGCGTTTTCGCGGCCGTCTATCCGGTGGTTGCAATCTGATGTACGATTTTCGCCTCTGGTCATGACAAATCGACCTTCAACGCGGAGTTACACAACAACGCGGTGCATCCGCCACCACAAGAACCAGAGGAGGAGGAAGCAATGCAGAGGAAATTGACGACCGGCAGACGCAGCTTTCTGCTCGCATCTGTCTCGACGGCGGTGCTTGCGGCGCTGAATAGCCGGGGGGTCCGGGCGCAATCCGGCGACGTCACGCTGCCTGTCATTTCCGACAAGAAGTTCGAAGGCCAGACCGTCATCGTGACGTCGGAGGCCGGCCCGCCGATCAGCGGTCCTATCCAGCACTTCGGGCACATCTGGGAGGAGGCGACCGGCGCCAAGATCGACCTGGTCACCTATCCGCACGGCGAGTTCTTCGAGAAACTTCGCACCGAGCTCGTCTCCGGCGCCTACACGTCCGACCTCATCAATTTCCAGAGCGGCTGGTCGGGCGACTTCATCGGCGGCGGCTTTCTGGAAACGGTGCCGGACGAGGTGCTGCCGCTGATCGGCATCGACGACTACTATCCCACCTATCGCGACACGATGACGTGGGACGGCGTAACCAGCGGCATCGTCTACGACGGCAACGTGCACAACCTGTTCTACCGGCGTGATCTGTTCGAGAACGCGGACCACAAGAAGCGGTTCGAGGATCAGCACGGCCAGCCGCTCGCCGTGCCCCGCACCTGGGAGGACTTCGGCAAGGTCGGCAAGTTCTTCAACTCCTTCGACTGGGCCGGCACCGGCAACAGCTTTGGCGTGCTGGAGCCGATGGGCCGTGGCACCGGCGGCGTCTTTTTCCTGATCGGCCGGGGCATCAGCTACTCGAAGGCGACGGGCGATCCGCACGTCTTCTTCGATCCCGAGTCGATGGTGCCGAGGCTCACGGAGGCGGGCTGGATCCAGGCGCTCGAAGACCGCCGTCGCGATGCCGACAACGGCCCGCCGGGCATGATCAACTACGGCTTCTCCGAGGCGCGGCCGGCGTTCACGGGCGGCCAGGGCGCCATGGTCACGGACTGGGGCGACATCGGCACGCTGTCGTACGGCAAGGATTCGCAGATCAGGGGCAAGACCGGCACGGCGCTGGTGCCGGGGCCCGCGAAGTACTTCGACCGCGCGTCGCAGGCGTGGGCGGATGCCCCGGGCGGCGCGAACCACGCGCCCTATCTTGCCGTGACGGCCTGGCTGTTCGGGGTGCCGAAGACGGCCGAGAACAAGGACGCGGCGTGGAATTTGGCCGCGTTCTTCTGCAATCCGGAATCCAGCTCCACGCTGGTCGCCTTCCCCGATTCCGGCATTCAGCCGTCGCGCAACAGCAACATCACGGCGACGGAACCGCTCGTCGAGGCCGGCATGGATCCGAAAGACGCGGAGGAGTATCTCGGCGCTATCGGCGAAGCGATCGGACATACCAATGCCGTCCTGGACCTGCGCATTCCAGGCGGCGGCGAGTACTACAACAAGCTCGACGTCGCCGCCGCGCGGTTCATGGCCGGGGAGCTCTCGGCCGAACAGGCGATGAAGAACGCGTCCGACGAATGGGAGCGGACGACGGATCGCTTGGGACGCAAGCGGCAGCGCGACCTCTACCTCGCCTCGACCGTGTCCTGACCGCTGTGCCGGAGCGGGGGCTCACCCCCTCGCTCCGGCATTGCTCGATATGGCAGTGCCATCCGTGACGGCCTTGCACGGCCTGGGGCTATTCCTGGAGCGCAGGGCGGCGGCCATCTTCCTGCTGCCGCCGATCCTGTTTGTCGTCGTGCTGGCGATATTCCCGCTCTTCATGTCGCTCGGCCTCGCCTTCGTACACTGGAACATCGCCAACCCGGCCGCCGGCATTACGTGGGCGGGTTTCAGCCATTGGGCCCGCCTCTTCGAGGACGATCATTTCCACCGCGTCGCCCTCAACACGATCCTCTATGTGATGATCGGCATTCCCATCCAGTATGCGCTGGGGTTGCTGCTGGCCATCGTGCTGGACGCGGAGATCAAGGGGCGGGCCTTCTTCCGTCTGCTGTTCCTGCTGCCGATGATGCTGAGCCCGGTGGCGATTTCCTTCATCGTCGGACGCGTCATGTTCAATGAGGCGCTCGGGCCGGTGAACCAGGCGCTGCAGGCGGCCGGCCTGGAGCCGGTGCCGTGGCTGTCCAACAGTTTCCTGGCGCTGCTCACGGTCATCATCGTCGACGTCTGGCAGTGGACGCCCTTCATGATCCTGCTCGCCGGGCTTCAGGCAATCCCGGAAGATGTCGTGGAGGCCGGCCGCATCGACACGCGATCCGACTGGCAGGCCTTCTGGCGGGTCACCTTTCCGCTGCTCCTGCCCTGGAGCGTCACGGCCATCCTGATCCGCTCCATCGAGATGCTGAAGATCGTTGACGTAATCGTGGTGTTGACGAACGGCGGGCCCGGCATCGCCACGGAGTCGATGACGCTCTTCGCCTACCGGATCGGCGTCGTGAACTTCGACCTGGGCTATGCCTCGGCCCTGGCCTTCACGCTGCTCCTGTTCGCGATCGTCATGGCGATGGCGTTTCTGCTGCTGCTTCGCCGCACGATCGCGCTTTCGACGGGCGGAACGGCATGACCTACAAGCGGCGCAACGCGATCCTGACCTACGGCGTGCTTGCGCTGTTGACCGCCGTCGTCGTGTTTCCGCTGTTGTGGATGTTTACGACGGCGTTCAAGTCGCAGGCGGCGATCTTCCCGACGCCGAAATACATCCCCTGGCTGGGATTCGAGCCGACGCTGGACGCGTTTCGCGCCGTGCTGACGCAGTACCGCTCACAGCACTTCAACGCCTTCGAGAACTCGATGATCGCCGCCTTGGTCAGCGCAGCCGCGGCAACGGCGCTGGGATCGCTGGCGGCCTACGGTCTGACGCGTTTTCGCTACCGCTTCGGGCCATTGCGGAACGACGACATCGCTTTCTTCTTCATCTCGCAGCGCATGCTGCCGCCGGTCGTCGTCGTGTTCCCCTTCCTGCTGATGTACCGATATCTCGGATTGCTCGACAATCCCTATTCGCTGGCACTCGCCTATACGTTCTTCAACCTGCCGCTCGCGGTATGGATCATGCGCGACGCGTTCCGCGCGGTCCCGCGGGAGATCGAGGAAAGCGCGCTCGTCGACGGCTGCAGCCGCCTGTCGGTGTTCTGGCGCGTCGCGCTGCCGCTGGCGGCGCCGGGGCTGGTCGCCAGTTTCACGATTTGCCTGATCTTCGCCTGGAACGAGTTCCTCTTTGCGCTGGTCCTTACGTTTCGGCGATCGCAGACCCTCCCTGTGATGATCGCGGGCCAGGCGACCGAACTCGGCTCGTACTGGTGGATCATGTCGACGCTCGCGATGATCGCGGTGGTGCCGATGATTCTCGTCGGGCTCGCCACGCAGCGTTGGATCATCCGCGGGCTCTCGGCCGGCGGCGTCAAGGGCTGAACCGGCGACAGGCGGCGGAGAAACGGGAATGGCAAGCGTTACGCTCCAATCGGTGACCAAGCGGTTCGGCGACGCCACCGTGGTCAACGAGCTCGATCTCCAGATCGACGACAAGGAATTCCTGGTCCTGGTCGGACCGTCCGGCTGCGGCAAATCGACGACCCTGCGCATGCTCGCCGGCCTGGAGGAGATTACCGATGGCACGGTCCTGATCGGCGATCGCATCGTCAACGAGCTGCCGCCGCGCGACCGGGATATCGCCATGGTGTTCCAGTCCTACGCGCTCTATCCCCACAAGTCGGTCTTCGGGAACCTGGCCTTCGGGCTGCGAAATCGCGGCTATCCCGACGCCGAGGTCAGGCAGCGCGTGCTTGATGTTGCCGGTCTGCTGGAGATCACCGACTTGCTTGAGCGACGGCCGCGCCAGCTGTCCGGCGGCCAGCGCCAGCGCGTCGCGCTGGGGCGCGCCATCGTGCGCGAGCCGGCGGTGTTCCTGATGGACGAACCGCTGTCGAACCTCGACGCCCAGCTCCGCGTCACCATGCGCGCAGAGCTCATCAAGCTGCACCGCCGGCTCGCGACCACGGTCGTCTATGTCACCCACGACCAGGTCGAAGCGCTGACCATGGGCACCCGCATCGCGGTCTTGAGAGGCGGCGTGTTGGAACAGATCGGCACGGCGGATGAGCTCTACAACGCGCCGACGAACGTTTTCGTCGCCGGCTTCATCGGCAGCCCAGCGATGAATTTCATCCCGGGAAACCTGCAAACCGCTGACGGCGCGACCGTCTTCGCCGCCGGCCCGCTCTTGGTCCCCCTCGCGCCCACCGCCGCTGCCGCGCGCACGCCTGGCGGAGCGGAAATCCTGCTCGGAATCCGTCCCGAGCACCTCGAACTGCACCGGCGAACCGGGCCGGACCTGCCGCCGGCACACGCCGCCGAGATCGTCTTTGTCGAGCCCATGGGCGGCGAGGCGCTGGTCGGCCTCAGCGCGGGGGGCACCGAAATCGTGGTCCGTGTCGATAGCCGCCAGCAGTTTCGCACCGGCGATCGCGTCGAGTTCAGCATCGATCCCGACCAGATCCACCTGTTCGACGCCAGGACGGGGCGCGCCATTCGCCAAACCGGGAGGGGCCAACAATGAAAGAGATCCGGGTCGCCATACTCGGCGCCGGCGGCTGGATGGGCAGCGCCCACGCCATGGGCTACCGCAACCAGCCGATCCTTTTCGGCAACGAACCGGCGGTGCCGATTCTGCACACGGTGGTCGATGTCGATGAGGACGTCTGCCGCGACGTCGCGGCACGTATTGGCGCGCCGCATAGCGGCACCGACTGGCGCACCGCGATCGCCGATCCGGACGTCGACCTCGTCGATATCTGCCTGCCCAACAATCTCCACTATGAAGTGGCGCGCGCGGCCATCGACGCCGGCAAGCACGTCTATTGCGAAAAGCCGCTGACGATAGACGCGGACGAGGCGCTGGCGCTGGCGCAGGCGGCGGAGGCGCAGGGCGTCGTGACCATGGTCGGCCACAATTTCCCGCGCAATCCGGCGCATGGGATCGCCCGCGATCTGATCGAGCGCGGCGAGATTGGCTGGATCGTGCACTTCCGCACGTCAATGCACGTCGATTTCCTCGCCGATCCGGACATCCCGTTCATGTGGCGCTGCGATCGCGAAGAGGCGGGCACGGGTGCGGTCGGCGACATCGCGACGCACATCTTCAGCCTGGTCCAATACCTGATCGGCGATATCGAGAGCCTGGTCGCCGACATGGAGATCGTCACCAAGTCGAGGCCGATGCTGAACGCCTTCAATTACGGCAAGCAGCAGAAGGTGCCCGACGACGCGCCGCGCCGCGAAGTGACGACCGACGACATCGTGACGCTGCTTTGCCGCTTCGCCGGCGGCGGGATGGGCACGATCGACGTCAGCCGCGTCGCGACGGGCCAGAAGCATGCGCAGAACTACGAGCTATACGGCACGAAGGGGGTGCTTCGCTTCAACTACGACAACGTCAACCGCATCCATTTCTATCGGGTCGGTGACGCGCCAGAGGAACAGGGCTTCAAGGCGATCGACGCGAGCCCCGAACATGCCCGCTACGGTGCCTTCTATCCGGTCGCGAACTTCTCGCTCGGCTACAACGAGTTCAAGGCGATCGAAATCCGCGAGTTGATCGAGGCCGTCGCCGCCGGCAAGCCGGCATGGCCGACCTTCCGCGACGGACTGAAGATCATGCGCATCGTCGACGCCTGCATTGACTCGTCACAGAGCCGCCAGTGGGTCACGGTGCCGACCGACTGACGTCCGAATTTCGTCACCGGCCCGCGACCATCCGAAGGGCGGCGTGACACGTTGCAGAACGCCGGTACGGCAGCGAGCGAGGGGAGTAGAACGAAATGACAGATCGAGAAATCGTCGTCGGAACGTTGGGAGCCGGCTTCATCGGATCGTTCCACTCCTACTCCGTTGCCATGCAGAAACTCGTGAAGAACCGGCTGCCGGCCGCGATCCGCCTGAAGACGATCGTCGACCTGAACGAGGCCAGCCGGGCGGAGGTGATCGACCGGTTCGGCTACGAGTCAGGCGGCGACGATTGGCGGGCGATCTTCGACGACCCGGAGGTGAACGTCTTCATCAACGCCGCGCCGAACGACCTGCACCTCGAACCGACCGTTGTGGCGGCTAAAAAAGGCCTTCCGGTGCTTTGCGAGAAGCCGCTGGCGCCGACCGCGGACGATGCGCTGGCCATGTGGTCCGCGGCGGAGAGCGCGCGCATCGTGCACCAGGCGGCTTTCATCTACCGGTTCATTCCGGCCGTCCGCTATATGCGAGAGGTGATCCAAGGCGGCGACCTGGGAGAGCCGATACACTTCCGGTCCGCCTATCTGATGTCCGACTACCTGAACCCGGACCTGGGGATGAGCTGGCGCCTCGACCGCAAGGTGGCGGGCACCGGGACGTTCGGCGATCTCGGGTCCCATCACATCGACGCCGCCCGCTACCTGATCGGCGAGATCGACGAGGTCGCGGCGATCGCCAAGGTCAACGTGCCCGAAATCGGCGGGCGGGCGGTTGAGGTGGACGATTCGTTCGCCTCGATCGTCAGGTTCGAGAGCGACATCATCGGGTCGATACAGGCGTCACGGGTAGCCGCCGGCTACGGGCATTTCGGCAACATCGACGTCGACTGCACAAATGGATCGCTCCGCTACCAGGTCGGCAAGCTGAACGAGCTGCAGATTGCCGAAGGGCTCAATCAGGGGTTCCGTACGATCCAGGTCATCAAGCCGGAACATCCATTGGCCGATTTCTGGTGGGAAGGGGGCGTGCAGGGCAGCCACCCCGTCGGCTGGGTCGAGTGTTTCGTGCACCAGGTCCATCACTTCCTGGGTGCCGTCCTCGGTCAGCATGACGTGGCTCCCCTGGCGGCGACCTTCAAGGATGGCTATCGCGCCGCGGAGGTCGTCGATCACATGGTCGCGTCGTGGAAATCCGGTGAACGGATCAAGGTGCAATACCGCGATACGTAGACCTCGCCGACTGGCAGTCGCCGCGGGTCGCACACGGGCTTGCCACGGGCGCCGTCACAGGCGTCGCCGGTGTGGGACCCGGTCCTTGAGCGGTTCGAGCGCCGCGATGTGTTCCGGCGACAGGCCGCAGCAGCCGCCGACGATCTGCACGCCGGTATCGACCCACGCCGTCGCGAAGCGCAGGAGTTCAGGCGGCGGGATCACGTCTTCGAACTGCCACTCCGGCATCCGGAAATAGCCGGAGTCGGGATAGGCCATGAGCGGCCCCCGGTAGACGTCGCGCAGCACGGCGATGGCGTCGCTGGTAACGTCCGCCGACGAATGCATCACGCCGGCCGCCGCCACGTCGGGCGCCGCGAGCCCCTGAACGAGATCGGCGAACGGGATGTCCTCTTCCGGCAGGTAGCTCAGGACCTCACCGCCGGCGCCGCGCCGCGCCGAGAACCCGGCCCAGACGGGCAGGCCGGTCTGCATCGCCGCGTCCAGCGCGGGCCCGAGGCGGCGCGGGTCGTACATCATCTCCAGGAGGATGAGGTCGCAGCCCTCGTCGCGCAGCAGCAGGGCGAGCTCCGCGAACGCCTCCGCCATCGCCGCGATCGACGGCCGCCGGGTCAGGTCCGGTTGCGCCACACCGCGCACGATCGGGCACATGTGGGAGAGCGAACCGGCGACCAGGACGTCGGGCCGCCCGCTGGCGTCGCGCGCCCTGTGCGCCGTGGCGACCGCCGTGCGGTTGATCTCCTCGAACCGGTCGGCGAACCCGGCCGGTTCGAGCATCAGCCGCGAGGACGCGAAGGTATTGGCGGTAATGACGTCGGCGCCCGCCGCGATGTACGCGCGATGCACCTCTTCGAGCACGCCGGCGTGCGCCAGCGCGGCCGGACCGCACCAGGCTTGCGGGTCCATGGCCACACCGCGCCGTTGCAGCTCGGTGCCCGTGCCGCCGTCGAGCAAGACGATGCCGCCGCGCCGCAGCCGGTCCTCTGTCGCCGCATAGCCGATGGCTCGGACTCCTCGGCAAGCCGCGCGCGGTTTGTTGTTGGTCGTCACGCCCGGTGGCCCCGATAATGCCCACTGCGACGACGTTCGGCGGGGGCACATCCGGCCTTGATCACGTCCGTGCATGTCGGTGAGGGCGGCGGTGAAGTGACCGCCACATGGGACGACGGCCGTTCCCTGCGGTTTCACGCCATCTGGCTGCGCGACAACGCGCCCGACAGCGAGACCCGGTCGCCCGAGAACGGTCAGCGCCTCGTCACGCTGCAGGAAATCCCGGCGGAGACACGGATTCTGGGGGCGGCGATTGCCGGCGAGGGCGTGGCGGTGACCTTCGCGCCGGAAGACAAGACCGTGCAGTTTCCAGCCGACTGGCTGCGACGCCATGCCTATGACGGGAAAGCCTGTCCGCCTGCCGGCTGGCTCGCGCCGGGCATCGAAACCTGGGATGCCGGGGTCTTGCGGGACCTGCCGGGTGGCAATTTCGGCGCGGTGTCGAACGACCCGGCCGCCTTGCGCGACTGGCTCCAACACGTGCGCCGGTACGGCGTCGCGAAACTCTCCGGTGGGCCGGTGGAGAGCGGCGCGCTCCTCGAGGTCGCGGCGCTGTTCGGGTACGTGCGCGAGACTGGCTATGGCCGGTGGTTCGAGGTCCGCACCGAGGTCGATCCCACCAACCTGGCCTTCACCGGGCGCGCGCTGCAGGCCCACAGCGACAACCCCTACCGCGACCCGGTGCCGACCCTGCAGATCCTCTACTGCCTCGAGAGCTCCGCGGCGGGCGGCGAGTCGTCCGTCGTCGACGGGTTCCGCGCGGTTGAACGGCTGCGCGACGACGAGCCGCGGTCCTTCGATCTGCTTGCGCGCTACTGCGCGCGGTTCGAGTACGCGGGCACGCCGGGAATGCACCTCGAGGCGCGCCGGCCGATGATCGAGCTGGCCCCCGACGGCGAATTGATCGCCGTGCGCTTCAACAACCGCTCCCTCGCGGCGATCACGGACGTGCCCTACGACGACATGGCGGACTACTACGCCGCCTACCGCCGGCTCGGCGAGATCGTCGACGCCCCGGAGATGGCGGTCGATTTCCGCCTGGCGCCGGGCGAGTGCTTCATCGTCGACAACACCCGGGTCCTGCACGGGCGGACGGCCTATGCCGGCGCCGGGCAGCGCTGGCTGCAGGGATGTTATGCGGACAAGGACGGGCTGCTGTCGACGCTGCGGGTGCTGGAGGCGTTGGCGTGAACGCGGCCAACATCGTCGCCGTCATCGCGGACATCTTCGAACGCCGCGGCGCGGACTCCTATCTGGGCGAGCAGGTCTCGATGTCCGAGCACATGCTGCAGACGGCGTTGCAGGCGGAGCAAGCCGGCGCGGGCGACGAACTGATCGCCGCCGCGCTGCTGCACGACATCGGGCACTTCACCGGCGAGTTTCCCGCGGACGCGCTCGCGCGGGGCGTCGACAACCGTCACGAAGCGGCCGGCGCGGCCGCCATCGCCCCGTTCTTCCCGGAGCTCGTGACCGCGTGCGTGCGGCACCATGTCGAGGCCAAGCGCTATCTGTGCGCGACCGATCCGGACTATGCCGACCGGCTCTCGCCGGCGTCGGTGCACACTTTGAAGCTTCAGGGCGGCGCCATGGGACCGGCGGAGGTCGAGGCGTTCCGGGCGAACCCGTTCCTCGACGCCATCGTCCAGGTGCGAACCTGGGACGAGGCCGCCAAGGTACCCGGCAGGACCGTGCCGCCGTTCGCGCACTACGCACCGGTTCTGCAGCGCCTCGTCGACGCCCACGAGCGGCGTCAGTCGCGATAGGACGGGTCTGTCGCGTCGAGCGTCGACTTCAGATGCGCGAAATGGGCGTCGGCCATGCCGCGATAGTCCCGCCAGGCGCTGGCGGTCCTTAGTGCGACGTCGGGGGGCATCACGTTGAGCGGCTGGCCGCTGGCATAGGCGAGCATCAGCGTCTTCGCCGCGCGCTCGAAGTAGTAGAGCCGCTCGAATGCCTCCGCGACCGTGTTCCCGGCGATGGTCACGCCGTGATTGCCCATCATCAGGACCGCGCGGGCGCCGAGCGCCGCGGCGATGCGCTCGCCCTCCGCCGCGGTGTCCGCCATCCCCCCGAAGTCCAGATCGACGGCCACCTGCCCGTGGAACAGGGCGGTGTTCTGGTCGATCGGCGGCATGGCCGGGTCCTTCAGGCCGGCCAGCGCCGTGGCGTAGGCGGGGTGGCAGTGCAGCAGCACCCGGGCTTCGGGGACCCTGCGATGGAGCGCGCCGTGCAGGCACCAGGCCGTGGCGTCCGGCGCGCCGGGGCGCGACATCGTGGCTTCGTCGTGCGCGTTGAGGAGCAGGAGGTCGCGCGCCCGGATGGCCGAGAAATGGGACCATTTCGGATTCATCAGGAAGCGGGCGCCGTCCTCGGAGACCGCGGCGCTGAAGTGATTGCCGACGGATTCGTGCCAGCCGAATTGGGCGGCCAGGCGGAAGGCCGCGGCCAGGTCGATGCGCAGGCGGTGCTCCGCGGTGGCGTCGGCGGCCGCCAGCGTTCTGCTCATCGGAACCTCGTTTCGCTCGTCAGAACGCGGTAGGCGCTGCGCAGTTCGCCGCGGTCGGTATAGCAGCCCCGCAAATGCCGCTCGCCGCTCGATGCCGCGTACGCTTCGCGCCCGTGCACGACGCGGTGGTTGTCGAAGACGGCGCACTCGCCGGCGTTCAGGCGGCAGCGCATCACGTACTTTTCCGCTTGCAGCAGCCGGCCGAAGCGGCGGAAGGCCGGATAGTACCGGTCCAGCTGTTCCTGCGGCAGGTCGAAGACGTCGGCCATGTGCTGGCTGATGGTGACGCCTGAGACGTCGCCGCGGTCGTCGAGCTCGATGACCTTCTGGCGCGTTTCGCGGTCGAATGACGTGGGACAGTTGTCGCGCAGCCAGCAGTAGTTGAAATAGGCCGCCGTGCCGTCGGCGAGCGTCACCTGGAGGCCGTTCTCGCGCAGCGTCACGGGTGCGGGGTCCGTGGTGGCCATCCTGCACCTCCGATGGAGCGTGTCGTCCATCGCCCGGCGATCCGCCGGTCCTGCCCACCATACCCGTCTGTCACGGACCGCCAAGAGGAAGCGCCTGTGCGGCTCGCTGCCGCGCCGCCTTCCGGCCGCGCCGCCGAACGGGAATCTTGCCACGCCCGGGCCCGGGACGTAGCATTCGATGGGAGATACGAACAGGGCGGTCACTAGGCAGACCGGCGCAGCTTAGAGGCCTTACAAGAACAAGCTCAAAGGCCTTGTAAAACAACAAGAACAGGCGCGCGGACCCGTGGTCATCGAGAGCCGAATCTCACGCGCCCACGTCCGCGCCCGCGCGACAATTTGCCAGCGGCAACGCCCGATCATAGGGAGGCCACGGTCCCGATCGTCTTCGGAACCGTGCCGAGACCAGAACAGGAAAGCGAGGCGTCCGATGACCAAGATCGACGAACTGACGAACCTATTGAGCGCCGGCCATATCAGCCGCCGGACCTTCCTGGAGAGGTCCGTCGCGCTCGGTGCGACGACGGCGCTGGCCACGTCGCTGGCAGCAAGCGCGGTCCAGGCCGCAACCCCCAAAAAGGGCGGTCACTTCCGGATCGGCATCGGCCACGGCTCGACGACCGACTCGCTCGACCCGGCGACGTTCGAGAACGCCTACGTCCAGTTCACGGGCATGGGCTACCGCGGCCACCTGACGGAGGTCGCCGCCTCCGGCGAGGTTATCCCCGATCTCAGCGAATCCTGGGAAGCCTCGCCCGACGCGGCCACGTGGACGTTCAAGCTGCGCCGTGGCGTTGAGTTCCACAACGGCAAGACCCTGGATGCGAACGACGTCGTCGCCTCGGTCAATCACCACCTTGGCGACGACTCAACGTCCGCGGCGAAGGCCATTCTGGAGTCCATCACGGACATCAAGGCCGACGGCAACGAGACGGTGACGTTCACCCTGCGGGAGGGCAACGCCGACTTCCCGTTTATCCTCAGCGACTATCACGTGGCGATCATGCCGGCCACGGACGGCGGCGTCGACTGGCAGTCCGGCGTCGGCACCGGCGCCTTCACCATGGAGCATTTCGAGCCCGGCGTGCGCATGGACCTCAAGCGGTTTGCGAACTTCTACAAGCCGGACATGGGGCACTTCGATTCCGTCGAGGCCCTGGCGATCATCGACGCCGCGGCGCGCACCAACGCCCTGACGACGGGCGAGATCGACGCCATGGACCGCGTCGACATCAAGACGGTGCACTTGCTGAAACGGCGCCCGGGCATCCGCGTCGAGGAGACCAGCGGCACGGCGCACTACACCTTCGCCATGCGCACCGACACGCCGCCCTTCGACAACAACGACGTGCGGCTGGCGCTGAAGTACGGCGTCGATCGCGAAGCACTGCTGCAGGCCGTCCTGCGTGGCCACGGCGTGGTCGGCAACGACCATCCCATCGGCCGCTCGAACCGCTACCACGCGGACGAATTGCCGCAGCGCGCGTACGATCCCGACAAGGCCAAGTTCCACCTCAAGCAGGCGGGCCTGACGAGTCTGACCGTGGACCTGAGTGCCGCCGACGCGGCCTTCGCCGGCGCGGTCGACGCGGCGGTGCTGTACCGAGAGCACGCGGCCAAGGCGGGCATCGAGATCAACGTCGTGCGCGAGCCGAACGACGGCTATTGGTCGAATGTCTGGTTGAAGAAGCCCTGGTGCGCCGTCTATTGGGGTGGCCGTCCGACCGAGGACTGGATGTTCTCGACCGCCTATGCCGCGGGCGCGGCTTGGAACGATACGTACTGGAACCACGAGGAGTTCAACAAGCTGCTGCTCGCCGCCCGGGCCCAGCTCGACGAAGAAATCCGCCGCCAGATGTATGTCGACATGCAGCGGATCGTCAGCGACGAGGGCGGTGTCGTCGTGCCGATGTTCAACAACTACGTCTTCGCAATGAGCGACAAGGTGCAGCACAACGAACTGGGGGCCAACTGGGCGCTCGACGGCCTCAAGGGCATGGAGCGCTGGTGGTTCGCCTGAGACCGGTCTCGCAGGGTCGTCCCGGCGGGTTCTGAGCGTTGAACAAGATCGCGACCATGGTGGCCCAGCGGCTGGGGCTGGGCCTGCTGACGCTGTTCATCGTCTCGCTCATCATCTTTCTGGGTGTTGAGCTGCTGCCGGGCGACCTCGCCGAGGCGATCCTCGGACAGTCGGCGACGCCGGAGACCGTCGCCGCTTTGCGCAGCGAACTGCAGCTCGATCTGCCTGCGTACGAACGCTACTTGAGCTGGCTGTTCGGCATGCTGCAGGGGGACATGGGCCGCTCGCTGGCGAACCAGCGGGAGATCTCCGAACTGATCGGCGGCCGGCTGGGCAACACGCTGTTTCTGGCCGCGCTGGCTGCCATCATTTCGGTGCCGCTAGCCGTCACGCTGGGGGCGTTGGCGGCGCTCTACCGCAATACGTTCTACGACCGCTGCGTCAACGTCGTGACGCTGAGTTCGATATCGTTCCCCGAGTTCTTCGTCGCCTATATCCTGGTCTACTTCCTGGCGGTGCAGCTGGGCTGGTTCCCCAGCATCTCCAACATCGGCGAGGGTCTGGGCTTTTGGGAGCGCGCGTTCCGCGCGGCCCTGCCGGCGTTCACGCTGACGCTGGTGGTCGTCGCGCACATGATGCGCATGACGCGCGCCGCCATCATCAACCTCCTGGCCAGTTCCTACATCGAGATGGCCAGCCTCAAGGGCCTAACCCGAACGCGCATCATCGTGAAGCACGCGCTGCCCAACGCGCTGGCGCCCATCATCAACGTCGTCGTCATCAATCTGGCGTATCTCATCGTCGGCGTCGTCGTGGTCGAGGTGGTGTTCGTCTATCCCGGCCTGGGGCAGTTGCTGGTCGATTCGGTGCGCGCCCGCGACATCCCGGTGGTGCAGGCCAGCAGCCTGATCTTCGCGGCGACGTTCATCCTGCTCAACCTGACCGCGGACGTGCTGTCGATCATGACGAACCCGCGACTCATGCATCCGCGCTGAGGGGACGGGCAAGGTCATGGCAGTAACCACCGTCGAGAGCGCCCTGCCGGCCCAGCCTTCGCCCTGGGCCAGCCGGATCGCGGTGACGGCGGTCCACTTCTTCGTCCTGGTGCTGTTTCTGCAGAACGTCCAGGCCGACACCTGGGGTGCGATCCTGGGTTTCCTGTTCATCCACGTCTACAGCGTGCTGGCGCTGCGTTACTGGAACAACCTGCAGCGCTCGACGGCCGGCGACACGGTGATCGTTACCTTCACGCTGGAATACCTGCTGATCGCCGTGCTGTTCTGGGACCGCTTCGGCGACTGGCCCTGGTCGACCTTTTCCGGCCTCATCCTGGTGCAGCTCTGCGCCTTTGCCGGCGTCCGCTTCTGGCGCGGTCTGAGCAACGCCCCGCCGACCGCGTGGTTCGGCTTGGTCGTCGTCCTGATCTACGTGATGGTGGCGGCGACGGCGCCGATTATCGCGCCCTTCGGCGAGACCGAGATCGTCGGCACGGAGTATGAGCCCTGGAGCGCGCAGTTCCTGCTCGGCACCGACAATCTCGGGCGCGATTGGCTGACCCGGCTGATCTATGGCGCGCGAAACACCATCCTGATCGCCTTCGTCACGACCTGCCTGGCCTTTGCCATCGGCGCGTTCGGCGGCTTCCTCGCCGCCTCCCTCGGCGGCTGGACCGATCAGGCGCTGGGCCGCGTGGTCGACGTGCTGATGGCGATCCCCAGCCTGATCTTCGCGTTGTTGATCCTGACCATCGTCGGCACGTCGATCCCTACTTTGGTCGTCGTCATCGCCATTCTGGATTCGACGCGCGTATTCCGTCTCGCCCGTGCCGTCGCCATGAACATTGTCGTGATGGACTTCGTCGAAGTCGCGCGCCTGCGCGGCGAGGGCCTGTGGTGGGTCATCAGCCGCGAGGTCCTGCCGAACGCCACGGCACCTTTGGTGGCCGAATTCGGCCTGCGCTTCTGTTTCGTGTTCCTGTTCATCAGCGCGCTGAGTTTTCTCGGGCTGGGCATCCAGCCGCCGACGGCGGACTGGGGCAGCATGGTGCGCGACAACGCGACGCTGATCACCTTCGGCGACATCACGCCCCTGCTGCCGGCGGCCGCGATCGCGCTGCTGACGATCGGCGTCAACTTCGTTGTCGACTGGTTCCTGCACAAGACGAGCGGACTGCGCGATGAGCACTGAGAAGGGTAACGGCGCCGAGAACGACATCCTGCTGGAGATGCACGAGCTGCGCATCGAGGGTCAGGCCGACGATGTCTGGCAGGAAATCGTGCATGGCATCGACGTCGAGCTCAGACGCGGCGAGGTGCTGGGCCTGATCGGCGAGTCCGGCGCCGGCAAGTCGACCATCGGTATCGCCAGCATGGGCTTCGCGCGGCCCGGCTGCCGCATCAGCGGCGGCACGATCCTGTTCGACGGGATCGACCTGCGGGGGGCGACGGAGGAAGAGAGACGCAGGCTGCGCGGCTCGCGCATCGCCTACGTGGCGCAGAGCGCGGCGGCCTCGTTCAATCCGGCCCACAAGCTGATCGACCAATACACCGAGACGCCCGTGCACCACGGCGTGATGGGGCGCGCTGAGGCCGAAACGGACGCTATGGACCTCTACCGGCGCCTGCAACTGCCGAACCCCGACGAGATCGGCTTCCGCTATCCGCACCAGGTCTCAGGCGGCCAGCTGCAACGGGCGATGACCGCCATGGCCATGGCCTGCCGGCCCGACCTGATCGTCTTCGACGAGCCGACGACGGCGCTGGACGTGACGACGCAGATCGAGGTGCTGGCCGCGATCAAGAACATCGTCGAGCAGTTCGGCACGGCGGCCATCTACATCACCCACGACCTGGCCGTCGTGGCCCAGATGGCGGACCGGATCATGGTGCTGCGCCACGGCTATCTGGTCGAAGAAGGCAAGGCGCACGAGATGATCGCCAACCCCAAGGAGGAATATACGCGCCAGTTGCTGGCAGTGCGCAGCTACCGCAAGGAGGAGGCGAGCGAGGCCGACGACGCGGACCGCCCGTTGCTCAAGGTCGAGAGCCTGTCGGCGACCTATGACGGCAAGACCAAGGTGCTCGATGACATCGACCTGGAGATCTACAAGGGCACCACGGTCGCCGTCGTCGGCGAGTCCGGCAGCGGCAAGTCGACGCTGGCCCGCGCCATCACCGGCCTCTTGCCGCCGACCGAGGGACGCGTCTTCTACGGCAAGCAGCTGCTGCCGTCCAAGCTCATCCAGCGCAGCAAAGACCAGCTGCGGCGCATGCAAATGATCTACCAGATGCCGGACACGGCGCTGAACCCGCGCCAGCGCGTGCGTGAGATCGTCGGCCGGCCGCTGGAGTTCTATCTGAGCCTGCGCGGCGAGGAAAAGGAGAAGCGGGTCCGGGCGCTGCTGTCCATGATCGAGCTGGATCCCGACGATTTCATCGACCGCTTCCCGGGCGAACTCTCGGGCGGCCAGAAACAGCGCATCTGCATCGCCCGGGCGCTCGCTGCCGAGCCCGAGCTGATCATCTGCGACGAGGTCACCTCGGCGCTCGACCAACTGGTCGCGGAGGAAATCCTAAAGCTGCTGCAGCGGCTGCAGGACGAGCTGCAGATCACCTACATGTTCATCACTCACGACCTGGCAACCGTGAAGGCAATCTCCGACCAGGTCGTCGTCATGCTGACCGGGCGCATCGTCGAACAGGGCGGACGGACCGAGGTCCTGACGCCGCCACACCATGAGTACACGGAACTGTTGCTGTCCTCGGTGCCGGAGATGGACCCGGACTGGCTCGACGTTCTCCTGGAAAAGCGCCACGCCGCGTTGTGACCGCCGCGCAGGACTCGGGGTCGCGCGAGGACACACCACCGCCGGATTGACGCGTGACACGCCTGCCGCCGACGCCGGATTTCGACTCCTACGCGGTGCCCGCCGACATCGTATCGGTGGCAACCGAAGACGCCGGTCGGGTGCTGTGCCTGGCCTGGTCCGACGGGCGGAGCAGCCGATTCCATGCCATCTGGCTGCGCGACAATTCGTGCGATCCGGGCAATCTCAACTTGGAAACGCGCGAGACGACCGTCAACGTCACCGCGCTGCCGACCGACCCCCGGGTGGTCGAGGCGCACATTGACGCCGCCGGGGCGCTCGCCGTCCGCTGGTCGCCCGGCGACTCGGTCGACCGGTTCCATCCGGGCTGGCTCTATGCGCACGACTACTCGAATGGCGCGCAGCCGCACGATCCCGGGGTCGTGCCGGTCGCTTGGGACGCTACGCTGGCCGAACTGCCGACGTTCGACGGCGCCGACATTCTGACCGACGACACGGCGCTCGAGGCCTGGCTGAAGGCGTTCGCGACGTACGGCATCGCGCGGCTCACCGGCGTCGGGGTCGAGCCCGGCACGGTCGAACGGGTCGCCGCGCGCCTGGGGCCGCCGCGCGAGACCAACTTCGGGCGCATCTTCGAGGTGCGGGTGCAGCCCGGGCCGGGCTCGAACGCGTATACCGCGCTGGCGTTGCCGCCCCACACCGACCTGTCGATGCGCGAGTACCAGCCGGGCCTGCAGTTCCTGCACTGCCTCAGCAACACCAGCGCCGGCGGCGAGGCGATCATGGTCGACGGGCTGGCGCTCAGCCGCTTCATCCGCGCGCGCGACCCGGCGGCGTTCGAGCTATTGACCCGGGTGCGCTGGCAGTCGAGCAACCGGGCGCCGGACACCGACTACCGCTGGGACCACCCGGTGATCCGATTGGACGACGCGGGCGACGTGGTCGAGCTGCGCGTCGTGCCGTTCCTGCGGGCGCCGCTGGCGGCCGACTTCGACCAGGTCGAGGCGGCCTATTCCTCGCTGCGCGTCGCCTACTGGGCGGCGGCCGAGCCGTCGCTGCAGGTGCGCTTCGACTACCGGCCCGGCGACCTGGTGGCCATCGACAACCGCCGGGTCCTGCACGGCCGCGAGGCCTACGACCCGGCATCGGGCGAACGCTGGCTGCAGGGCTGCTACAGCGAGCGCGAGGAACTGCTGTCGCGCCTGCGCATTCTGGCCCGCCGGCGCCGGGCCGCGGAAGCCGACTAGCGGGCCGGCCGCGCATGCCGCACGGCCCGTTTGGGCTCGGACGCTGCTCGGCAACACCCCCCACCCTGACCCTTGCATGTTCATTGAGGCGCGAATCGGTGCAGCATTCGTGTCGGTCCTTGCATGTTCATTGAGGCGCGAATCGGTGCAGCATTCGTGTCGGTCCTCGGGGGGTGGCCACCCCCCGAGGACCGGATCGGCGGGACCGTGTGACCCTTGGTTCAGCACCGTGGGG
>Ga0209678_1000034_pt1 | contig 60771 bp, 55 predicted proteins | sample WorMetilvaeELBA1_FD_187404 | JGI IMG/M metagenome (GOLD analysis project Ga0209678, IMG submission 187404) | Marine gutless worms symbiont microbial communities from Max Planck institute for Marine Microbiology, Germany - Olavius ilvae ELBA.1... ...
TAGACGCTTTACGGAAACTGTTATCAGCCGAGATCTGCCGTTGCCAATAGCAGCATAGCTGCCATGCTTTGTTTGTGAATTTTAAATTGCCAAATTTAGCGACAAAACTTGTGAGACATCGCACTAGGATAAGCATAATCAGCAAGGCGATCATCAATTGGACCAGGCCCGGTAATTCAGGAACCGTGATCCACGATCCGATGGAAAAGCCGTTTTCCAGTTTGCGCAGCAGCTCGCCGACCAAGGTGACGACGCCGACACCGACCACGGCACCGGTTACCGAGCCGAGTCCGCCGATAACCAGCATCGAAAGCAGGGCGAACGTTTCAACATAGTAAAACTGATTGGGTCCGAAAGCCAAATTGTTCTGTGACCACAGGGCCCCGCCCGCTCCCATGAGCAATGCGCTTACAATCCAGCCTGTCAGCCTGACCCTGACAACACTGATTCCAAAGCAACCGGTTGCCAGCGGGTCGTCCCGTGTTGCCTGCAGAAAAAGCCCGGCGGGCGATGCTCTGAACAGCAGAGCCAGGCCGGCGGCGGCCAGACTCCAAAGCAGGGCATTGACAGGGGTAATGCTGCGGGGAATGCCATAGACGCCGATCGTACCGCGGGTGACACTTTCCCAGTTGGCAAAAATAGAATGCATCATGACCAGCAACGCCAGGGTCGCCATGGCCATGGCATTTTCCGTCATGCGGGCCAGGGCCAGCCCGGTAAACAGCGCGACCGCCGCCGCCAGGACGGCTCCCGCCAACACCGCCGGGGTCATCCCCAGCTGGATTTGCTGGATAGCCAGCGGCAGGGCCGGCAGGGAAATTGCTTTGATTTTCGGAGATATGGTCAACAGGGCCGCGGTATAAGCGCCGATTCCAAAAAAGGCCACATGGCCGAAGGAAACGATGCCGGAATTGCCGACAAAGGTCTGCAGCGCAATGACCATGACACACAAAATCATGAAGTCCGTTATCAGGCGGGTGGTACTCGCATCATCGATCAGGCGGCCTGCGATGGTAATCAGACTCAGGACCAAAGCGATGCCGGCCCAGGTTTTAAAGGCAGCCACAAGTCTGAGTCGCGACCATTTTATCATCATCCGCTGATCTCCTCATGGACGCTGAACAACCCCCGGGGTTTGAAGTACAATATGGCGACAACCACCACCAGGGCCAGCGCGTCGGTAAAAGGCACCACGCTTGTCGGCAGCGCTACCATCAGCGAAATTTCGATAAATGCCAAGACAAAGCCCCCGATAGCGGCGCCTTTAAGACTGCCCAGGCCCCCGATGACCACCGCGATAAAGGCTTTGAGGATCGGAACAAACCCCATGCTCGGTGAAACTGCACCGCGTCGTGCCAGCCATAGAAACCCGGCCACTCCGGCCACGAATCCGGAGAGGGCAAAAGACAACGCGATAATACGGTTGGCGCGGGCTCCCATCAACCGGGTTACTTCGAAGTCTTCCGCCGCGGCGCGGATGGCCAGGCCCCAGCGGGTTTTTTGTAAAAAGGAAATCAGGATCGACAGGGTCACCAGTCCGACCAGTACCGTAATTAACGGCAGCACCCCGATCTGAAAGGGCCCGAGATGGATGACATCATCGAAAATCTGCGGCACGGGAATTACCTTGGGCCGTTTGGATATAATCTGGCGAATCAGGTTTTGGATAATCACGGCGGCCGCAAAGGAGGAAAAAAGCAGCGTTATGAAGGACGCCCCCCGCAGGGGGCGAAAAACAACCCGTTCGGTCAACAGCGAGACGGCCACGGCGACGACCAGTCCCCCGATACCGGCCGCAAAAAACGGCACGTCGTTTAAGATCAGCAGATACATGGTATAGCCGCAAACCGTCACCAATTCCCCGTAGGCGAAATTCAACAGCCCCAGTACACTGAACACCATGGCCAGCCCCAGGGCCAGCATCGCATACAGGCTGCCTAAGCTCAAGGCATTGATCAACTGTTGAATAGCGACTTCAATGCTCATTCCGAATCTCCCAGGTAAGCTCGCTCCAAATCCAGTCCGGTCGCACGCAATTCTGCAGCATCGCCCTCCAGACGAATCGAGCCATTCGCCATGACATAGGCACGATCAGATATTGCCAGCGCCTGGTGGATATTCTGCTCTACCAGAACGATCGTCAGTCCCTCGGTTTTCAGGTTTTTGATCAGGTCAATGACGACATCCACAATTACCGGTGCCAGGCCCAGTGATGGTTCGTCAAGCAGCAGCATTTTAGGTCGACTCATCAAGGCGCGCGCGATGGCAAGCTGCTGCTGCTCCCCCCCGGAAAGGGTGCCGGCCAGCTGCCTGCTGCGCTCATCGAGCCGCGGAAAAAGATGATAGACATAGTCGAGGCTTTGCTGGATTACATTGGCTTCGCGCTCGCGATAGGCCCCCATCCGCAAGTTTTCCAGCACCGTCAGCCGGGCAAATACCCGGCGACCTTCCGGCACCAGGGCAATGCCTTTTTCCAGCACAGCCTCCGGCGGCATTTTTTCTATGGGGTGTCCTTCAAATTTGATCTGCCCGGTCTGCGAGGGAATCAGTCCGATAATGGTTTTCAGCAGCGTGCTTTTGCCGGCCCCGTTGGGTCCCAGCACAGCCACCGTAGTGCCCTGATCGACAGATATCGAAAGGCCGTGAAGCACTTTAACCGGTCCGTATCCGGAGACCAGATCTGCAACTTCAAGCATTCCCTCTCCCATATTTGATTTCAGATTTCGGATTGCAGATTAAACAGGACTGCATCTTTATGATCATACGATTTTCCGAAACCATTTTGGACATCCGCGATTGGAAAACCAAAATTAATTCACTCCACCCCGCCAGTACTTAAATTGTCGCAGAAAACCGGATCCCTTGGGCCAGGTCAGAGGTAATCGGTTCCGCCACCTGTCCAAGCAATAGGTTTCGGGTGTCAGGTTTCAGGTGTCAGTAAAAAATCAGTCCTGAGTGCTGAACTCTGATTGGGGTGAGGCTGAAAATAACCAGCGGTGAATAAAGTCCAATTCATTGGCGGTTCCCATTCAGCGGATCGACTTCGGTTGCTGACACCTGACACCCGACACCTGAAACCTGCTGGTAATGGTTGCCACCTTTATCACCCCTCTGGGGAATGCCAAAGCCGGTTCCTCTGACCCTGACCTTTACTAGACCGGCAGTCTTGCAGAAAGCCAGCCCACCGGTCTGGTAAGCGGCTTATATATCGGGCACAAATTTCGGATAGAACTGATCCACAAAGCCAAATTCGCCGTCTTTTACTTCCAGCAGGCAGACCGGCTTTTGGGTGCGCCGCGTCGCCGGATCCATGTTATACTCCCCTAATACCCCCTGAAAACCGGTGACCTGCTTTAACCCTTCGATGATTTTCCTGGGATCTGCCGAACCGGCTTTTTCAATGGCCGTCTTCAGGAAATAAATTTCATCATAGCCGACGCCAAAGGCCACACTGGTCGGCGCCTTGCCGGTTTTCTTTTCATAGGCCATCCACTTTTGAGCAAATTTGCTGCCCGGGGTGGGATAGCCGTGGGTGGAGAACACGAGGCCCTCAACCGCTTGACCGGCCTTGGTCAGTGATTCATCATGATTGCCGTCGGTAGACAGCACCGGCAATGTGATTCCGGCCGCACGCAATTGGCGCATGAACACCGGTGTATCGGGCAGAAACATCGGCGTGAAAATAAAATCGGGCTTCTCTTTGAGGTTGGCCAGCTTGGTCACCTGGGCTGAAAAATCCCCCGACTCGATGCGGTACAGTTCGACCCCGAGTACTTTCCCTCCCAGTTTTTCAAATGCTTTCTGGAAATAGGTGGGCAGATTGTTGGTATAAGGAATTTCAGTCGATTTTACAATATAAGTTGTACGGTAGCCTTTTTTGTAAGCGTATTCGGCGGCTACGGCACCCTGAACGTTATCCGACATGCAGACCTGAAAAGCGCATTCACCGGCGTCGCCGACAAGCGTCGGTGCGGTGCCGTCGCCGGTCGATATGGGGACGCCTGCCGCGCAGGCCACGCTACCCTGGGCCAAGAAGGGATCACCGGTGGTGCCGATGAGGTACACCGCACCATCGCGAATCAACTCTTCAGCCAACCGCACGCCCAGACCCTGATCATTGCGGCAATCTCTGGCCATCAATTCCAACTTGCGGCCCAGGACCCCCCCCGAGGCGTTAATTTCTTCAATGGCAAACTGGGCGCCATCGCGCACCGGTGAATCGTAAAAGGAATACACCCCGCTGAAATCGCCCGGATGACCGATCTTTATCGTATCTGCCGCTGTCGCCAACTGGACGCCGAACAAAATCAGGCCCACAATCACCAATAGAGCTAATCGTTTTTTCATCATTCCTCCTTTACTGTTTGGTGAGACTGTTCATGGTTCTCCGCCGTGGCGGAACACTCTTATGAAACTGATACAGAGAAGGTTTCAGGTGTCAGGTTTCAGGTGTCAGGATTTAGTGCGCTAATTTTCTAACACCAGGAAACTCGAATGAAACCGCGTATTTCAGAAATGTAGGGCGGGCCACTGTGCCCGCCAAAACCGGTCGGCACGGACTTCGGCGAGCTCAGTCGAGCCGTGGCCGACCCTACGCTGGCATATGAACAATGTTTCTATCATTGATCAGACTGGCCGCTTGCGGCCAGAGGCCGCCGCTCGTGTGAAACTACACGAAATGACGAATGTCGAATGTCGATTGATCCGCCGTAGGCGGAGTGGAATCGCTCTGCTCAGTCATTATAAAATAGACCGTTCGACAAAAAGCTCATGACAGGCAGAAAACATTACTTCGACACTTGTCCGCCGCAGGAGGATTCGACATTCGATATTCATTATTCGATATTCGCTTTTTCAAAGTTTCTTTTCCGATTTGACTGGCTGCTTTCCAAGCCAGCGGCCGGGCTGACATCTGACACCTGAAACCGTGATTTTCCTACAGCATGTTGCCAGAAAATGGTTCCCCAACTTCTATGGCCAATTCCTTAACGCGACGATGGTGCCGGCCAACAGCCCGGCCCGGTCGGGAATTGAATTCACCTCCATGTATTCATCGGGGCCGTGATCCAAACCGCCGATCGGGCCCAGTCCGTCGATGGTCGGTATGTTGGCCTGGGAAAACCAGTTGCCGTCCGACATCCCGCCCGTGGAAACAGGATGAACCGCGATATTCATCGCATCTGCTATTTGTTGATAGATATCGGCCACAGATCTGCCGCAATCGGCGTCCATCGGCGGCCACCGCCGTTGTGCTGCCAGCGTCAGACTGGAATCCGGCGAGCCGTCAAATCGCCCGATGCGGCTGATGAGCCAATCCAAATCGCTTTCGCTTGGGCTGCGGATATCGATATGGGCCACGGCCCGGTCCGGTACGACGTTGGTTGCCGTGCCGCCGGTAAATTTGCCCGGCACCACCGTCAACCCCTCACGGGCGCCGTTGAATTCGGCGATCCGCAGCAACTCGCGACAAAGAACCAAGATGGCATTGCTGCCGATTTCCGGATTGACGCCGGCATGGGCGCTGTGGCCGGCTGCCTCTACTTCAGCCCAGAGGCCGCCTTTGCGGGAAACCACGTAACCGCCGCCCGGCCGGCCGCATTCCAGAACCAGACAGGCCCCGGCTTCCGCAAGCTGATCCAGAAATGGCGGCGGCGAAGTGCGTTCTTCCTCATCACCGACTACGATGAATTCAATGGATGGGCGGGCAATATCCTTTTCCACCAGGCATTTAACTGCCGCCAGGGCGGTCGCCAGTCCACCCTTCATGTCCACCACCCCGGGGCCATAGGCCCTGGGGCCTTTGAGCTTGAACGGCCGCCGGCGGGTCGTGCCCTTGCTGAAAACCGTATCGGCGTGTCCCAGCAGTACAACCGGCGCACCATCGCCTGCCAGGCCGGCCTTGAAATGGGTGATGACGTCTGTCCGGCGCCATTGTATCTTGAGCCCGACGTCTTCAAGAGCCTGTGCCAGGAGCTCCTGAACGGCCGATATCCCGGCCGGATCGTCGGCACCCGAATCGATGTTGACCATCGTTTCGATGATTTCCAGGTAATCGTCCAAATTATTCCCAACCGTCTGCCGGACCTCTTTTGATACAGATACCGGCAGCGGCTGTTTGCCAGGGTTCCGGGCCATCACGCCAACCCGTGCAGCCGCAAGGCGTTGCCGGCCAGAATCCCGCGGCCGATGGTTTCGGCTTCGCTTTGTGACAGATATTCCTGGTCCACCGTTTTTGTCAGCACGCGCTCCAAAGCAAACCGCGTCAGATGCGCGGCCAGCCAGATCAGCTCCGGTTCCGAGGCCTCGTCCGATCCGTGCAGCAGTTTACCGGCCGGCAGCATTCCCAGGAAGAGTTCCAGGGCGCGCTCAATAAATATGGTGTTCCAGGGCGACACGACCGAAAGATCAACATAGACCAGGGGATAAATCGATGCCAGAAAGGCGGTCTCTTCAATCCAGGGGTACCCGCCGTGAATGAGCACCACCGGTTGACTCATCCTGCTTTTGAGCAGCGGCGAGAGCAAGGAAGGCCTGGCATGCTCCAGCAAAACATCCGGATCCCCGCCGCCGGTATGAATATGGACCGGAAGATTCCTTGCGCGGGCGATATCCAGCGTTATGTTGAGAAGATGGTCACGGACCGCTTTGCTGGTTTGTCGGCTTTCCTGCCAGCCGCTTTCCCGCCAGCGTTCATAGCTGTCCAGAACCGTCGTGCGATCCGGGATGGTGACATCCAGACCGGTGCGATAGGCAATAATTGATTTGTAGGCGATGGTGGCAGGATCGTCGGCGGCCTTCTGCAGAAGTTCGCTGAATTTTTCAACCAGCTCCTCCAGGCCGGTGGTGGATTGGCGGGCTGTCTCGATCAAAGGTTCAATGCGGACCACCCGGTGAACCGGAACCCCGACCAGGCTTGCGAAATCGGCTGATGGTATTCGGGGCAGGGGATAGCCGTCATCCACGAAAAGGCCTGCTAATTTTTCGGAGTTGAACAACCGCGCAATATAGGCCGGGCTGTCGCGCACCAGGGTCTTCCGGCGGCATTCAGCTACTTTTTCAACCTCGCAATCGAGCAGACCGGCCAGCAGGCGGCGCGCTTTCAGGGCCAGCAACGTGCTCTCGGTCATTTGGGGCACGATCTTCGACAGGTTTTTGTCGGCGCTGAAAGACGAGTCCAGGCACATGCCCATAAATGTAATGCGGTCCAGCCAGCGATCGGGCGCGGCTGAGGTCAGTGAATTACGGGTAAAGCCGTGGCAATGGGCGTCCACCACGGGCGCCCGGCTGAGATCGATGGTGGGCGATACGTTCATTTTGACTCCCGATCCTGACAAGTGTGAAATGCGGTGCTAACAAAATCGCCACAGAAGATCTGCGGCCGTCTCCTCGAGGCTCTTGTCTTCGTAATTTTCGATATCGAACTTTTTAACTGCCAAATAGCTCTCGTACATTGGATCGCCCAGTACGGTCCGCATGAACTTGGATTGCTCCATTTTTGCGACCGCATCCGGTAAACTGGTTGCGATGCGGCGAATCCCTCGGTCCTCGCGTTCAGCTTCGCTTAAGTCATCGGGATCGGTCTGAATCGGTTCGGGCAGATTAAGGTTGCGCTCCAGGCCATCCAGGCCGGCGGCGATGATGCCTCCGGCCACCAGATAGGGATTGATGGTGCCGTCAATTGATTTGAGTTCGAAATTGGCTGCTTTCGCCCGGATGGGCAGGGTCCCTTTGACCATGCGGATGGCTGCCTCGCGGTTTTCAAGGCCCCAGCAGGTATAGGCACCGGCCCAGTGATGCGGCTGAAGCCGTTCGTAGCTGATGACACTGGGAGCCCACAACGCCGACATTTCCGCCAGGCGGTCCAGCAGGCCGGCAACGATGGCGCTGCCCGTTGCGGTGGTTTCTTCCGGACCCTCTCCACCGGTAAACAGGTTGCGTCCTTCCTGCCAGGCACTGAAGTGAATATGGCAGCCGTTGCCCACTTCACCTGGAATTACGACCGGCGAAAAAGAAGCCCGGTAGCCATGCTGTTGGGCGATGCGCAGGATGGTCTGGCGCAGCAGGACCAACTGGTCGGCCGCCGCCACGGGTGGCCGCGGCCCAACGGAGATTTCATATTGACCCAGGGCATACTCCGGGTGCAATTGGGCCACGCTGATACCCTGAGCTTCCAGGGCGTCGACCAGGGCTACCAGAAAGTCTTCAACCAGAATTTGTTTGGGAATGCTGTAGCTGGACAGGCCGGAAGCCAGCGGTTGGCCCTGGAGGTCCAGCAGGGTAAATTCCACCTCGTAGGTCATTTTGAAAGTAATCCCGCGGGCGGCGGCTTTTTCCATCATCCGGCGGGTGAAATCTCGCTGGCAGATCGGCATGATGTTCAGCTCCTGATCGTATTGCCAGACAGGTGCCCAGGCCCAGCCGTTGGTATGGGCGGCAATGACTACCGCCTGGCTGTCGGGAATCAGACGCATATCCCCCGAGGGTGTATCGAAGCCGGGACTGGACGTGATATCGTCATTAATGCCGAATACTGCAAAAACATAGGAAATGCCGATGCCGTTTTCGAATGCGCCGGCCAGCTTTCCGACCGGAATCGTTTTAACCCGGGTAACACCGGCGTTGTCCACAAACGTGCAGGCAATCAGCCTGACGCCATTCCGTCGCAATTTTTCCACAACCTGTTCGGCCGATTTTTGCTGCATGGGCCAGCCTCCTCAGGGAATGACGAATGAAGATTGATCCGCCGGAGGCGGAACGAATGTTGGAATCGCTTCGCTCAGCCTAATCAATAAATAAAATCATAAGAATTCCTTAATTCGACACTCAGCATTCGACCTTCGACTTTTTATTCTTAAAGTTTTTTTTTCGATTAAACCGGCCGTTATTCCGGCAAACGGCGGCGCTGACACCTGTCTACGATCCCGTCTGAAGCAAAGCGCAAGCGGGGGATACCTTCCACAACTTGCAACTTGTTGTCAGAAACGCCCAGCTAAGCGCCTATATCACCCATCCTAACCGGATTGTCAATCCTATCTTCCGGAAATTCGGCGCTTGGATGCCTTCAGGGAGTTCAGCTCGATGCCGAGCAAACGCTCAATATTGCGTTTGGCCTCCTGGCCCTTGGGCATTGCCGGCAGTGATTGCAATATTCCAGGGGATCGATTTTTTGGTGTCCGTATTGATCACCGGTCCGAAAATCGTGGCGCCCGCCTCCCTTTTACTTCTTTTTCTGAAAATCCGCAATTTCCGCCACGGCCCGGATGGCGGTCTGGATGTGGGCCTCGGTATTGAAAGGGCCGATGCCCGTGCGAACGGTCCCGCCGATATCAGCGGTGCCCAATTGCTCGTGCACCAGGGGGGCACAATGGAGCCCGGTGCGGCAGGCGATATTGTATTCGCCGTCCAACAAAGTACCCGTGTTGAGTGCTTCCATGCCTTCTACGTTGAAGCTGAGAACGGCGATATGGTCAGCCAAATTTTCCTGACCATACAGCAGGACCCCGTCGATTTCTCTAAGGCCGTCTCTGAGCATCCGTGTCAGCTTCATTTCATGGCGGTGAATTTGTTCCAGGCCTTTTTTCCGGATCCACTTCAAACCGGCGTGGATTCCGGCAATACCCACGACATTGCCGGTGCCATACTCGAGCCGGTAGGGGTATTCGTCCAGATGCATTCGATCGGCCGACCGGACACCCGTGCCTCCGGCCCGGGTATGCCGGATTTCAACCCCCTCTCTGACATAAAGGCCGCCGACGCCGGTCGGTCCCAGCAATGATTTGTGGCCGGTAAACGCCACAACATCGATGTGCATCTGCTCAATATCAATGGGTACTTTACCGGCGGACTGGGAGGCATCGATTGCAAACCTAACTTGCTGCTCACGGCAGATGCGCCCGATCGCTTCCACAGGTTGTATCGAGCCGATCACGTTGGAGGCATGGTTGACGATGACCAGCCGGGTATTGGCTTTTATCTTTTTTTTGATTTCATCAGGATCGATAAATCCGTTGGCGTCAAACGGCACGTAATCGACTTCGACATTGTTGAATTTATTCTGATGATACAAGGGCCGCAGGACGGAATTGTGCTCCAAGGTGGTCGTGATAGCGTGGTCGCCCGGCTGCAGCATGCCGAAAACAATCAGGTTCAGGGCATCGGTGGAATTGTAGGAAAAACACAGGCGATCGGCGTCGCTGCCGTTAAAAAAATCGGTCAGCATTTTGCGGGTCGCGTCCACCACGGCGCCGGTTTCCATGCACAGATCATAGCCTGAGCGGCCCGGGTTGACGCCGAAGTTGCGATAAAAAGAATCCATAAAGGTATAGACTTCATCCGGTTTGGGATAGGAAGTAGCGCCATTGTCAAGGTAAATCAAATTTTCCATTAAAAGGTCTCCATGAATTTATCTGCTTTAAGAGTTAGTCTATGAAATATGCACGGTTACTTAGCATCAACGTGAAAAGGGGTACATCAGTAATTTATCCGCAGAAATTCTGCGGCCTGTTCGACCAGGGTCTTCATAATCCTGGGGTGACAGTGACCCTGGTTTACGGCTGAATATGATGCCAGACAATCAAGATATTTGCGGCCTTCAACATCCCAGACCCAGACGCGTTCACCGCGGGAGATAACCACGTCAAGTGGTTTGTAATTATGCGCACCCAACTCATCTTCGATTTGAATAAACCCCATCGCCATCGCTCCTATCGTAATAACGCCGCATACATTAAGGCTTAATTGTCTCCAGTATCTCCCCATCCGCATTCAGCATGAATATCATGAAGTCATTTTTAGCGGCCGTTTCGACCAGCTCACTAAAAAATATCGCCTGAACTTCATGCTTATCGCCTTTTTGGGTTGTCATGTGGATCAAACACTGTTGGGCATCCTCTTTTTCAAAAAAGGCGGGAATAAATGACACGTTTTGATCCTCGTACTCCTGCCCCAGAAACTGTTCATTAGGACCCGGATTCTGCACAACCACCCAGATCCAGGTATCCGGCTTTAACTCCTTTTTCATCGCGGGTTTCCTCTCATTTTATATTTCGTACTAAATTAAGCGCATTATTTCCCGGAGGGATGACTGAGTTCCCCTCGCATATTTATCTGCATTTTGTTTTTAACTTTTTCCGGCCTGAGGTCACGGCTGAAAAGGTAGGACATTTTTGCCAGGGCGGCTTCAACCGTCATGTCAAAACCGCTGATCACGCCGGCTTTAGCCAGGGCCGAACTGGTGGCATAGTCTGCCATGTTCACCGATCCTTTACGGCATTGGGTGCAGTTAATGATCACCGTGCCCTGCTCCGATGCTGTTTTCAGTGCGCCAATTAGTTGCGGATCCTGGGGGGCGTTGCCGGTTCCGTATGTCTCCAGCACCACGCCTTTGATGGGGGGCTGCAGAACATTGCGCACAATGTCGGCGGAGATGCCGGGAAATAAACGCAGCACTGCGACTCGGGAGGCTCTCATTGGCCTGACGACCACCGGATCGGATTCTTGCGACGGTGATAATACCAGATCCCAGTTGATTTTGATTTCGGTACCCACCGTGCCCAGCGCCGGGAAATTGGGCGATGCAAATGCTTCAAATCCCTCGGCGTCGATTTTGGTCGCCCGGTTGCCGCGCAACAACTTGCTGCCAAAGCACAGGCAGACTTCCGGTATGGCAAAATCAGCCGCTATCAGCATGGCAGTGATTAAATTTTCCCGGGCATCGTTTCTTATCTCGCAAAGCGGAATTTGGGCGCCCGTGATAATGACCGGTTTTTGCAGCCCCTGCAGCATGAACGGCAAAGCCGAAGCCGTATAAGCCATGGTGTCGGTTCCATGCAGTACGACAAATCCATCATACTGGTCGTGGTGGGCCGCAATATCGTCGGCAATTTTAAGCCAATCCCGCGGGGTCATATTCGATGAATCCTGCAATGGATCGTACTCATGGATTTCGAAAGCCGGCATCTCTCTTTTTTTTAATTCCGGTAATCTTTTCATCTGTTGCTGCAGAAATCCGGCTGCCGGAACATAGCCTGCCGGTCCTTTTTTCATTCCGATGGTACCGCCGGTGTAGGCTATATAGACTCGTTTGGATGACGGGCTCATTGTGAACCTCAAATCGGCGCTGGCGCTTTTAATTTTGCGAGCAATTTGCGCCCCCGGTTTTTGACAGCCGGGCTGCCGATTTCAGTAAATTCTTCCAGTACCCGGATAACACCCGGCTGCAGACTTTTATCTGCCGCGGCCAAGTCTGCCAGCGACTGCAAGGCGAAGGTTACCACGATTTTGCTTTTATCATTGAGATAGGCGTATAAAGTGTCGACGATGGCTTGCCTGTCTCCCGGCGTCAACGGCAACCGCGGCAATATTTGGGCCAGGTGCCAGCGAACTTCCTGCTGATCGGTTTCGCCCGCCAGCCGGATAAGTATTTTTTTATAGGGTTTTAGTAAATCCGGTCTTACCCGGGTAACCTTTTCGACAGCATCGGCGGACCGCATCCGGATAAGCGGGTCTTTGACCTGCAACCCTTCGACCAGTACTTCAAACAGGGAGACCGAGCGCAATACCTGATCGACCACCTCGTCAACCTTGCCGATGGATCGGCGGTCACCGCCCTGCAGTTTATTCAATAAAACATGCATATGTCTGGATTTCCGTAATCCTGTTTGGCAGATCATCCAGCATGTTTTCGAGTTCGGCGATATCTGCCTGGCTGACGCCGGGATTAAACTTTACCAGTACAACATGGTTGATCATCGTATTTTCCTCTTCAGTATAAAAATTAGCAGGATCCCGACCAGAATATACACCAGACCTGGCCCGACGATTCCAAACTTAACCAGGGCGCACCATCGGGCAATTATCGGCCAGGTTTCGCGCTGTGAGCCAAAAACCAAGTTAATTAGTGCAAAATTTTCGATAGCATCCAGCAAAGCCGCCAAAAACTGGGCCCATCCCAAAACAAAACCCCAGGTCGCCAGGGAGGAAAATCTAAATTTAAAATGTCTTGCAATGCGGACGCAGGCTAAGGAAATAAATAAGGCATAAACAATTAGAAATAAATAATCAAGACCAAGACTCAACGTGGCGTAAGCCTTGCCTTCCGATCCCCACGCGGTCAGAATTTTCCTCGCATGATCAATGCTTCCGGCCAGTTCAAACGAGACGATACCATTTGGCGCCGCTGCTGAAATCAAGGCCTGGTCCAAAGTGTGCATGCCGGCCAGCAGCAAGGTGGACATCAGAAAAAAAATTAGAAGGGCCCATCGCTGGGCGGAATCGGAGAGCCATTTGAAGGGATCAGGCATGGTGCGGAGGGAATAAATTACTTGGATGCGGCTGGAATTCGATTAAATGATATGTTTTCATTATTTGGTCGATTTGCGATGGTGGTCGAGTTGACTTACAATTTCACTCAGAATGAAGCTGCTTTTTAGGCTTCTGGCAATGATGCCGTTGCTTGGGTTCACCCCGACAGTCTTTTTGATATATTGTCGCGTGCTGTCGATCGCCTCTTTTATACTGCGGTGAAAAATGCCGGCTTTAGCCAGGTTATTGAGGCTCGGGCCGGTTTTGAGGTTAAGCTTCCAAAAAGGTTCATCTTCTTCGATCTGACCTCCACCCGGCTGTCCACCGCCTTTTTTGAGCTGATACTTAATCTGATTGCCGACCTCATTAATAATAAAATACGAGCTCAACAATGATGCCACTTCCTCCTGGGTCGGCTCGGTGCCGGTCTCATTTTCGATATATGCCATTATGGTTAAAATAGCATCTTTAATGCTATCTCCCATCTTATAAAATTCCGCCAAAATGAACCCCTTTAAATCGGTCAGTTATTCGCCATTGCCTAAACCCGGCGAAGCCGGAATTGAAGATTGAAAATTGAAGATTTATGGTATCGCTTCAGGCTTGGGGCTTCGCTCTTCGAGCTACGACCCCACAGGTCGCCTTCGGCTACGACCCGACAGGTCGCTCTGTCTCTTTAATTGAAATCGATAGAATTGCTCATATTTTCAATCTGGCTATGACATAAATCCTGCGCAAACATGATGTGATTTCAATAAATAGACACTAAACCCGGTGCTTTAGCCGTGAGATGGCCGCGGTGTCAATATATTAGAATATACTTAAATTCTAATTGGTTGTCAAGCATTTGCTTGATGAATTCTGCCTTAGTAAGTTGTTGATACGCTGGGGATTTATATATAACCTATTGGCTACTTTTGGAAATCGGTCTTGTGATGAACTAAAGCTACGCACACGCGGATCTGATTAACTTTCCCAATTCGGGATTTGAACGGCCGGGTTAAGATGATAGTGACTTTGAAGATGGTGTACTTTCGGTGTGCTCGGCATGATTGCCTTCGCGTAGCTCTCCTCTCGCAGCTGTCTCAATCGAACCATCCGGGCGGACCAGAACTGCCCCAACGAAAGGGCTGGGTTTCCCATCAGTGCGTTGTTCAGATTTATTTGTAAATCCAATCCATAATCCTGATGAGGAATTCACATGGCCAACGAAGAACATCTTAAAATTTTAAAACAAGGCGTTGAGGCTTGGAATAAATGGCGGGAGGAGAATCCTGATATAGAACCTGATCTTTTCGAGTTGGATCTCTAAGATGCAAAACTCAGGGGGGCGAATCTCGGTCGGGCTATTCTCGTAAGGGCCAATCTCTGTGGGACAGACCTTAATGGGGCCAATCTCAGAAAGGCCAATCTCAGTAGGGCGAATCTCAGTAATGCCAAAATTAGCAGGGCAGATTTCAGAAAAGAAAGTCTCAACCGACAGAGCCCGATATTTTCGAGCTTAAGAGATAAAAATCTCGAAGTGGCAGACCTCAGCGATGCGATGCTATCCGGGGCGGACCTGAGCGAGGCGGATCTCAGAAGGGCAAAGCTCAGCAGGGCGCAACTTATAGAGGCTAACCTCAGCGATGCAGACCTTAGCGAGGCGGTCCTCAACAGTGCGAATCTCAGAAGGGCGGAGCTCATCAGGGCAGAACTTTTCGATGCGAAACTCAGCGGAGCTAATCTCAGCAAAGCAATTTTAAGAGAGGCTAAACTGCATGAGGCTAATTTGCACGAGGCAAATCTTGAGGAGGCAGATTTAGTAGAAGCAATTCTTGTACGAGCTGATCTTTGTAGATCCAATCTTTATAGGGCGGATTTGAGCGATGCTATAGCCAAATCAGCAAATTTTCAAGGAGCCCAGCTTGCGAAAACAAGCTTTCAGAAATTAGACAGAAATGGTTGTCTTGGCAACAAAAATAAGGGTAAATAAGGTGTCACGTCTTGAATAGTGAATTGTTATTCAATATTCAAGGCGTGACACCATAATTTCATCCACTGGCACGCTTGCCCAGCAGAAGAAAAAATGGGGTCAGGGCTTGATCAGTGATTATATACTCACAAATCAAGCTTTGACCCCATTTTTTGCCTTTAAAAATACCTGCCGATCGTTATCATCAAAAAAATATTGTTACCCTCGTTGCCGCGGGACATAACATGATAAAGTGCACCTTCAAACTCTATTCGCCAAGCTCTACCTATTTTTGCAAATTATAAAAAGGATCTGCTCTATCAATGATTATTCACAATTCAAGATGTGACACCATTTTTCCGTATCCGGCCAGTTGACAAATGGGGTCACATAGATTAACATGAGGCCACATACAAGATAATTGAAAGGCGGATATCATGGAAACCGTCGGTATCAGAGAGCTCAAAAGACATCTTAGTGAATATTTAAGAAGTGTTAAGGCCGGGAAAAAAGTCGTTATTACGGACAGAAAAAAGGAGATCGCTGTTATCGTGCCCTTCAGAAAGGTAGATGACCAAGGAAAAGTCCTCCAACTGGTTCGAGAAGGCGTTGCCGAGTGGTCCGGGGAAAAACCTCGCGGAATGTCTGCCAGAATCAGGTCTAAAGGGAAAAACGTCTCCGAAGCAGTTGTAGAAGACAGAAGATAGCCGTGATCCTTTACCTGGATACCAGCAGTCTGGTTAAACTCTATGTGGAAGAGGCAGCATCTGCCGATGTGGAGGCTTTGGTCGTGTCGGCAGAGGTAACCGGAACCTCTTTGATTGCCTATGCCGAGGCAAGAGCGGCATTTTCCCGCAGATTCAGGGAAAATGCTTTTTCTTCTAAAGACTACAACCGGTTGCGTTCGCGATTCGAATCAGATTGGAAAAACTTCCTATCCATTCATGTTTCCCGTGAAATTGTTCGAATGGCCGGAGACTTGGCCGAAAAACACGGTTTGCGCGGATTTGACGCCGTCCATCTGGCTTCGGCGGTGACATTACGTGAAAAACTTGCCGCACCTGTCACCTTTTCATGCTATGATATTCGGCTTCAAAATGCATCACAGCACGAAAAATTTGTTCAACCACTGTAAAGTAACGATTGGCTAACCTTTTGAAACAATCGGCTCCACAAAGCGGGATTCCGTATCCCACGGAAACAGGATCCAGGTGTCCTGGCTGACCTCGGTGATGAAGGTGTCGACCAGGGGGCGTCCGGCGGGTTTGGCATAAACCGTTGCGAAGTGGGCATCCGGGAGCATTTCTCTTACAATGCGGGCCGTTTGGCCGGTGTCCACCAGATCATCGATCAGCAGCAAGCCCTCGCGGTCGATCGCGGGTGATTTCAGGACACTGGTTTCACCCTGCTGCTGATAGTCATAGCTTGATACACAGACCGTATCCACCAGACGAATCTCCAATTCCCTGGATATAATGGAAGCCGGGACCAATCCGCCCCGTGTAATCGTTACAATCCCTTTCCAGGGCTGCATTCCAACCAATCGCCAGGCCAGCGCTCTGGAGTCCCGGTGGAGCTGCTCCCAGGATATGGGGTAAGTTTTTTGGTAGCGTTTCTCGGTTGTAGTCAAATTTATAGATCCTCCTCTTTTTACTTTCTGCCCTGCATGAAACTTCTCTCGATTAAACCCAAAACAGGGTATTTAAATCGTCCTTGTCGTCGTCCTCGTAATCGAAGACTACAGCGGGTGGCGCTCGGTGCCAAATGGATCGAGGACGAGCACGAGGACGAGTACGAAGCGACGGATGCGCTTATTTGTATCATTAAGTTTTGACTGGACGCTCGCGGCCAGAGGCGGCGCTGACACCTGACACCCGAAACCTGACACCTTAATTTTACTTGGTTCCGAAAATTTTATCGCCGGCATCGCCCAGACCCGGCAATATGTAGCCAATGTCATTTAATTTTTCGTCAACAGCCGCAACATAAATATCCACATCCGGATGGGCAGAAGTCAATTTGTCGATGCCTTCGGGCGCCGCGACCATGAAAATTCCCCTGATCTGCCTGCAGCCGGTTTCCTTGATCAAATCGATGGTGGCAATCAGCGAACCACCGGTGGCCAGCATCGGGTCGATGATCAGGGCAATCCGCTCTTCCATGGCGCTTGTCATTTTGACATAATACCGGACCGGCTCCAGGGTTTCTTCATTACGGTATAAGCCCACCACGCTGACCCGGGCCGAGGGTATCAGGTTCAGCACCCCGGTCATCATTCCCAGCCCGGCTCTCAAGATCGGCACCACGGTGATCTTTTTGCCTTTAATTTTTTCAACTTGAACCGGCCCGGCCCAGCCCTGAATCGTCTTTGTTTCAGTCTCCAGATCTTTAGTCGCCTCGTAGGTCAGCAGCATGGCCAGCTCGGCCGCAAGGTCTCTGAAATCCTTGGTGGTAACATCATCTTCTCTCATTAAGGCAAGTTTGTGTTTAATCAGCGGATGGTTCACAACATTTACGGACACGGCAGCCTCCTTCTTTTATAATCGTTAGCGGTTGCGGGATAGGTAATAGTGGGCAACAGTCGCGGGATGCTTTTACCTTAACTGAGCGGTTCCAGGTTCAGGGTTCAAAGTTCAAAGGTTGAAGCCAATGAACAATGTTTATCATAATGACCAAGATCCGCAAGAATCGACATAAACCATTGGGTAAAACGTCTCTATAGACACGATGGAGACAGAATGAAGACAGATTCCCAGGAAATACTTTTTGGGAATTTTTCAACTCGGAACGTTGAGCCCTGAACCCCTCAATCTATGCTTGAAAACACATCCGCTGCCAGTCATATGCAAATTAACTTTTTGTGTCAAGGGGATAGAACGCCGACCGTATCTACAGCATTCAGATACCCGCTCATTTAGCCCTGCAAGGTTACCTGTCGGCCCACCTGAAGCACAATGAAACGACAGTCCGGGTAGCAATCACCGGGAAAATTCTAGAGGGCCAAAGGAATGCAGGTTGGATCAATGAATTGCAAAGGAGATTTAAAAGAGATATTTGGAAGGGCAGCGTTGGTGTTTAGTACTTGATAACCTTGGGATCCCAAAGTGAACTGGATACCAGAAAAATACTAAACACCTGTCAGTTGCCGATTAAGACTACCTGCCGCTGCGTGGAAACTCACCCAAAGGCCTTGAGAAGGTGTATGCCGCGGGTTCACTGACGAGTTTTTCGCCGGCTTCACCGGCATTGCCGCCCAGGGCTGAAAAAGGCCAGGATACTACAAAGGTCACGGTGCCAAGGGCCGTAGCAACAAGGGCCACCGGACGAACAAGAACGAGATCAAACATCATGGCGGCGCCACTGGGATCCTCCGTCTCAAAGTATTCCTGGGCCATTGCGGTGGATCCGAATGGTATCACCAGCAATGAAACAACCGTGATCAGGACCAGGGATTTTTTTGCTAATTTAATCATATTGTCCTCCTGCGTCTGCAATTTTGACTTGAATAAAGGAATGTGAAATCCTGTAGATTCGTTAGGACTTTAATCATATAATCGTTGTGAGAATTAGCCCGTGGAATCCAAGCTATCTGTATTATATCGCTTTTTAACTGTAAAATTCAACAGGTTTGTTAAACGCTGAATTTTGCATGTTAGATTCAGATATTCTCATGTATCGGCATTTTGGGGAGAAACTTTACAGATTGTCTATTGACGATTGCCGGGTGACGATTTAATGAAACCTAACGAAATTCTTTTTTTTATTCTATTATGATTCAGGTACCATTTACCAGGGACTGAATCTCAGCGGAATTAAGATGAAATCAGACACCGCTTATATTGAAGTGGCCGTGGCACTCCCGGTTTTTCACACCTTTACCTATATTGCCGCGGAACCCTTCAAAGACGCTTTGCAGCCCGGTACAAGAGTGCTGGTGCCCTTTGGCCGGCGCAGAATCACCGGGTATGTTTTCGGGTTCATTCAAAATACGGAACACCAAGACCTAAAACCGATCCTGGATATCCTTGACGAGCAGCCCCTTTTTCCGGTTGCGATGGTCCCATTTTTCAACTGGATCGCGGAATACTATAAATATCCGATCGGCGAGGTGGTCAAATATGCTCTGCCCGGGGGCCTGAACATCTACGATTATTCCATGATCAGCATTACAGAAAAAGGGCGCAGCGCATATGAAAGCGAGCAGCTGCCACCGGGAGCCGAAGCAGTGCTGAAACATTTGCTGGCGGGTCCTTGCCGATCGAGCAGCCTTCATAAAATTGGCAATCAAAAAGTTTCCCGCGATTTGCTTCTCAAAATTGAAAAGATCGGCTGGATTGCCAGAAAACGCAAGCTTAGCGGAGCAAGCACGAAAGCCAGGCTGGAACGATTTATCCGTCTCGCTGACAACAGTTTACCGATGGACCGGCAGTCGAAGCCCCGGCAAAAAATAATGGCAATGCTAAAGGACGACCAGGAGATCGCCCTTAAACTGATCAAGGAGAAAGTTCCGACGGCTGCGGCCCTGATCAAGCCGCTTGAAAACTCCGGCCATATCAGGATCGTACACAAGCGCGTGTTCCGGGACCCCTTTGGTGAATCCATCAAGCCCGATACGGCCCCCCGGTTAAACCGGGAACAGGGGCAGGCCGTCGCGCAAGCCTGCCGATCCCTGAACCAGGGCTATCACCCGTTTCTGCTAAAAGGGGTGACCGGAAGCGGGAAAACCGAAGTCTACATGCAGGTGGCAGCCGAGGTGCTAAAACGAGGACGTCCGGTTCTGGTGCTAGTGCCGGAAATCGCTCTGATTACGCAGATAGAGCGGCGATTCCGCGCCCGATTCGGTGAATGTGTCAGTGTGCTGCACAGCGGGCTGTCCGCCGGGCAGCGCTATGACCAGTGGACCCGGATCATGCAGGGGGAGGCCATGATTGCAATCGGGGCCCGCTCAGCCATATTTGCCCCTTTTGACAATCTCGGCGTGATTATTGTCGACGAGGAGCATGATTCCTCCTACAAGCAGGAAGGCAAGCTGCGTTACAACGCCCGGGATTTGGCGGTCGTCCGGGCCAAGCAAAATGGTTGCCTCGTTATTCTGGGTTCGGCGACGCCGTCAATCCAGTCTTACTATAACGTCACAACCAACAAGTTTACCGAACTCATCCTCACAAAGCGGGTTGAAGATCGGAATCTGCCTGAGATCCAAATTGTGGATCTCCGTCAATCTCGTGGGGCCCGGGGCAGTCACCCTTTCATTACACCGGAGCTGCATTCGGCCATGGAAGAGACCCTTGAACGTCAGGAACAGGTGCTGCTTTTTCTAAACCGGCGGGGATTCGCCAATTTTCCGGTTTGCGGCGCCTGCGGTGAAGCGATGCGCTGCAAAAATTGCGATATTTCGCTGACCCTGCACCAGCGCGCCAACGCCTACCGCTGCCATTACTGCGGATATCGCCGGGCTGCCCCATCCCCCTGCGATGTTTGCGGTTCCCCGCAAATTAAGCATCTGGGCCTTGGCACCGAAAGACTGGAAAAAATGCTGACTGAGCAATTCAGCCAGGCCCGGGTCGCCCGCATGGACCGGGATACCACCAGACGCAAAGGATCGATCATAAAGCTCCTCAAAGGGGTTAAGGATCAAGCTATCGATATTTTGGTGGGTACCCAGATGGTGGCCAAAGGGCATGATTTCCCCAACATCACATTGGTGGGAATTGTCTGTGCGGATCTTTCCCTCAATTTTCCGGATTTTCGAGCCGGGGAGCGAACTTATCAACTGTTGGCCCAGGTTGCCGGCCGGGCAGGGCGGGGTGACAGGCCCGGCCGAGTGATTTTACAAACCTACAACCCGCAGCATTTTTGTATATCCGCTGCCCGTAGCCAGGACTTCACTGCTTTTTATCAACAAGAGATCAGCTTTCGACAAGCGCTGGCATATCCCCCGTTTACCAGAATGATTCAGCTCAAAATATCGGGCAAAGATCCCGCTGAAACCAAAAATCATGCCAATCTTGTGGGAGACCACTGCCGCAGACTGAAAGCGACCCATGCTGCCCACTACCGGAGTATCGAGGTTATGGGTCCCATTGAAGCATCCCTGACCCGAATCGCCGGGCGCTATCGCTGGCAGATACTGCTGAAGGGCTCAAATACCGGAGCACTGCATCAATTTATCAATCAGCTCCGGGCCGAGCAACATTCATGTTTCCTCCATCGGCGGGTCCAGGTGGCAATTGATGTGGATCCGGTTTTCTTGATGTGATTATAAAATTTGAAAATCAAATTTTATGTTTCTTGACATTCAGCAGCATGCGTCATAAAATTTTTTATGTTTGCGCAGACTATAAATTTGGAAGGAGTTGCTATGAAAATTAGAACTTTCACAGTGTTTTCGATCGCGCTGTCCCTGACACTGTTCACAGCCGTTTGCTTCGGCACACAGGATCAATCCGGTCCCTCCGCTGTTTATCCGGCTACCCGCTATGAGTTTGCACCCGTGTTGGATGGCTCCAAAGTCGTGCATGAGTTCGTCATCCAAAACAAAGGCACGGCACCTTTAAAAGTTGAGAGAGTCAAGACGGGCTGAGGCTGTACGGCAGTCTCTTACTCCAAAGAGATCCCCGCCGGCGGCGAGGGAAAAATAACATTAAGCGTCGATACCAAAGGCTATGGCGGGAGGAAAATGAAAAAAACCGCCGGTGTCTATACGAATGATAAAAATCTTCCACGGCAGGACCTGGTTATATCCGGCCCGGTGGAGAAATTTGTCACCATTCGGCCGCGCCATGTCAGTTTGCGAGGCATTGCCGGTGATCCCATTAAGGGCCTGGTCAAGATCATTCCCGAAAAAAAATACCCGTTTAAAATCCTGGATGTCAGGGCCAAAGACGGCAAAAACATCAATTTTCAGCTGGATGAAGTAAAAAGTTCCAACGGCCCGGCCTACCAGTTGAAGGTTGAAAATTTGAGAGAAAATACCGGTCGCTTTTACGACACCATCATTCTGAAAACAGACAGCACGGTTCGGCCGGAGCTCAATGTGAAGGTGTACGGGAATTTAAGAACCCGCAAAAGCGAATGATCATGAGAAACGTCAAGGCTGTTACATTTGATTGTGACGGGGTCATGTTCGATACCGCCCAGGCGAATCGGTTCTATTACAGCCATATTCTGCAGCATTTCGGAAGGCCGGACGTAACAGATGAACAGTTTGCCTTTGTCCATATGCATACAGTGGACGAATCTATGGCTTTTTTATTCCCGGCGGAGACAGATCTGGCGGAGGCCTATGAGTTTCGCAAGAGCATGGATTACAGACAGTACCTGGAATACCTTACCATAGAACCCCATCTAGTGTCATTACTGGAAAAGCTCCGGCCGCAAATCAAAACGTCTATTGCGACCAACCGGACCGACACCATGAACCGTCTGCTGGCGTCATTCGGCCTGGATGGGTACTTTGATCTGGTTGTCACCTCCAGTGATGTGCTGCGTCCCAAACCCCATCCGGAAGCGTTGCATAAGATTTTAGAATATTTTGATCTTGAACCCTTTCAGACAATTTATATCGGTGATTCCCAGGTAGACGAAATGGCAGCCCGGGCGGCAGCAATACCATTGGTTGCATATCGCAACCGTGAACTGTCGGCGGACTACCACATTGACACCCTCAAGGAGCTTGAAGAGCTGCTGAATTTGTGATTGGAGCAGAAAGATGGAACCGGAAAAACAACCAGAAATACAGGAAGAGAAGCCAGAAGAAATTACCTCTAACAGCGACGACTGGGATAATCGTGTATTATGCAGTGACGGCAACTGCATCGGCGTGATCGGCGCGGATGGACGCTGCAAAGAATGCGGGAAATTATTTGAAGGTGATCTTCCCGAGATGAGCCCGGCTGAGGACGAAGTTGAAACCGGGCAGGAAGATGTAGAACCGTCGGTTGAGGCAGCTGAGTCGACTGAAGAAACAGATGCCGGGTCTGATGATGAATGGGAAAATAGGGTCCTGTGCAGTGACGGCAATTGTATCGGTGTCATCGGATCCGACGGTAAATGCAAGGAATGCGGAAAACCCTTGGAATGATCCGCCGGCCTGCGACGAGCTCAGTCGAGGCAGACCACAATACGACATTTGACAATAATCATTCTGCATTTCCAAAATGCAGCCCCTCATTCATTTTTCGACGTTGGTCATTTCTAGTGGACCATCCTGCCAAACTTCTCCTATCTTGCATAAATTTAAAAAATCGATCTGATTCCTTTCAAACTAATAACCAATAACCCCTAACTCTCAATTGGTATTTATTGCAATTGAGATGGTACAGCCTGACATAAACCGGCATAAAATATGACAAATATTGTCAGCTTTGCGGATCAACAGCCTACCAATATCTCCCTAACACTTTGAAAATAAATTAAATTTTCATTTCAATGCAGTTGGCATAATAATTGTATTCCATACTACTACCACCGCTATCCAATTTTGAGGAAGCTATCTTGCCTGGTATCGGAATTCTTTGCCAGGTTGCAGAGAAATAAAAATTGGTTTTGGTTATTGCAGCGTATTCGTAATTAAATTTCATTGGAGATAGGAGCTTTTATGGCGTTCATTGAGGAGATGGCATCGACGCACAATTGTGATGCCAGTCAGGTACGGGCCGGAGTTGACATTTTGGAAAAAGGCGCCTTCGATCGAGGGCTGCCGGAAGAATGTAAAATAATTTCGAATTCGATGCAACATAAGACGCAGGATGTCTTGCAGCGTGAAAATGACAACGGGTTTGCGGGTGAACCTGATCGATCGCCACCCGCAATATTGCTTATCGATGACGAGGAAAGTTTTCGCTGTGTTCTAAAGCAGGTCTTAGTTAATGCCGGATTTGAGGTTTTTGAGGCTTCAAACGGTGCAGAGGGCATCCGGCATTTTTATGAGCACCCGGCCGATATGATTATTACCGACATCATCATGCCGGAGAAAGAAGGCATCGAAACCATCATCGAGCTTAAAAGCAAATGTCCGGAGGTTAAGCTTATCGCGATGTCCGGGGGGGGTGGTATGGTACGGAAATCGATTTTGATATGGCAAAAAAACTCGGTGCCAAAACCCTTGATAAGCCATTTGCACTGCAAGAATTACTAGACGCCGTTCACGAACTCTTGAATTAATTTATCCTCTAATGAATCCGCTTAGAAAAATTTGCAGGGCGTGGTTTCTCATGGTGATTTAATAGTTGAAAGAACTACCCCGACCTATACACCGGCGGATTAATTAGAATATGCTTCGCATGTTTTTAGGCACTTCAGTTTTCCCGTTACTTGGTGAATCGTCATTTATCTCTGGGTTTTAAACCCATCATTGTAAGCCTTAATACAATATACCCCATTGAAAGCAAACCGTTCCGGATAATTTTGTATGATCTTCTACAACAATTATTCGATGGCGAGAAGCTTGCCTGCCGGGTCGTGTTGCCTTGTATGACCCCGATTGATCCCCTCTCATTTAAAGAAGATATGCTGAGCGATATTTTTATCAGGTGTGCTTGCGATCAGCCGTTTAATTCTTAATTTACTGTTTTGTATGGTGAATATGGCACTCGATCAGGCTTCTAGTCAGCGATATCGTCCCTTACTAGTTTATACTAGAAAATGAAAAAAATATTCCTTCTTTCATCTCTATGGTTCTTTCTCGCGGGCTGCGGTCCGAGATTTATCTATCCCCATCTGAACTGGCTGATTCCTTGGTATGTCGGTGGCTATATCTCCCTTGATGACACTCAGAAAAGTATGCTCCAGAAAAGACTGCTCAAGCAGCTTGATTGGCATTGCCGCACCCAGTTGCCGGATTATGCCGAGATCCTGAGAGCGATGGGCCGGGAGTTTGGCCATCCGGATCAGGAGCTGAGTTATTCGAAAATCTATTCCTACAGCAATAAAATGATGAAGCTCTGGAAGGATTTGATGCGACAGATCGGGCCGGATATCGCCAATATATTGATAACGGCTTCCGACGAGCAAATCGCTGAGCTCTTCGACAACCTGGCTGAACAAAATCAGGAGTTTAGAGAGGAATACGTCGATCTTCCCATCGAAAAGTTGACCGAAAATCGACAAAAACGGATGATTAAACGCCTGAAATACTGGATAGCCAATCCGACCTCCGAGCAGAAAACGGTAATCTACGCCTGGAGTAAACAGATTGTGCCCGTGTCAGAGGATTGGCTGCAAAACCGTGAAATTCTTCAGGCCGAAGTTCGCCGATTATTTTCCCGGAGATCCAGCAGTCCTGATTTTAGAGCAGATCTGCTGAAGTTCATCGTTAACTCCGAATCTTTGAGGACTCCGGCCTATCAAGCGAAAATAGAGGCTAACATCGAGACTACCATCCATTTCATCGTTCAACTGGATCGGCTGTTAACGCCTGGTCAACGCACTCACCTTTTAAAACGAATTGAGTCCCTGGCTGAGGACTTTGATAAACTCAGCTGTGATCCGAAAGATATACCCAGGGTTTATCGGCCGGAGGGAGATCTAGCGCCGCTTTAGACCCGGTAAATTTGCATAAATGTCTTCTTTATTTCTAAAGGCCGCTTCATCGACAACACGGTAATTTTTCAAACGGTCCCGGGGAACGGCTCGCGTGAACATGCAGCCGTTTTGCCAGTCGATGTAAATTGGTTTGGGCCTCAAAGCCCGTGGATCGACCTGCAGGTCCTCACATATCAAATCGACCAAGCGCAGCTTTTTTTGATAATTAGTGGTGAACCATGAGAAGGGTATTTGGCGAGCGGCAAGTATTCTATCCATTATTCCCTCATCCAGTGTCCCGAGAACCTTGATCAGGGTGGAATAGGACTTTCCGGCACCTTTGGCGTATTTTTCCAGAGATATAATGGTGTATCCCTTTTCATAATTGGTTAAATTGACAATTTTTGATTTTCCCGGAAATGCACGCTCTTTGTTCTGCGCAATTTCCGTGACGGAAGGGTAAAATCGGGGCGCGGGAAACACCCGATTCAAGCGTGTCTCAATCGCAGCATACGTTTTAGAATAATTGCCGGACGGATTCCAGACGGACCAACTCTCGGTCTGCGCCCGGTCCAGGCCATCGATCTGGGCGTTGATTTCATCCGGGGTGTACCAAAAGCCCTGGATCCACGGGCGAATTCTTTTCTTCGTGCGTCCTTGCATGCGTTTCATGCTCTGTTCCATTATTTCGAGGGGATTTTCTGAGCAATCCTCCTGGTCCAAAAAACCTTTGGAGAAATGTGAAGGGTAGAGCATCGGACAAATCACATCGACATTGGGCGCCATGGCCTCTATCTTCTGACCGACACCGAAATCTTTGGTCCGCCAGGCCACCAAGCCGAAGACGTCAACTGAAATGGTTGTTCCGGTTGGCTTCAACTGCTGGTAGGCCGCTGCTAAAAAATTGCCGATGCACTCTACCCGGCTAACATTGTCCGTCTTGACCGGGTAGTTAATGACGGTAAGATCCCCATCACTGGGAAAACGAATATAGTCGAATTGAATCTCGTCGAAGCCGAGTTCTATCAGCTCCCGGCAAAGGGCGATATTGTATTCCCATACCCTGCTGTCGTACGGGTTGGCCCAGTATAAGCCGGTTTTGTCATTCCACGGTCCGCCGGTTCGCATATCGAGAATACCCAAGGATGGATTGTGATAGACCAGCCGGTGATCGGCAAATACATCCAATTTTGCGATACACCATAGTCCCATCTTTTTTAATTGCCGCAAGGTATGCTCGACCCGTCCCTTCGATGCGACTGCCCCCATTTTCAGGGCGAGCTGATTTTTTGATTTCCAGCGAATTTTGCCGTAGGGGTCCTTGACATGCAATACGACGGCGTTCAGATCAGCCAACTCGGCATAGTGAGAAATCTCGGCGACTTTGCGCGCCGTAAAGCTGTGGGGCGGCAGATAGATGGCGTTGACCTTTTCCGGCATGGCCGCCAGCCCTTTGGTGGGCACCAGAACAATGACCGTTAACAAAATGCCGACTGATAATAATATAACCTTTGAATGTTTATTCGGAAAAAACTTTGACATGACTATCCTTTTGCCTATTGAATTCACACCGCCTGCCTTAAATTTGCTTCACATCGAGTCGATGCCGACCTTGATAGGTTCTGTAGCGATATAATGTTATATCGGCCATGTGATTCAATTCTTGAGCACTTATCCAACAAATTTAGACATTTAGGGAAAAGACCGGGATCTGCGAATTTGAATGAATCCGAGACGATAGACGAACCGTGAAGGCCGGAGGGAAGATCACTAAATCAGCGATTCTTTTACTAAGTGTATGTAATCCCATGTGGGGCGTTAATTTTGTATAAATTTCAGAGAGTTGGAGTAATGGAGTATTGGTGTGTTGGAGTGTTGGAGTATCGAATCGGGACCGAAAGCTACCTGCCGACAACAACTTATTTCAATGGTTTAAAGAGCTAAACTCTGATATAAAAGATAAATATCAATAGTTTAATTGCCGGTATAAATCAGCGGCCATCAGCAGAGCCTGGCCCAGACCCCTTCAAAGGGCCTTCCTCATACCCCCAGCTGTGCTGGTGGTCGCTGATTGCGGGACCCATTTATCAGAACGGTTGGACCGATGAATATGAAATTAAGCTTCAGATGGCCGATAGCGCTATGGTTTTTGATATTCTCATTATTGGGCAATCCCGGCCTGACAGCCCAAGCAAAATCAGCACCGGCATTCAAACTTGCTGCCGATAAGATTTTTTGGCAGCATTTGTCATACCGGGCCGAAAGCTTTGTCGGTAAAATGACCAGCAATATCAGTCTTGCGGCCCTCACGGTGGAGGACGCGGCGGATAATCTCATCACTGCCGCCAGCGGTTGTGCCGTGAAGGCCTCCGGCGCGCCGGTGTTTTTCCTGGAAAGCCATTCGAATATAAAACCATTGTTTGGTTCAAATGAAATTTTAACCACGCAGTCATGGATTGATTCGAATAGTGCCGCTGCTCTGCAGCGAATCCGGCGGCGTCAGGGTAGGGAAACGTGGCAAAAGAGTTATCGCTTTACGAATAAGGGCGTTTTTCGGTTGAAGAAAAAACCAAAGGATTCGCGGGAAGCGAAATTGCCGCTCGACCAATGGACCCAGACCAGAGAATCATTTTACGATTATGCGCCTGCCAGCCCGAACTGCTCTGCTATATTGGAACCCGGCGGCCTTTTATTGGTTGCGTCGGTCATCAAACAATGGCAACAGGAGTCCCCCTTTAATCTGTGTGTTTTTAATAAAAAGCAATTACATCGGGTCAAAGTGTCGGTCGCCGGAATCCGGCGGTTGAAAGTGAAATATATCGAAAAATCGGGAATTGAGCACAGGCGCCGAGATACTGAAATCGATGCTGTTCAGATATCTTTCGAGCCTCACGCCTTGGTGCAAAACAGCCAAGAACCGGAGACATTTTCATTTCTGGGGCTTAAAGGAAACTTCGATATTTTCATAGACCCGAATTCCGGTCTTCCAGTCCAGATTAGCGGCAAGATAGCCGCTTTCGGCACGATTGACGTCAGGATGCAGGAAGTTGAATTAAGAACAGGGAACAGATGATATTATTTCATTTCGTGGATTATAGTGAAAACCGTTAATTCGCGAAATTATTTACATCAAGGGGAGTTACGGAGAAGGCCAAAATAAAGTAGACATAAAAGCGCTCAAGCCAAACACAAGGATCGTGCCGGTTAAGAAGAGGCCTTCGGCGTTCGGCGTACCGTGCAGGTTGATATGCGATTTTAATTTCTGCATTGTGTCTAAAGAATTATGCTCGTCTTAGTAATACGGAATAGATGCTTTTATTTCGTCGACCGATCGACCCCTGGCGATCAACTCAATCGCCTGGGCAGCCACATCTCCGGCTGCTATATCAAGCCCGTGGGGACGGACGAATTTCTTCACAAATTGCTGTCGTTGATCAAAATGCCGGTCCTCTCCATCCAATAGACGCACCATAGAATCAATGGCATCTTCGGGAGAATGATTTACATCGAGCACATCTGCTTGAAGAAGTTGCCTGAAATGAACTGCTTTTTCCTGAGTTAATTGGTATTGATCAGTCATGACCGTCAAACAGGGCTTACCGAGGATGATGGCGTCAATCATTCCGCTGGTATTGATCCCAATAGTGAACTCGCAATGCCTTAGGGCGTTATAAAAATCACGCTGTGAATCATGGGATTCAGGCAAAGCGCCATCTTTTGGCCAAACTACAAGGTGATCTCCAGTCAACCGGTAATAGTGTTTTGCGTTCACAGGGTGAGGCCTTGCAAGCATGCCTACATTTTGAATACTTTCTTTGGGATGTGTTTTTAATCCGTTGTAAATGCTTTGCACTAACCAGGTTTCATCGCGGGCAATTTTTGCGGAAGAACCAAGATACACAAAAAATGGCTTTGCGGAATCAAACCCCATTCTCCGGCAAAAGATTCGGCGATCTTCTAACAGCTTGCCGGCATCAAACCACTTATCAAAAAATGGCGAACCGGTGATAAATACATTCTCATCCGGGACGCCGTGGATATTTATGGCCTCACCACGTTGTTCCTCATTCCAAACCAGCGTCAGGTCGGGGATGAGATGGAAAAGGCCTTTGGTAGTAAGGTTATCCCAGCTAAAGACCGGTACAACAGTTGGAATATTGAGTTTTTTCGCTGCTTTTACATATTCTACTTCCTCTGAAAAACGTTGGTTCATCGGTGTGACAACGATGACATCGGGTTTTCTGTGAAGTAAATCTGCAGCTACCTGCTCATCCGGCGGGATATGCGTTTCAACGGCAGCAAGCCAATGGCAAATTGGGCTGTGGGAAAGCAAAAATCGCACCGGTCGAGGATATACCAATTTCCTTATTATTTTAGGGAGATATCCGTTCCAGCGTTTGAGGTAGTAAGGCGATTGGTCGCAGCGTTTTGTGTAGCTTATGTAGCTGCGAAGCTCCCGTGAAAAGAAAATCCATTGGCGCCAGTTATCGGTACGTTGCACGGACCAATCCATAGCAACATTGTCAGATCGGCCGATGAATTGCCGAACAACATCATCGGAGGTGGTTTTGCTCCAGACCGGGTCAAAAAGCAGTTGGATTTGGTGACCAGACCTGTCAAGCGATTTGACAATAGATGACATGTATGAAAATTGTGATAGAGATTTAATCACAAATAATATTTTTAATGGTCTTCTCCCGTCGCCGGTTTTCTGTTTAAAAGGTGCAGTATTCATTGCAGTCTATTTAATCCTAAAGCGCAACTTCCGATCTTTGTGGACGATGTCAAATGTTTTTCCCTTTCCTGGAAATTTTTTCAGTTTCAACCAAACTTTAAATGTCCGTCTCCTAGCATAGCTTTCCACTTCAAACAAAAGCTTTTCTCCAAATTCAGCAGTTACCATTTCCGCTTGGATCATTATTCTAATAATCTCTTGTGAAAAATCGATATACTCGTAAGCGAGCGCCAAGAGAAGCAACTGTAATAATTTCGTTCGGCAGTCATTGGCGTGCGGATTATCCTTATCTAAATTCTTGTGTCGACCCTCCGTTGAGCAATTCCTTTTGATATACGAGGAATTAATTATTTCCGTTGGTTCCTTTAGATACAAAGCATGAGCCCATATTATTTCTCGCTTTGAAAACAGCGTTGCACTGAGATTCCTTCGGCGAGAAAGGGCCCGGTCAAGTTCAAAAATTCGAAAGCCGTTATCTCGCAGAAATTCGTCGACTTCAGAAAACAAAGGCTGATTTTGGTAAAATTCCTGAAATGACACCTCGACGGCGATACCGATCAAAAAATTCTTAAGCATCCAATGTCCAGACTTCAGAATGTCCAGTTCAGTGCCCTGAGTATCAAGCTTTAGAAAGCAGGCTTCACGGAAGCCGAATTGATCAGCTGCTTTGTCAAGCGCCGTCAAATCCACCTCCTGTCGATCGACAACTTGGAAAGCATCAGCAGAAGGATATCTTTCGACTACATTTGGATTCGGTAATAATAAAGAACTCATTCCGGGTTGTTTGGTAACATGTAAGGTCGCCTTCCCCTCAGCCAATCCCAACGCATTTGGAACCGTGGTCACGTTTTGCCAGGGTGCTTCAAAATTCAATTGATTGCGAGCTTTTTGTTCGGGTTCTACAGCGACATAGTGAATAAATGGTGCAAAACGAATTAACTCTTTGATGGCCCCGCCTCGGGCACCCACGTCTACTACTTTGACACGAGCCTCCTTCAATGCTGCCGATAGAAGCGGCAAAGGTTCTTTTTTCCAAAATTTTAATAGTCCCTTGTTTCTCAATCCATAGAATTTATTAGATTTCATGCTATTACCGTATCAAAAGAATAGGGGAGGGTGATTCATATGATTTATCAATAGATAGCTGCAATGGAGATTGCGGCCGGTATTGTCGAGTCTGGTAAGTCGGCCTGTGACACAAGATTTATTTTTATTTCAAATCTTGCTCGTTCACTGGATTTAAGCAGTTGGAGGCCCAATGGTGACTTTGTTAATTTAAAGGTTGAAGCATTCATAGGAACCGTCTGACTTTAGCATATCTGGATCAAATTGATAAGATAAAAAGCGATGTCGGTTTGAACGGTTCGTCATTGGTATATTAATATTCCCATGGTTTAAGCCCTTAAAGTCTGGTATATGAAGTACATGCTAAATGAAAGAGATCGTATATCCGTGAAGAAACCCGTCTTGTTAATTCCCGTGGAAAACCAGGTGCGCGAGCTCGACGCCAAGCTGCTGCTCGCATGTGCGGGCGCCAGACGAGGACTGACTTCCGTCATCGGGCCCAAACGCAAAATTGAGAATCGCATCGCGTTTTTTCCGCGCGGTATCTTTTTGTCCAAGTCCCTGAGGATCGTAAAGCGCGAATTTTTTCCGATTGCACGTTTACTGGGTCATGAAATCGTGGCGTGGGATGAAGAGGCCCTGGTGCATCTGCCGGCGGAAACATATTTTTCGCGACGACTCTCGCCCATGGGCATGGAGCACGTGTCCCATTTGTTTGCCTGGGGTGAAGATAATGCCGAGTTGTGGCGCCGGTATCCCCACCTACCGCCTGCAACTCCGATTCATATTACCGGCAATCCGCGGGTCGACCTGCTGCGTCCGGATATGCAACAATATTATAAGGCCGAAGCCGACCTGATCCGGAAGACTTATGGTGACTTCATCCTGATTAACACCAATTTCAATCACGTCAATGCCTTCTATCCGGCCCAGAATCTGTTCCAGCCAGTCAAGGGGCCCGGGGGTGAGGCCAGGTTCGGCCAGGCTGCCCGCGGCATGACCCGGGAATACGCCGAGGGATTTCGGGACCATAAACAGGCCGTATTTGAAGATTTCCAGCAACTGATTCCCGAGTTGGAGCATGCCTTCCCGGAAAACACCGTTGTGGTGCGGCCGCATCCCACTGAAAATCAGGAAGTCTATCACCGGCTCGCCGACAAATGTCAGCGAGTGAGGGTAACCAATGAAGGCAACGTGGTCCCCTGGTTAATGGCTGCCAGCGTGTTGGTCCACAACGGGTGCACGACCGGGGTGGAGGCCTATGTCATGCGGGTTCCCGCGGTTTCTTACCGGGCGACGGTCAATGATTTCTACGACGACGGCTTCTACCAACTGCCAAACCGGTTGAGCCATCAATGCTTCGAATTCGTTGAATTGCGCGCAACCCTGGACCGCATATTATCCGGCGAGCTCGGGCCTTCCGGCGGAGAAGAGAGGGAAAATCTTTTGGATCGCTATTTAGCAGGGAGGAAGGGGCCGCTGGCCTGTGAACGGATGGTCGATATCCTGGCTAAAATCGCCGATGATATGGTTAAGCTTGACGATCCCAAGTTGGTTAACCGGCTGACAGGCTGGTGGAAGGCGACTCACCGTCGGATGATCAAAATCTACAAGGCTTACCGGCCGGGATCATTCAAATCTGTGGAGTTCGAGCGTCATCGCTATCCCGCCATTACGCCCGCCGAATTGAATGACCGGCTGGCGCGTTTCCAGCAAGTGTTTGGCGATGGAACGGCTTTGCAGCTGCACCAAATCCATGACAAAATATTCAGAATCAGCGCCTGATAGGCGAATGCTGCACCTGGCATCAACGCCCCGGTCTTACTGCAATGTTTCACAAAGATCTGTTTTGCAGCGAATGCCTAACCTTTCTAACTGCGTAGGATACCGCCGCCCAGGGGAGCAACGCGAACCAAAGCAGGGGCCGCCACGCCGGGGGAGGGGCCGAAGGTGTCACGGAGGATCGGGCCAGGGTTTCAACAGCGTCCACAAATATCGGTGTACACTCGGTATTTCGCCCATGGGGACGGACAAAGCTCTGAATGAAATCTTTAATGCGCGTTTCATATAATTCACGATCGGCTAAAACCCGACTCAATTGTTCAAGATGTTCAGTCAGGCCCTGGGCGACGCTGAGCAGTCCGCCGTCCACCAGGTGGTGAAAATGAAGCGTGCCGTTCTGGGTATCTCTGAATTGAGATGTCAAGACCGTCAGGACCGGTTTGTTCAGAATACCGGATTCTATCATCGGGCTGGTATTGATACCGACAGTGGCAGAACTGTGATACATAGAATCGAAAAAATCATTTAGCGAGCTTCCATGGATCGGATTGGCGCCCCGGCGGGGATAAAGCGCGACATTTTCATGGTCTGAAAAATCCACCGCGTGCCACTGGTCTGCATTTTGAGGGTGGGGCCTGACAAGAACGCCGATGTTGCTGAGCATGGGATCTGACGACCCTCGCAGACGATCGATCCATTCGATAACAAAATCTACTTCCCGGGGTGCGATAAATCCCGATGAGCACAGGTAGAGAAGGTAGCGGCCGTCTGCGGGCAAGCCGACCTTTTTGCGAAATTCCGCCGCCGTGGTCGAGGGGCGGCGAGCGAACAGACGATCGTAACACTGAGCTCCCGTGACAAAAATTTTAGCCGGCGGGATATGGTGCAATTTAAGCGCCTCCCGGCGCTGAATGTCATTCCAGACATACACGGCATCCGGTTCTATTTGGATCAGGCTCTTGTTCGACAGGTTGTCCCAACTGGCAACACACAGCCCGCTTTTGATACCCAGGGCCCGGGCACACTTCAGCCAATCAAGCTGACTGACGCGTAAGTCGATCAGCGGGGTTACCAAAAACACATCCGGCCGATCGGCGTTGAAAAATTTCACCAATGCGGGATCCAGCGGGATGCAGCTTTCAATCTTGCGCAAAAATTTTACGGCAGTCCAAATGCGCCGGGGTTTGCGGCCAACCAATACCCTGGCCAGCCAACTCACTGGGCGCAGAAGCATGCCAGCCGCTCTGGCTCTGAGCTTGTGGGCGTCAAGGTAGTGCGGATCCAAGTAACGCAGATAAGTTTGCAGGACCCGAATGAATTCAGCCGGCTTTTTCCAAAACCAAATACGTTTGGTAGCCACAAAATAACTCGCTCCGGGCATGTCTTTTATTTCTTTTTTGATCGCGCTTTCCGGAAAGATCCCGTCTATCTTTAAAAAGCCCAGTTGAACCCGGTGGCCCCGGGCAGCCAGCAGGCGCAGCACCGATGCATAGTTGCGAAGGTATCCCGATTTCTTCATCAAAAAAAATATTTTCATTGGATGCCGGTTTTTACCTGATACTGTTGAGGGTCCATTTTCAGGCTGTTTTGGATAGACGCCTGTTTTTGAGACGCTTTTTGATTTTTTTTAGCCACGGCTTTTTGGCGTGGCGCCATTCGTGATATGAGCCGACCCAACTGCCTTCACCCAGGCGGCCCGACTGGCGCAGCAAATACGACACGGCAATTTTCAGGCCGCTATAACGGTAGCTCAGCTGCCTGGTAGGTGGTTGCACTACGGTGTTCCAAACCAGAGCGGCGGCGTTGACCAGCGGCCATGGTAAATAAATATACCAGGGCTTGCGGATAAAAAGCGACCGTTTTTGCCGTGCAATGCTGAATGCGGCATTTTTGCGTCGAAACCACAACTCCTCGTCGACCTGAATGAACTCTCCCTGAAGACAAAGCTCATACATGAGTATTGCATCCGGAAACAGTAACCGCCGAAATATCCCGCAGCGATGCAAAGCCGGCGCCCGAAACAGTCCATATATCATATATCCGAACTTCGGGGCTTCGCGGCAGATCGCCCTGATTTTCTGCGCTTCGTTCAGACCGTTGGTGGAAAATGTAAAAAATTTCTTTTTAGGTTGTCGCCGACCTGCAAGATCAATCGACACCCAGCGGGGGTAGACCAGGACTGCCGCGGGATTGGCGTTCAACTTCTGGACCATCGACTCCAACCACCGCGGATGCCAGACATCATGATCACTGACCCAGGCAAAATAGTCCGGCTCGCCTGCCTGCTGGAAGCAGTTTTTCCAGTTGTCAACCATCCCCTTGCGTGACTTGTTTTTTACATAGACGATGCGGTCATCGCGCGCGGCAAATTGTGCAATGATGGCCTGGGGCCCGGCTTCAGTCGAGTCGTCGAGCACGAGTAGTCGAAAATCGCGATAGGTTTGCGCCAGGATGGAGCTCAGGGCCTCCGGTAGGAACTGGGTTTGGTTGTATAGTGGCATTCCCAGGCCCACCCGGGGTTTTGACTGTTTCACGGTAACCTTTTCCTGATTATCGCAAGCCTCCCGGCGCCGGGAGAATTCCGGTTCGTCGTTGGTCGATCTATTTTCAGATGATTTAGAGGGCGACATGTCATTTGCAACACGCAGTTTCGTTTAAAAACTTCTGATAATCATCCTTTGTCAATTCGTTGATGACTTCCGATTGATCCTTGCCCACCTGAGGGGTCTGCTGGCCAGGGCGTCCGGTTGCATCGAGAGGTGTGTTTTTTAAACCGTCGCCGCTTGATACAGGATCGCCGTTAAATGTCGGCAATAGGAGAATGGAATCATAGGCCAGGCCTAAAAGCCCGGCCAAATGCTGCATCAGTGGCTCGGGGTTGGTTGCCAGCGCTTCACCATCAAGCAGGCAGGCCTGATCGGCAAAGGTTTCCTTAACCCACAATGACGCATGAAGGTGTTCGCGCCACTTTGCCACAGCCCGGTTGACATCCGCATATTTATCCGGCTCCGCTTGCACGGCACACCTATACCAGGTATGTGGATTTGCAATAAGAGAAATGAACCGGCCGTCCGGATAAATGTCAAAGTAAGCCCCCATGTTCGCTTTCAGGGCCTCCCCGGGCGGTGCCGCTACCGCAACGAATTTTTTGGACTGCCCGTGATTTTGGTAACTTATCCAGGCCCCAAAGCAGGCAGTCATATAAGCATTCAACACATCACGAGGTTTGAGCGGATCGATTGTGCCCAGATACCGGGTAAAAATTTTTTTTTGCAGCAATGGCAAAAACACAAACGGCAAAGCCGGCTGATGGTCCGGGTTCGGCATGAAACGTGGCGCAATATGGGGGGGGGGCACATAATTAGCAATTAGCTCGATCCAGCTTTTCGGATCATGCTTGGGATTAATTTCGGTCCAGGGCATTTTTACGGAAAATGTGTTCAGCAATTCATCAGGATAGGTATGAATTTCGGGGTGTCCATCAAAAAGCCGTTTGAGCTGTGAACCCCCTGAGTGCGGGAGCCCCGATATCAATAGCCAGGGGGCCGTGACCGGTGATATGTGCTGCAGACAAGTCCGGAAAAGCGCTTTGAGACCGGCTTTCTTGTGGTCGCAATAGTCATGTATCAGCCGGGCCCTTGATTTGTCCTTGAGGCGGACGCTCAACTGCTGCTGTTTTTTTTCGGAAATTATAGCCCGTATAATCCGTTTGCCCAGTTTATTTTTCGTGTCGAATTTGCGGATGGTTTGATAGTCCATATATTGTCCTAATCGCTCCCGACCGGGTTTTCACTAGCTGCACAATCCACGATGTACTGCCGGTAGGCACTCAGCACCTCGCGGCCGTCATCTCCACCCTGGACGACTTGCGAGACAAATTCTGCGACGTTGGTCTCTTCGTAAGGGACTTTGGTCCGGTCGGCTTTCAATGACAATAGGGCCTGTTTGAGTTCTTCTTCGTTATGGATCGTCCAACACGCATCGAGTTCCTCAAACAAAGTTGTGTTGGCATGCAGGTATTTGAGGTACAAGGCCGGCTTGCCCTCCATGAGCGCCTCCGTAATAACGCTGGAACCTACAACGAGGAGAACATCCGCCCACTCACATAATTGCGCCGTCAGCACATGGGATACATCGGGCAGCGGGTAGTCGCCGAATTTATAGGTGCTGCGGGTACGGGTATGGGGTTTGATCAGGGCTTCAATTCCCTCAAGTTCAGCGATCATGTGGCAGGAGGCCAACATGCGCTCCATATCCATCCGGCACTGGGGCTTGGACGGCATCAGAACAACTTTTAACTTTTCCGAACTGCGACTGAGATCCGCACCGGCCGGTGGCAGAATTTTACGGTTTTTTGCCAGCCAGGCACTGCAGTATCGGGCACTGCCGAGCGTTGATATCTTGTGTCCGGCCACACCGGATTTGACTAGTATCTCCCGGCGCAATTCATTGGGGACGATGATGTAGTCAAAACGGTTAAACTTGGTGAACCTGCGCGAATCCGTCGCTTTGGGCTTGGTTTCTTCATTGGTGTACAGCTGCACGCCATGGGGCAAAGCCAGAGTTGGAACGGACATCCGGCCGGCAGCCTTCAAAAATACATCCACCACATACTGCCGCGGCATGATGTAGTCAAAACAGACCGCTTGGGCCCGGCTGCGCTCAAGAACCCAACGCGCCCAGCGGTGATCGTAGTATAATCTGCGGGCCAACTTGTAAACTATGGAACCCAGGAATCCGGCAGCACGGCCCAAAACGTTTTTCAGCGGTCCGAAACGGCCGTTTTTATGCAGCATCAGTTGATCTTGAGCCTGGTAGCTTCGGCGCACAAGCTTGTAAAGAAATTTCGGGACCGGCCCCAGCGTTTCATCGAATGCCTCGTACAGGTAATCGACCGTCACACCTTGATTTTTTAAAAACCGCAGACGATAATCCTGCCAGATGTCATACTGCGGATTCATGCAGTAGACCGCAACCCGATGGCGGTCCCGGTGAAGCTGCCAGGCCACGGGCGTCAGGTGATCGATATCGTTGAAATGTCGTACAAAAAATAAATACATACTACAACTCTCGTGACATACCTTTAAAATGAGCCAATTTTATATGGACTTTATCTATACTATATGTGTCAAATTGAGGAATTTAAGAATTGAGGGATTAAGGGATTAAAAGATAAAATCAATAAATTAAAATAGATAGAATTCCTAAATTCCTGTATTAGGCCCTTCGGGCCTTTTATCTGACGACATGTTACAATTCTTGGTCCCGGCTCGGCAAGGGAGCCTTTATTCAAATTTTAGCTAAATGACTCAACCAAGCCGAGGGCCCGTGAATATATATCTCCCGTCATGTCCTCGATGGTGTTTAATTCTTCCCGGCGCAAGGTCCTGTATCTTGTCAGGGCGCTGACCATGATGCCCGGATTTTCAATTTTGAAGCTGGTGTTCGGTTTAACCAGTGTTTTGTTGAAGGTCGGTGTCAAGAGGATATCATTATACGCGATGTCCAGGAAATCAGCCAGATGCCTCATAACCGATTCGGTGCGCTGAATTAAATCTTCGAAGGTGAGTAAACAGACGCGATCACCATATGCCTTCTTATTGCGAACCATGCTGCGAGTACTTTCATTCCATTGATCCAGGGCTTTACGGATATCGCCGTATTTATCGAGTTCGTGCCGGTTGGCCGAGGGAAACCAGTTTTTAGGATCGCGCACCACCGAGATCAGGCGGCCTTCGGGATATATCTCAAAAAACGAATCCATGTTCGCAGCCGAAAACGCCAGCCTGGGAGTGAACGCCGTCACGAACTTTTTGGTTCCGCGACGATTCTGATTGTTGAGCCAGGCCCCAAAATAAGAAGTCATATACGCATCAAAAACATCCCTACCGGCTATATCTGTGACGGCATCAACATAGTTTAGAAAAATTTCCTTCTGCATCGACGGCAAAAAAATAAACAGAAAGGTTTCCTCGTATTTTGCCATTTTTTTGTAGCCGTATTTAAAATGCCGAACAACAATATCTTCGAATAGAATCTCAAACCACCGTTCAGGCGGATCGGCCAGATCGATGGGCGGCCAGTCAAACTTTCTCGGATAGCCGAACTTCAGCTCGTGCGGATGGGAATGGACCTCCGGATGACCGTCGAAAAGTTGATTCAACATGGAGCCCCCCGAGCGCTGGATCTGCGAAATCAAGGCCAGCGGCGTCGTCACCGGCTGGAGGTATTGCAGCCAAAACCGGCAGGCCTCATCGAAAAGGGCCTGGCTTGCTGATAGTTGTTTGTTGAACATCTGTCTATCGTCTATGTAACCGGCAAGTTTAATTTTCCAGATTTTGCATGGCCGGGAACAGGTCTATTTTACTAAGGCCCTTAGGGTCTTTTTTCTGACAACATGTTGTAAGCTACGGAAGGTTTCAGGTGTCAGTGTTCAGGTGTCAGGATTTAGTGCGTCGGTTTCCTGACACCCGAAACCTGACACCTGAAACCTAAAATCTACAAACTGCGCCATTGCTGCCCCGCCGGGGCTACTTATTTCAGCGCGGCTTCGGAAAAAGTATAGACCCCTTACTTTGACAGGCGCTGAATTATGGGATCCAGATAGCGCAGGATGCTGTTTTTGGTGGCCTTGCGGGGCAATTCCTGCATATAGACCGAAGCGTAGCGAGGTTCTATTACCGGGTCCGGGCTGGGAGTCCAGTCATTGCAGTCATAACCAAAAAAATCCATATAAGCGTCAAAGGCCGGTTTGAAATGGTCTTTATCGGCCTCGGTAAACCAGTGTCGCCAATCCCCACTGGCTTTTTTGCGAATGACCTTGGCCTTGCCGGATGCACTCGGTACTTCGGCTTCGGACTTGATTTCAAAACCCAGATAATCATTGAGCTCTTTTATATGATTATCGACCATGTTCTCAAAGGTAAAAAAGAACCAGTCATCTTCTAATATATTCACAAATTTCAGCATTTGCTCATAGCGGTGACGTTCTTCCTCAACTACTCGGGCTGCGGTCCGGGGCCAGTCTTCGTGGCCGGTATAGCGGCAAATTTCATAAAAAGGGATGGCGCGGGGATCCTGTTCCTTTTGCAACACCAATTCCAGGTGCGCTTCATATTGCTTTTTGCGGCCGGAATACCCCCGATGCCAGCGATACAGCATGCGGCTGACCGCCGCATCGCGGGGATCGCGGGCCATCCAGATTTTACGGTCGTAGTGCTCTTTGCTCAAGTGTTCCTTGAACACGTCAAAACTTTTGCCTTTGCGCTCCTCGTAAGTGTGTTTATAAACTGCATTTTCATAGTCGCCGATATATTTGCCCGGATAACCACCGGAAAAGGCGTGGCAGTTCGGCAGACCGCCGGCTACTTTATACACCATGGCCGTGGTGCCGGTTTTGCCGGTCCCTAGTATCAATACTTTCATAATAAATCTCCTCAGACCGAAATTCTAAAAAGAACCTCGTTGAGCTGTTCAACGTTGAGTTTTGTTTTATCTTTGAGAATGTGTTGAATTCGGTCCAGCTTGCTGTTGATCGCATCCAGTGAAATTATCGGATAGCGGTGGCGCTGGAATTCGGGTCGATTGTGGGAGCCCGGCAACCTGGGTTTCAGCCGTTTGTACAGGTGGTAGCCTTCGGCAATCAACCGTCGCTGGAGACGATCCCACCATGAGAGTTTGTCGTCAGCCTTGCCGTCGTTGCCGGACGATGCCAGGATCTCAACCATTCTTTCGCAGGCCAGCGGCCCGTCCTGGGACGAGAGATATCTTCTAACTAGCGTGTTGCGCTCATCCCCGTCGGCTACTCCCAGGCTGCCGGCGAGTAATTGACGGAGCATGTCCCGTAGCTGGTCGAAATCAAAGCACTGATGACTCACGGCGTTGGGCAGGCGGTAAAAGCCGTTGTCATATTTATCGTCGACCGCTTCACGGTAGCTGATGGCCGGCACTCCCATGACAAAGGATTCCACGCCGGTCGTACATCCATTATGCAAAACCGCTTTGGTGGCCAGAATCCAGGGTACCACGTTGCCCTTGTTGGTGACATGGACGCGTGAACACTGGTCGGCAATTTCTTTGTATACATCATGACGTTCCGTCGGATGAGGTCGGATGACGATGTTCAGATCCGGGAAGGCCTGATCAAGCTTGGGAATGAGACGTTGGAAACTTTTAAAGACGGCATGCTTGTGATCCCACAGCCCTTGCGCATAGTCACGGCTCATACCCCGAGCGGCCCGGCCGAATTTTGCTACTCCATCCGGTGTATTTACAGGTTGCAATAAATTCATGTCCGGACCGAACGCATTGACATGGTTAAAATTGGTATTGACCAGCAGGAAATTGCCGTATTGCTGCCGCAGCGCCTGCACCTCATCTTCGTAAAACGGGTGCATTTCCGGGCGCAGCATATCATTGCGCGGGTTGCCGGTGTTGTGGATCGGTATATCCGCCGGTAAATGGTCATACTGCTGCCAAAGCTCCACATTGTCACGGCCCCAGGCAAACAAATGCGATACATGCTTGATGGCTTCGGGGTGCAGCCGGCGTGAGAAGTAAGTCTCCGGCGGCAAATGAACCAGGGCCTCTTCGTCCCAAGTAACGATATCATGTCCGAACTTGCGGGCCAGGCGGAAAAATATCAGGCTGCGGCGGGTCATGCTTTTGGACAGGTATATGCTTTTGGGGTATGAATCGATGCGAAACTCCAATTCGCGGCGCGATCCGATGACCGACGAAAACCCCTGCCGCGCGGCAATGGAGGCCAGCAGCAGTTTGGGATCGAGCTCCCGCACTTGATTTTCTACCGGTATAAGTAATTGCATTTTTTTATCCGTCATTTCCAAACAATGTCTCCCTTGGGTCCAGGTAGTTTTTGCGACTGCCCCTTCTTAACCGGGTCAACTGACTGCCGACAAAAAGTGATGCAAGTATTCCGGCGGCTTTAAATTTGAAATTTTTTCGCGGTTACTTGCTATCTCTTTGTAAGCAAGGGTATCTATTGTTTCATGATTCTTATTGAAAAAATTGAACCTACCATGCAAGCAGGCGGCTATCTTTGTCAAAAAGCTGATTTCGAATTGCGGATCAACCGCGCTTTTTCTGCGGGCTGCTACATTCAAAAATATTTTGCTTTTTTAGACGCTGATTTCCAAATAGCTGCGCGCCTTTCTCGCATTAATTGTCTTTTGAATGATATCAAGCCGGTTCATGTGCTATCCACTCCAGCGGAGCTTTATAGCTTCTAAGGATTTAATTTTTTTTCTTAAAATAGCTCTTAATTGTTATCATCCAGGCCGCTTTGCCCCGGCGCCACTCGTGAGGGGATCCGATCCAGCTGCCCCCACCAAACTTGCTCCACCAGCGCTGCAAATACACGGCTGCCAGATTGATCCGCAAGCTTCGTTTCGGCCCGGTTTCTGAGCCTGTCAAGGCCGGCCGGCTACGGGTAAGCATCCAGGCGTTCACCAGGGGCCAGGGCAAATTAAAATACCACGGCCCATTATTAGCAAAAAGCGCCTTTTTTTGGCGCGGCATGCTGAATCGGTCTGTCCGTCGCCGATACCAGAGTTTTTCCTCCACCTGATGAATGTCACCCAACAGAGCCAATCTAAGGCATAGGATGACATCCGGCCACATCACCCGCGGAAAGATCCCGGCCTGGCGCAGCGCCCGGGCGCGCATCAAACCGTACACCATGTTACCGAAACCCTGGCCTTGGCGGCACACGACTAGCGGTCCTTGGGTATCGTCCATGTCCAGGGTCGATATTCCCGGTTTTATTTTTTTTTCCAGAGTGTCGCCGTTTTTATCGATATTTACAATTTGCGAATAAACCAGTACCACACTTTCATAAGTGTTTAGGATTTGCACCATGAATTCAAGCCATCGCGGATGCCAGGCATCGTGATCACCCACCCAGGCGAAATAATCCACTTCGCCCGCCAACTCGAAGCAGTTGCGCCAGTTGTCGATTAATCCCCGGCGGCTTTTATTCCGATGGTAAATTATGCGCTGATCTTTAGCTGCATAAGAATTGACGATTTGTCCAGGACCGGGTTCGGTCGAGTCATCGCTGACGATCAACTTAAATTCGCCGTAAGTTTGAGCAAGCAGGGAATCTAATGCCTGCGGCAGGAAGCGCGTTTGGTTGTACACCGGCATCCCAAGGCAGATCGCGGGTTGTCTTCCCGGGTCTGGTGGGCTGCCGGTTGTTATCAGCTTAGATTTCATTAATTGGACATTATTCGTGTGAAACTTCACCGCCTATTAGAGAAACGTAGCGCGGGCCACCGTGCCCGCCAAAAACCGGTCGGCACGGTGGCCGACCCTACGATCTACGATGGCACAAGATAAAGGTTTCTTTTTAGATTAAACTGGCCGTTGTTCAGACCAGCGGTGGCGCATATTTGATCTGAAGAATCCTGGGTTATCAATCTTTCTTATGGCATACCCGGGCAGTTTCTATTTCAGCAAAAAGACTTTTTAAATTTTGGGCTCTGTTTGAATGATCCACGCCGGTCCGCTAAGTTCCACACTTTTTTACCTTCTTTCCGCCATAATGCGCTGCCGCAAATTTTGGCTGTCCATCCGGTGGTATGCCAGCACTTCCGGGGGGGTGCCGCAGGCCGGATACTCATCGATCGCAAATTTTACCAGCTTTTTTCCGGCTAATTGGGGAGATGACATCAAGGCGTTTAGCAAGGAATCACCGAGTCCGCCATACTCGGAGTGATTATCCATGACATACAGGGTGTCGTGTTTGCCGACGGTCGCTTCAAGCCAGCCGATATCGACGCGGTTTAACCAGGGGAAATTGATCACTTTCAGGGAAACCCCTTTTTGCTCGAGGATTTCCCGGGCCGCCAGGGCCTCATTGAGCATGACCGGTCCATAGGCGAATAAAACGGCTTCCGAACCTTCCTCCAAGACGGTGCCCCGGCCGGGAGAAAATTGATAGTCAGAAGGCAGGTTGATCGTTCGCGGTGACGGTGAAATCGCCAGCCGCATCATAACACTTTTTTCAGATTCGTTGACGCACCACTTCAGGGCCGCATTGGTTTCCACGGCATTGCCGGGTTCGATGACGACACAGTTGGGCAACGCGCCGAACAGCGAAATATCCCGCACACTTTGGTGGGATTTGCCCGGGCCGGCGGGAATAATGCCGGCATAGTGGCAAACATAGATGATTTTGGTATATTCGGTGGCGTTGTTGTAAATCTGCTCGTTGGAGCGTGATGCCAGAAATACCCCGAATGAATTCACAATGGGCAGCATCCCCTGCAAGGCCAGTCCGCCGGCCGTGGACACCATATCCTGTTCGGCAATACCGCTTTCGATGAAACGCCCGGGGTAAGCATGCTCAAAGGGGCGCAAGCCGCAGTCCGCCGATAAATCCGCATCCAAAACCACCACATCGTCCCGCGCGGCGCCCACCTCTACCAGCGCCTGGCCGTAGGCGTCGACGACTTTTTCAGCCGTGTCTTTGAGCCGGGCACGATTTTTTTCCCTGGTTTCGATTACTTCCGTTGTCACCGCTACCAGGCCGGCGGCCTCCATTTTCCGGTTGATGCTTTCGATCAGTTCCCGGTAACCGGCCTCGAATGAGTCATCGTCGGGGGCTCCCGCGTGCCACTCATAAAGCCCCGCGCCATCTTGCAAGGCCCTGGGTCCTTCCATGAAGGAAATGCCCTTGCCTTTGACCGTGTCGGCAATCAGCACCTTGGGCTTGTCATCGATTTGTTTGAAGCTGGCAAAGACATCCTCCAGGGCCGCATAGTCGTGGCCGTCGCAACGCGCCACATGCCAGCCGAAGACCTTGAATTTGGCTTCCAGGTCCCCCAGATCCACAATATTTTCCAGGGTTTTGTCGGACTGGATCTTGTTGTGATCGACAACCACGATGAGGTTGTGAATGTTCTGCTGGGTGGTGGTCTGCAATGATTCCCAAATTTGGCCTTCCTGCAGTTCCCCGTCGCCGGTCATGACGATCACCCGGCCCCCGGAGCCTTTTAATTTTTTGGCCCAGGCCATCCCCTTGGCCTTTGAAATCCCCATGCCCAGGGAACCCGAGTTGGCTTCTATGCCCGATATACTCAAATCCGGATGACCGTGGGTGCCGCCGTGTCTTCTTAATTTGATGAACTGCTCTTTGGATATGATCCCCAGGGCATAAAAGACAGCGTAATGGCCCGGGACATCATGACCTTTGGAAGAAAAATAGATGTCGCGATCCGGATGGTCGATGCCTAATTCCGCCAGGTTCATTTCTGCAAAATACAACGCGGTCACGATATCCAGCGAACTGAAACTGGAGCCTAAATGTCCCGAACCGGCCCGTTTGACCGTGGCGAAGGTATTGGCGCGGCACATGTCGGCCAGCAGTTGCAGCTTCATAATTTTATCAATATTGGCAGCGCGAATGCGCTGAAATTCATTTTTAGGAATTAATCTAATCTCGATCATGATAAGCAGTGCTCCTTATTTAAGAAAAGACGGTTGCGTGATTTGAGGCAGTTCGGCCTCCCCTTGTTGAACCAGGTGTTCTGCAAGTTGCCAGTCATATTCACTGTTGACATCGAATCCCTCATAATCAACCGTAAAAAATGGCATAATTACATTGCCGGCGATAGTTCGATCCTCAAAAACAACCCGTGACCAGGCCATCTCCAGACTTGCATTTTGAACGTATATTTCCGGCAAGGCCGGGTATTGACTGCTGTGCCAGGGTTGTTCGGCCGGACCCAGCGGCAGCAGCGGCGTCATTCGGCTGCCCCGGACCACCCACATTTTCCCGGGGTGTTGGCTGCATTTTTCCACCGCCCGCAAAGAATCAAGGCCGGTTTGGGTTGAAAACTCACCCCAGGCGCGCTGGATGGTTTGCGGCAGTCGAAACGGGCTGGTCGGTCGTAATATGCTGAAACCATCATAGCTGCGGCCGGTTTCCCGCAGTTGATCCAGCGTGTAGGCCAGCCATTCTATGTCGGGGGAATGATCGCCGGCCAGCGTTTCAGGCCGCAGAAAGGGCACCTCGGCGCCATAATATTTGACGATTTCCGCATAATGCTCCGAATCCGTGGACACGATGACATCCGCAAAAATTCCGCTGCTCAACGCAGCCGAAACCGTATAAGCAATTAACGGATGGCCGACCAACGGTCGAATATTTTTATCCGGCACACGTTTGGAACCGGCCCGCGCCGGTATCATTGCCACGATGCTGTAATCGTCTTTTGTCATTGGTTTCCTCTGAGTGATTAACAGGTAGGTCAGTTAGATTGTTATTCGTTATTCGTTATTTGTAATTCAATTTGATCTCAAATTGCCACTGCCAGTTAATCTGTTGATTGTGAAATAATACTCCATTTGATATTCGTTGCTACCAATAACCAATAACCAATAACTAATAACGCCTTATATTTGATTCGGATCAATATTAATGATGATGTTTTTCAAATCAGAGTAGACGTCCAGGGCTTCCGTACCGGGCTCCCGGGTGCCGTTGCCGGATTGTTTCAACCCGCCGAACGGCATGTGGGGTTCGCTGCCAAAGGTACCGGCATTGACGACCGCCACGCCGGCCTTGACTTTTTGAGTAAACTCCATGGCCCGGTGAAAATTGAGGGTGTGAATGCAGGCGGTCAGTCCGTAGGGTGAGTCGTTGGCCAGCTGCAATGCCTGCGAAAAATCACTGACGCGATAAAGACAGGTTATAGGACCGAACAGTTCGCTGGTGGAAATATCATCCCGGGGATCGGCGTTTTCAATTAAGGTCGGCGCCATATAAAAACCGGCGGCGTGGGCCGCATCCTCCAGACGGTGGCCGCCGGTTACCACCACGGCGCCTTTTTGTTGCGCCGCCTGAACGGCGTCCAGCATGTTCGACAGCTGTTTTGCATTGATGACCGGGCCCAGATCATCCGCATTGCCCGGACCGACTTTGAGTTGACCGGTGCCTTCGACCAGCATGTCGCGAAATCGATCGTAAACGGCGTCAAAGACGATAATGCGGCTGCCCGATGCACAACGCTGTCCGGCATTGCTGAATGCGGACAGCAGCACCCACTTGGCAGCTGACGCCAGGTCGGCGTCATCGCAGACGACCAGCGGATTCTTTCCGCCCAGCTCGAGGGACACCTTGGCCAACCGCTCGCCCGCAATCGCGGCTATCCGGCGACCCACCGCGGTCGATCCGGTGAAACTGATCACATCCACATCGGAATCGGCCACCAGCGGTGCACCCGCCTCGGCGCCCTGTCCCTGGATGACGTTGAGAACTCCGGGCGGCAGCCCCACTTCGTGTGCGATCCGGGCAAAGTACCAGGCCGTGGCCGGTGTATCTTCGGCGGCTTTCAAAACGGCCGCATTGCCGCAAACCAAAGCCGGGAAAACCTTCCAGGCGACATTGGCGATCGGCGTGTTGGCGGCAATGATCAGGCCGGCGACACCCAGCGGCTGCCGCACCGTCATGGCGTATTTGTTGGGTACCGCACTGGTGGTGGTGCGGCCGTAGAATCGGCGGCCCTCACCGGCGGTAAACTCCCCCTGGGCAATGGCGCCACCGGTTTCGCCCAAAGCGGCGTTAAACGACATGCTGGTTTCGGCGGCAACGATCGCGGCCATCTCTTTTTGGTACTTGCGTAGGGCCTGGGCGATATCGTGCAGCAGATCGCCGCGTTGCACCGGGGTAAGTTCGGCCCAGGCCGGTTGGGCGTTTCGGGCGGCCTGAACTGCAAGCTGAACATCCCGGGATTCGGACCGGGCAACACCATACAGTTTGCGGCCGGTATCCGGTGACAGTTTATCGAATGTTTCCCCTGATTGGGCGCCGCACTCTTCACCGTTGATCCAGTTGGGGATCGTTGCGGGAGGACTAGGGTTTGCTTGGTTCATGTTAACTCCAATGTATTTTTAAATTTGTGCTGTATTTATAATTTTTGTCGTCAAACGAGTTATTGAAATGACAAATGAAAAATGAATAATGACCCTTAGAAATGACAAATGACTAATGAATAATGACTAATGGTGGATGTCGCTTCAGGCTTGGGGCTTCGCTCTTCTAGCTACAACCCCACTGGTCGCTCCGTCATCTTATTAGATAAAATATAAAATTGATAGAATTCCTTAATTATTCATTATTCATTTCTCATTATTCATTCGCCATTCCCCTACCACGCCGTGAAACCGCCGTCGACGATTAGCTCGGTGCCGGTTACATAGGCTGATGCTTCCGAGGCCAAAAAAAGCAGGGGACCGTGCAGATCTTCTGCCACGGCCATTCTCCCCAGGGGGACGCGACTGCAGAATTTGCGTTTGAATTCTTCATCCTGACCGCCCAGGACACCGCCGGGTGAAAGGGCATTAACGCGTACGCCATGGGGCGCCCAAAGGGTAGCCAGATAGCGGGTCAGGTTGACCACGGCCGCCTTGGAGGCACCATAGGCCGGCGGTTTGAGAAACGGCGGATCGCCCGGGATGTGGTCGTAAAACCGTTGATCCGGTGACACGCCGGCGTACAGCGAGCCGATATTGATGATCGAGCCGCGTCCGGCCTCGGCCATGGGGGCGCCAAAGACCTGGGTTACCTGGAAAAGTCCCAGGGTGTTGACCTCAAATATCTCCCGGTTTTCTTCTATCGGTATCTCGGTCAGTCGATAGCCTTGGGCGGCATTGGCCGGGGGCCGGTCGATGCCGGCATTGTTGACCAGAATCGAGGGCACCCCCAAAGTAGCCTTACAATTGTTGCAGGCCGCCTCCAGCGAATGGCGATCCCTGACGTCGGTCCGGCCCAGCTGCAGGCGGGTTTCGTCATATTGCGCCTGGAGCTTGGCGAATTCATCAACAATCGTTGCTCCGGGCAAGTCAAGGGCATAAACCGCGGCCCCGGCAGCAAGCAAGGCCTCGATCCAAATCGGACCCAGCTTGCCCAGGGCGCCCGTTACGACGGCAATTTCATTTTCTAACCCGAATCTGTTTGTCACGATGCCGCCTCTGCCAGATTTTCGGAGCCGTTTAACGCCTCGTAAGTGATGTCGTCATCGGTTTTCATGGCAGCGCGGGTCACCCGGCCGATGACCTTGTCGATCTCGTAGGGCTGAAGACCATCACCCGGTGACTTGATGGCAAGGTCTTCACGTCGTATCATATGGCCGGCCGGCAAATCACGGGCTGCGACCAGTTTTTTGCCCATCTTGGTGATCGGATTAACCTCGCTGTCATAGGTCCGTTTGATGCCGTCACCCATTGCTGCTCGGGTGCGCTTCAGATCGCGCACCAGTTTGCGAAAACCGTTGGGTTCGAGCGAAAAGGCATGGTCCGTGCCTTTCCAGGTATGATTGAGGGTAAAATGCTTTTCGACCACGCGCGCGCCGAGCATATAAGCGGCGACTGCCATGGCAATGCCGTTGTCATGGGATGAAAGTCCCACCGTGCAGCTGGGGAATCGCTCGCGGAAGGTGGTGATGACGTTAAGATTGAGCTCGTCAAATTCCGCCGGATAGCCCGCGGTGCACTGGAGTATACACAGCTGCGGGTTGATCGGCATGACCGCGTCATAGGCCCGGTTGACGTCCTCCATGGTTCCCCCGCCGGTGCTCAGGATCATGGGCTTTTTAAATTGGGCAATGTGAGTCAGCAAGGGAATATTTTTCAGATCCCCTGAAGCGATTTTATAAATCGGGATATCGAGTTTGGCCAGAAAATCGGCGCTGTTAAAATCAAAGGCGGTGGAAAAAATGGTTACGCCAATTTCTTCTGCGTAACTCATTAATTCCTTATATTCGATTCCACCGAATTCCAGGTACTCGCGATGTTCGCCATAGGTTTCACCGTAGCTGTTGGGATTATCATAGGGCTTTTCATAACCGCCTTTGGTAAACAGGCTGCGGTTGTCGCGTTTTTGCAATTTCACCGCGTCTGCACCGCATTCCTTGGCGACCCGAAACATCTCTTTGGCCGTATCCAGTTTGCCCTGGTGGTTATGGCCGATCTCGGCAATTACATAGCAATCACTATTATCTTGAATGACTTTTCCGTCCAGTGTAAGTTTCCGCATTTTTATTCCTCCCTGGGGTCTTGGTATTTTTTTGCTCAGCATTTTTATAGTTAATATTTTTTATTGATTTGCTCTTAAACATTTCCCAAATTATTGAATATTGAAGATTGTCGATTGAATATTTGTGGAATACTATCGATTTTAGCTTTCCTCAAAGAATCTTGTGGCTAAAAAGTATAATGACAGAATTCCTTAAATATTCATTTTTCAATCTTCAATCTTCAATCTTTTTTCGTTAGTACGTTTTCGAAAAGATCACACACCTCCCTGACCGCGCCGCAACCGCCCGGGCGTTTGGTTTGATAAAGGGCCTTATCCAGTACATCCGGGTAGGCATCCTGAACGACAATCGGCAAGCCGACGCACTCCAGGCAAGCCTGGTCGTTTATATCGTTGCCTACAAAAGCGACTTCGGCCAGGGTTATATTTTTTTCATCAGCAAGTTCTTTCAGTACCGCGCGTTTGTCCTGGCAGTTCTGAATGCAGCGCATTTTTAATTTGTGGGCCCGGGCCGATACGACCGGGTTGGCCTCGGTCGAGATAATCACCGTTTCAATGCCTAGTTTTTTAAGCTTGTGCAAGCCGATGCCGTCGCTGCGAAAACACCGCACGGCTTCGGTACCGTCTTGGAATACATAGACCATGTTGTCGGTAAACACACCGTCGAAATCAAATGCAACGAGGCGAATACGACCTATAATCTCGTGCAGGCTATCCATTTCATGTTTAAGTGGCATCTCGTATTTTAATTCCAATTAATTATCAGTACGCAGATCCTGCTTATTGCTGATAATTTCGTTTAACTTGACTTTGCGTTGCTCGAAGCGGTATACCAATCGCGATCGGGTTCAGCCTCGATATCCGGCTTTTTCGGATCCGTCGCCGAGGTATTGTCAGTCTGTAAAATTTTCCCATCCTGAATCCGATATGCATAATCGGCAATTTTCACCAGAGCCGACTGATGCGAGATGGCCAATATCGTGAGTGCTCCGCGAAGCTGCAGCAAGGTGTCGCAAACAGCGGCTTCACTTGCCGGATCCAGACCGCTGGTGGCCTCGTCCAGAATCAACAGTTTCGGTTGGTGCACCAGGGACCGTGCTATGGCGATTCGCTGCCGTTGCCCGCCGGACAATTTTCCGCCGCGCTCACCCACAATAGACTGCATGGACTGGGGCATGGCCTTGACAAACTCCCAAGCGCCGGCGGCGCGCAGCGCCCGTTGGGCATCGGCTTCGCTTAAAGCGGGATCGCCCAGGGTCACGTTGTTCAGAACCGTGTCATGCAGCAAAATGGTTTCCTGGGGGATGTAGCCGATCATCCGGCGCCAGGCTTTCAAATCCAGCCGGGCCAAGGGAACATCGTCGATCCAGACTTCACCCTGCTGCGGCCGCAGCAAGCCGGTCACGATATCCACCAGGGTTGTCTTGCCCGATCCTGACGGACCGATCAGGGTGATGATGCGCCTTGCCGGTATACTGAGCGAGACATCTCGCAAAACTTGATGGCCGTCATAAGCAAAACCCAGGTTTTCCGTGCGTATCGCCCGCATTAAATCAGGCTTCAGACCGCCGCCCGGTTCTTCCCGTTCCTTTTGTACGGCCACGATAGTCTCTTTTAACGACCAATAGCCGCTTTCAAAAATAATCATTTCCTGATAGCGCTGTTGAACCTTGTTCAAGCGGTTCAGCAAACGGGCGACCAAGAAGGCCAATACCATCACGCTGGCCAGCGACATTTGCCATTGTATCAGCAATATGTAAATCCCAACCGCCAGAAAAACCGACATCAAAATTTCTTGAAAGGCTTTCAAAAACTCCTTGTTCAGGACTTGTTTTTGCAATGCCCGGTTCAGGCGTTTGGTCTTTTTTTCCAATAAAAGGTCAAATACGTTTTCACGCGCCATGGCCTTCAAGGGCTTGATGGACTGCAGGGTGTCCGTCAACAAGGACAGCATCGATTTCAACAGATCCGTTTGCCGAATGCCGGCGCGACGAGCCTTTTTGAGAAAGCGTTTGACCAGGTATAGGATAACGAAACCGGCGGTCAGTGAGATAAGCGTCGCTTTCCAGGATACCAAAAAGGCTATTAAAAAATATAAGATTGCCTGCAACAATTCGGTGATCATCAGCACACCGCTCATATAGGCTTTGGATGCCCGGCCCGTTTCGGTCGCCATGGCGTTTGCCAGACTGCCCAGCGGTTGTTTAAGAAAATATTGCCAGCGGCTGACCATCAGGGCCCGCAACAGTTCGAGTCGCAAGTCGGTGACCACCCAGGCCACGGTATACCCGAGCTGCTTTTTCGCCAGCAGCATCATACCGCTTTTTAATATGACGGCCGCGATAATAACCATAAGCAGCAGGCTTATGGTGGGGGTGATGTTCAGGGCTGAAAATGCGTTTGCCACCAGTTGCCCAAGGGTGGACTCCGTTGCATTGATCTCGGCTTCCGCGAGGTGCTGTCCACCCGGTTGCGTACCGACGGTCATGCCGATCAATGGCAGCAGCATGGAAAGGCCGATGCCTTCTGTGAACCCGGCCAGCAATAATGCCAGGATCATGATCGAACTGCGCCAGGGATAGCGGCGGGCAAATGTTATTAGAAAACGCATAATGACAGCTTAATGGTGACTAATTGCTAATTTCGGTAATTCGCCTTTTTACAAACTCCATGAATAATAAATGTCGAATGAAGAATGCCGAATAGAAGGTATTCTATCGATTTTAAATGTATAGGCAAAATAATAATACTCAAGTTTCCTTAAATGATTCGGTTTACATCTCAGTGGTCAATTTGCGAGCGGCCGTAAACGCGTCGCAGATACGCTCCATCTGTTGCGGCGTATGCCCGGCGCTGACACTGCTGCGCAGCAGGCAGTTGCCGTCCGGTGTGGCCGGCGGCAACACCAGGTTGACGTATACGCCCTGGTCCACCAGTCCGCTCCAGAGCGCAAAGGCCTCGGCCTTGTCCTCCAGGCGTACGGCAACAATCGGACTTGGCTCGGGCCCCATCGCAAAGCCCAGATCCTGCAATTTGTTATACAGCATTTCGGCATTGCCCCAGAGCCGCTGACGCAGCTCCGACTTTTCCTGCATGATTTTTAATGCCTTGCGGGTGGAGGCGATAACCGACGGCGACGAAGAGGCCGTGAATACATACGGACGACTCGCATAGCGTACCAGGTTCAGCTCGGGATGGTTGCTGACACAAAAGCCCCCGATGGCTCCCAGGCTTTTGCTGAATGTGCCCACGACAAAATCAACACCCTCCTCGACGCCGGACTCCTCGGCCAGCCCGCGACCGTTGGCGCCCAGTACACCCAGTGAGTGGGCTTCGTCCACCAGCAGATAGGCCCCGTACTCCTCCTTGACGGCGACAATTTCCGCCAGGGGCGCCCGATCTCCCAGCATGCTGTACAGACCTTCGACCACGATCAACACATTGGTGTTGCGTTTGGCAAGCCGCCGCAGCCGTTTGGCCAGGTCTTGTGGATCGTTATGGCGAAAACGATGGACTTCGGCGCCCCCCATGCGACAGCCGTCGTATATGCTGGCATGGCAATCAGCATCCAGCAGGATGATCTCGCCGGGGCCGACCACGGTCGACAGCATGGCGAGATTGGCAACGTAGCCGGTGGAAAAAACAATTGCGCCCTGACGGCCGAAAAAATCAGCCAGTTCCTGCTCCAGTGCGACGTGGCCGGAAAAAGTCCCGTTGGCCATCCTGGATCCGGTAGTGCCGGTGCCTTCCTGGCGAGCGGCTTCACAGGCCGCATCAATGCATTCGGAATCAAACGAAAGGCCCAGGTAGTTATTGCTGCCCGCCAGAATCATCGGGCGACCGTTTACTACAGCTTCGGTTCCCGACACGATCTCCTGCATTACGATATTGAAAAAGCCCTCGCAGCTTTGCTCCAACTCTTTGCGGGCCGCCGCCAGCGGCTGAAATTTATCAAAAATAGTCATTGTCATCCATTCCCGTCCAAGTTTTGAATTTGTAAGACAAAGTCATTCACCGTGCGCACTTCCGGCAGCACGTTTAGCGGAATCGAAATATCGAAGCGGTCTTCCGCTGATTCCAGAATTTTCATAACTTTCAATGAATCAAGTCCCAGATCAGCCACCAGATCCGTATCCTCATTGACTGCCTGACCTTCGGGCACAAACGGCTGAAGTATTTTAGTTAGTGCTTCTAGTATCGTCTGATATTCATTCATTTGGTTTACTACCCTTTCGTGTTGCGCCATATTAATGGTTTCAGGTGTCAGCCAAGCCGCCGGCAAACAAGCGGCCGGTCAAATCGGAAAAGAAACTTTGAAAAAGCGAATATCGAATATCGAATAATGAATGTCGAATGTCGAAGGAATGTATTCTGCCTGTCGTGAGCTTTTTGTCGAACGGTCTATTTTATAAAAAGACTGAGCGAAGCGATTCCACCCTTCGACATTCAATATTCGATATTCTGCGGATCTGCGGTTCGCTTTTAATGAAGTTTCATACAAGGTGTCAGGTTTCAAAAGTACCACTTCAAAAGCAAAAATTCAAAGCTGAAACAAAGAAAACAATTTTGTACTCTTATGGTTAGATACTCCTATTAATGTCGACTTCGATCTTCGCCTATCGATATTCGGTTTTCACAGTTTCTTAACGATTAAATTGGTCACTATTCAGGCCAGCTGTTGTGCTGACACCTGAAACCACAAATCCCAAAGCCAAACAAATCGGCGCCCTTTGTATCAACGATTTGCACCAATTTAAGCCTTGTCCCAACCCAGAGTTAACCGCAATCCCTCCGGCAATAAAATTTGCGGTGACCATCCGGTGGCGCTTTGCAGTTCACCATTGTCGCAAACCCAGTCAGGATGGCTCAATTCGCTTAATTTCCCCGGGGTCAACATGGGGGCATAGCCGATGGCCCGGGCGGTCAATAGATTTAACTTCGCCACCACCTTAACCAGGGCCAGCGGGATTTTGAGGCGTAACACCGCCTTGTTGCGAAATTTTTTAACTGCATCGATGGTATCGTGCCACGAGTATCCGCCGGGATGCCCGTCATGCAATTCATAGGTGCCCGAATGACAGCAGTCATGGTCCAGCCATTTTAACACAGCATCAGCGAGATCATCCACATAAATCAGGGAAAATCGATTACTTCCGGAACCGAGTACCGGGGCAATGCCTTTGGCCATCCATCTGAATAACGGCAGCATCTCCCGGTCGCCGGGTCCGTAAACCGCACATGGCCGATAAATAGTCCAGAACAGTTGTTGCGGCTGATCGTCCAACACTCGTTCCCCCTGCCGTTTGCTGGCGGCATAATGGGACAGCTGCGGTTCGCGGGCCGCCAGGGATGATATCAGCAGCAAACGCGGCATCGGGCGCTGTTTGACCGCTGCATTGACCAGGCGAGCGAATCCATCGGCATTGACACTTTCAAAATGATCACGGGTTGCGCCGCGAACTGCCCCGGCGCAGTGTATCACAGCTGACACGCCCTTGACCAGGCGTTGCAGGCTTGACATATCACCCAGGTCACCTGCGACCCACCGGCAGGCATTATCAGCCGGGCATTTGTGAAGTGACCCTGAGCGGATCAGGCCCTGGATTCGGTAACCGGCTGCTGTCAAACGCCGTGCCACGGTAGCGCCGACAAACCCTGTCGCGCCAGTTATTGCTATCGTGTCAGCCATACAAATTTTCCAAACACTTATCCTGTTCTGATCAGAAATCGCTTGATGATCAGTTCATAACCCATAGTCTTACACGGTTTTTGGTATTAAATTCCAGGTTAGACGGCCCGCTGGCGGAGGGTTGCGGCGTAAAGATCTTCGCCGAATTCACGGGCTTGCTCGGCTGCGACTCGTTTTAGATACTCTTTGCGCGCACCCGAACGGGATAGCTTTCCAGACGTTGTTCTAGGTAAGGTGTTACGAGGGACAAGTTCGATCAGGCAGTCAATGCCGAATTCTTCCCGGATCAGGCCGTGCAGCCGCTCCCGCAGCTCAGCGCGTTTTAGGTCATCGGATTCCCGGCATTGAACCATCATCACGGCCCGCTCTTCGCCATTCGCATCGGGCACTGAAAAGGACGACGCATCACCGGTACGCACTTCGGGCTGTTGTTCTGCGAGGTATTCAAGATCTTGCGGCCAAATATTGCGGCCATTGATGATAATCAGATCTTTTTCTCGCCCGGTAATCACAATGCCGTTGCCGACACGATACGCCAGATCACCTGTGTTCAGCCAGCCATCGAGAGACAACACTTCGCGGGTAGACTTGAGGTCTCCGAAGTACCCGGACATGATGCTGGGGCCCCGAACATATAAAGTTCCGCAATGGCGCTCCGGCAATACCTGCCCCTGGCCATCTCTGATTTCTACTTCATACCCGGGCAACGGTGCGCCACAATTGGTAAAGTGAGTTGAGCTGACAGAATTGCTGTCCAGTTTGGGGTGCAACGGCCGGGCTTTTTGCTCATCTGCCATGACGTTGATGTCGACGTGGTCCACATCGGCACCCTGTCCCAGGGGCGCAAATGTCACTGCCAGGGAACACTCCGCCATACCGTAGCACGGCACATAGCATCGCCGGTCAAAACCACTGGGTTCCAGCAAATCGGCGAATTGGTCAAGAGGTTCGGTGCGAATCGGCTCCGCGCCGACTCCGGCAACTCGCCAAGAGCTGAGATCAAATGTTTTCGCTTCTTCCTCGCGGATACGTCTAGCAGCCAGTTCATAGCCGAAAGGCGGGCTGAAGGACAATGTCCCCCTATTCTGTGACATCAGCGTCAACCACAGCCTGGGGCGCATGGCAAAATCCCGGGTGCTTAAATAATCGACAGTCAGTTGAGCGGCCATGGGAGCCAGCACCAGACCGACCAGTCCCATATCATGAAAATAGGGAAGCCAGGATACCGCCCGGTCCTCCGGACGCACATGAATGCCGTATTTGAGGATAGCAAAAAGATTGCTCAGCACGGCCTTATGGGAGATCATCACCCCGCGCGGAAAACGGGTGCTGCCGGAAGTATATTGCAAGTAGGCCACTTCATCCGGTTGCGACGGACGAAGACGAATGCTGGGTTCAGGGAGGTCATAAAAATCCTGTGGGCTGCCGAGAAACCGCAAATCCAGGTCCTGGGCGGCTTCTTTCAGGTAGGCCAAGAAACCGTCAGGTGCCATGGCGATCTCCGCCTGACAGATTGAAAGAAGTCTTTTAAGCTGGGATACATACGCCTGACGCCCGCCCAGATGAACAGAGGCCGGCAGAGGTACGGGGACTAATCCTGCATACTGGCAGGCGAAAAAGAAGCGCATGAAATCCGGGTGCGTCTCAGCCACCAGAGCGACCCGCGAGCCGCGGCTCACGCCGAGATCGATGAAACGGCGTGCCAGTGCCTGCGCATCTCTTTTTAGTTCCGCGTAGGGTAATTTTGCGTATAAATTGACGCCACCCGTATAAAAATTATAGCCGGTTTTTCCACGAGCTGCATAGTCGAGCGCTTCCGCTAGCGTAGAGAAATCCGCAATCCGCAACGGCAGATTATGTGCGGCAGGTGTAGCATCCATAGCAACTAAAGCCTCCTTAAGTCCAAATCAAGTTAGCGCAGCGATCTTCCTCCCCGGTATCGCTGCATTAACCTAACATCTGCAACTTAACCCTGATCTGAAAGAATCTTTGCCATTTAAGATCGGGAAGTTCTGCCGATGTGGCTTTTACCTGATTTATGATTAAATGTCAAATCCCTGACATGGTTAATTTCAAAATTTTATTACCTGCATCAGATCGGAAATTTTTCGATGAGCAACTTCAAGGTTGATTGCCTGCCATGCGGGGTGATCACCACGCAGCAGGTCGGTAGATTGCCTTGGGCAGCTCCAGCCTCGTGAACTTTCCAATCCGATTCCAATTTCTTGGAAAATTAGGGTCTTGGCCCTATACATAAGGATTCACGAAAAGCGTAACATGAATTTCAAAAACTGTAAAGTAAATGCAATAATTATGCCTCTTTATTTAACACTGTAAAATAATACGCTTGAGATAGAAATCGTAATTAAAATATCCGTTGATTTTTTTGTTTTCTGAGCTTTAACAGTTCGAAAAATTAATTCAATGGTAAATCGATCAATTCAGTTTGTCAAGAGTTTAATCGAAAAATATTTTTGATAGCAATATTTTTTTGAATCAGTATAATTAGAAATAATAATATTTTTATATTCGAAATGTTTCATTGAAATTAATTATAAAGTTATATTTTAGTTTGTCAAGAGTTAACTCAATAAATATTTCAATTATAGAAATATTTATTAATAATAAAATTAATATAACAAACTCTTTACAAATAATAATTTTTGTATTATTAATATTTGTATTGTTAAATTAGGCTAATTTACAAGGAGGACTTGATGAAAGAAGTGACTGAAATGATGATCTATGACATGGCTTTTAGAGTGCGATTGTACATCGCCTCGAAATTGTCGGAAGAAAAACGGGTGCACGACTTAAGTGACCGGGAAGCCCTCATTCTGGAACTCATCGGTACCAAAGGAAATATGTGTATCTCCGAAATCAGCAATTTTTATCCAAGGGTAAGCAACAGTACGATATCAACAACCATTACTAAATTATGGAAGGAAAAAAAGCTGGTTGATAAAATAATTTTGCCTGAGAACCAGCGCATCACCACGGTCCGTTTGACGGACAAAGGCCGCGATATGCTCGAACAAATAAAGCTGAAACAGTCCGACGTATTTTCGACTGTCGCCAAGTCACTTGGATTGAACCGAGAACAAAATGAATCATTCCATCAAATACTTGCCAGTTCCATTGGATTTTTCGACGAATTGCTCGAATTGAGGCTAAATGATCAAAGCGCGATAAGTTCTTAACGACATCAAAGTGCCGGCTTTTGTCAATGTTCGGCCAATTTTCGGCTGGATGCTGGGTGGTGGATGCTCGATACTGGATACTGGATACTGGATACTGGATGCTGGATGCTCGATGCTGGATGCTGGATACTGGATGTTGGATGCTTGATGCCGGGTACTGGATACTGGATGCTGGATGCTGGGTGCTGGATGCTGGATGCTCGATGCTGGATGCTGGATGCTGGATGCTCGATGCTGGATAGTTGATGCTGGGTGGTGGATGCTTGCTGCCGGGTACTGGATGCTGGATACCGGCTGCCGGATGCTATATACCAGTTATGGTTGCCGAATATAGATATCTGATAACTGATAACTGATTACTGACCACCGGTTACTGTCGTCTGTCCTCTGACTCCTGGATTTGGATGCCTGATGCGGGACACCGTTTACTGTTGCCGAATATTTACTATCGAAACCACGAGGTTGTAGCCTATGAAAGCAGTCATTCTCAGTGCCGGCCAGGGGAAACGATTGATGCCGCTGACCGCTGACAATCCCAAATGTCTGTTGAGCATCGAGGGTCAATCCCTGATTGAGTGGCAAATCGATGAGCTTTACAAGGGAGGGATTGAACAGGTAACCGTCGTTGTCGGCTATCATGCAGATCGGGTGCGGCAGCAGTTGCAAAACCGCTATGGTTTTAAGCGGGTTCGTGTTCTTTATAACCCGACCTATGCCTGGGCCGACAATCTAATTAGCTGCTGGGTGGCACGGTCAGAAATGAACAAGGAATTTATTCTTATAAATGGTGATACAATTTTTGAGAGTGCCGTGGTAGACCGCTTGCTGGCAATGCCGGCCCGTCCGATAACTGTCGTAACTCACCGGAAACGCAACTATGACGCGGATGATATGAAGGTAGCCCTGGATGGAGACCGGCTGGTCAAGATTGGTAAAGACCTGGCTGTCGATAACATTGATGGCGAGTCAATCGGGATGATACTTTTCCGGCGCGAAGGGGCGCTTATGTTCCGCCGGGCAGTGGAGGACGCCCTGCGCGATCCCGCAGCCCGCAAAAAATGGTATCTGGCGGTCATCGATGAAATGGCTCAATTGATTCCAATTTGGACATGCCCCACAAATGAGCTGCGGTGGTGTGAGGTCGACTTTCCCTCCGATCTTAAACGGGCCGACCAGGTGGCCAAAGCCTGCCGCGCCACTGAGGGGAAAGACGTTTTTCAGCCCACAAGATATGCATGGGGCTAATTACTCCGCCGCCGAAAGATAGGAGATCCAGGGGTAAAAATAAATCTTGGAATACCGAAAATCGTTTTTGAGAAGCAGGCCGGCGGATTAATTAGTGTTCGAACGGGTATCCAGAACTCTTTGATATTGCTGATTAATATCGCATAAAAGGAAAACGAAGATTTTCCAGTTTAATGCATTTTTTACTTGCATTAAAAACTCGTAAACGGTAGTTATCTT
>Ga0209678_1000036_pt1 | contig 58114 bp, 56 predicted proteins | sample WorMetilvaeELBA1_FD_187404 | JGI IMG/M metagenome (GOLD analysis project Ga0209678, IMG submission 187404) | Marine gutless worms symbiont microbial communities from Max Planck institute for Marine Microbiology, Germany - Olavius ilvae ELBA.1... ...
CTGCTCCTGGCCGCGATAGCGGCCGCGCCATTTGCGGGCCGCGACCTCCGGCGGCAGGTCGTAGCGCAGCCAGCCGGGCGTCTCCGCCAGCACCTGCGCGGCGCCGGTGCCGATCTCCTCCTTGAGCTCGCGCAGAGCGGCAACGCGCGGGTCCTCGCCCTTGTCGACGCCGCCCTGCGGCATCTGCCAGGCGTCCGGCGTATCGCTGCGCCGGCCGACCCAGACCAGGCCGTCGCGGTTGAGCAGCAGCACGCCGACATTGCGCCGGTAGGGCCGCGTATCGCCGGCCTCGACCGTCATGGGGCGGCCACGGCGTGGCGGCTCAGCGGTCCGTTTGGCGGTTGGTCAGCGCCGAGACGGGGGCGACGGCGATGCCCTTCGCCTCCAGCGTGCGGATCCAGGCGGCGACGCGCTCCATGGTCACCGGGTAGGGCTGGCCGATGGCGATCGAGGCGCCGGTGGCGCGGGCGATGCGCTCGACCTCCGCCAGCCGCGCGTCGATCACGGCGCGCGAGGCCTCGCGGTTGTCGAGGAAGCGGTCGTTGATCGCCCGCGGCACGCCCTCGGTGCTGGCCAGCTGCACGCCGACGCTGCGCGCCGAGGCGCGGCTGTCGAGGAACAACAGACCGCGGCTCTTCAGCGCCTTGATCACCGGCGTCATGGCGTCGGGCGAGGCGGCAAAGCGCGAGCCCATGTGGTTCGTCACGCCGACATAGCCGGCGACCCGACTCAGCGCCCACTCCAGCCGGTCGACGTTCTCGTCCGCCGACAGCGCCGTGAACAGCGCGTTGGGGCCAGGGTCGTTGTCGGGATAGTCCAGCGGTTCCATCGGCAGGTTGAGCAGCACCTCGTGCCCGGCGGCGCGGGCCTGGTCGATCCAGTGCTGCAGCTCGGCGCCATAGGGCAGGAAGGCCAGCGTCACCTCACCCGGCAGGTCCTGCACCGCCGCCGCGGTCGCCGCCGCCGAGCGGCCCAGGCCGCTGATCACCACGGCGACGCGCGGCCGCCGGTCGCTCTGGTCGAAGGGCCGGGAATAGACCTGCCAGGGCTGGCGGCCGTCCAGCGCGATGCGCGGCAGCGGCCCGCGCTCGGTCTCCTCCGTCAGCTCCGGCACCGGCGCCACGACCAGGGAGCCCGGCCCCCGCGCGATCTGCAGCGGCACGTCGGCGCGGCCCGGCGCCGCCTCCGCCGTTGCCGCTTCGCCTTCGGCCGGCGTGCCGTGGCCGTTCGTTGCCTCGGCCGTCGATTCGTCGCCGGGCTCGGCGCCGGGCGGCGCCCCGGCGTCGGCCGACGGCGTCTCCTCCGGCGGTGGCACGTGGGTGAGCTGCGGCCACACCGCGGTGCCGCCGACGAGGCAGACCAGCAACGCCCAGGCGATCGGCAGCGCCGTGACGTGCGGCCGCGGCAGCCGCAGGCGTGGCAGCCGCATGCGTGGCAGCCGCAGACGCGGTAGCCGCAAGCTGACCTTCGGCACCTTGAACCGCCGCTTTTTTTCCGACTCGCTCACTGCCGCGCGCCGTCGCTCGCGTCTCCGTCCGGCACTCCCGCGCTGCCCTTCCCGGGCCTCAGTTCACTACCCGTGAGCGATACAGCGCGATGCCGCGCAGCAGGTCGACGGCGCGGGCCAGCTGATAGTCGCCCTCGTCGTCTTCCGCTTCGGCCGCCTCCGCGGCCGCTTCGCCATCCGCCTCGTTGGACAGCGCGTTGGGCAGGTCGCCCTCGCGCAGGCGGCCGCGCGACTCCACGACCTCGACGCGGGCCTGCTCGACCTCGATGTCCGGCGCGATGCCGGTGACCTGGATCGAGGTGCCGCTGGGCGTGTAGTAGCGCGACGTCGTCAGGCGCATAGCGCCGTGGCCGGGGATCGGGATGATCGTCTGCACCGAGCCCTTGCCGAACGAGCGCGTGCCCAGGACCACCGCCCGGCGGTGATCCTGCAGCGCGCCGGCGACGATCTCGGACGCCGAGGCCGAGCCGCGGTTGATCAGGACGACGATCGGCAGGCCCTCGGCCAGGTCGCCCGGCGAGGCGTTGTAGCGCGAGGCGTCCTCGGGCTGGCGGCCGCGCGTCGAGACGATCTCGCCGCGGTCGAGGAAGGCATCCGACACCTTGATCGCCTGGTCCAGGAGGCCACCCGGGTTGTTGCGCAGGTCCAGCACGACCCCGGACAGGCTGTCGCCGGCCTCCTCGCGCGCCTTGGTCAGCGCCCGCTCCAGGCCCGGATAGGTCTGCTCGTTGAAGGTGGTGACGCGGACGTAGACGATGTCCTCGCCCTCGAACTGGCTGCGCACCGATTGGATCTTGATGACGTCGCGCGTGATGGTGACATCGAACGGCTCCACCGCCTCGCGCCGGATCGTCAGCAGGATGTCGCTCGAGACCGGCCCGCGCATGCGTTCGACCGCCTCGCTGAGCGACAGGCCCAGGACCGGCTTGCCGTCCAGGTGGCTGATCAGGTCGCCGGACTGCAGCCCGGCCGCGGCGGCCGGCGTGCCGTCGATCGGCGAGACCACCTTGATCAAGCCCTGCTCCATCGTGACTTCGATGCCCAAGCCGCCGAACTCGCCGCGCGTCTGCACCTGCATGTCGCGGAAGTTCTTTTCGTTGAGGTAGCTGGAGTGCGGGTCCAGCGAGTGCAGCATGCCGTTGATCGCCGACTCGATGAGATCCTCGTCGGTATTCTCGTCGACATAGTCGGCGCGCACGCGCTCGAAGATGTCGCCGAACAGCTCAAGCTGCCGGTAGGTCTCGTTGGTTTGGGCCGACGCCGGGAGGACTAGCGCGGAGGCGACGGCGACGATGCCCGCCGCCTGCATGAACCGATTTATCATCCGCTTACCTTGTCTGTGCCGGAGGGGAACCAGGGCAGAGGATCGATCGGCTGACCTCCGCGTCGCAATTCGACATAGATGGTAGATGCCGTCGCGTCCCGGTCCATCCCGCCATCGACGGTCGTACCCAGCGGTTCGCCGGCCAGGACCCACTGCCCGACGGCGGCGCTGGAGCCGGCCATGCCGGCGATGAGGGAATGATATCCCTCGCCATGTTCGATGATCAAGATGAGGCCGAAATCGCGGAACGGGCCGACGAACGCGATGCGCCCGTCATAGGGCGCCACCACTTGGGCGCCCGGCAGGGTTTCGAGCGTCATGCCCTTGGTCGTCTGGCCGTAGCCGGTGGCCTCGCCGTAGCCGCGCACCAGCTGGCCGCGCACCGGCGGAATCAGGCCGCCGCGGGCGCTGGAGAACGGCGCCGCCTCTTCCGGCAGCAGCGGCGCGTCGGGCGCCAGCGCGGCGACCTCGGGCGGTGCCTCGGGGAGCGTTTCGGCGGGTGCCGGGGCGACCGCCGGCGGCTCTGCCGCCGCCTGCGCCGCGGCTTCACGTTCGCGTGTCTCGCGCGCCCGGGCGGCGCGGTCGCGTTCAATCCTGTCCGCTTCCAGGCGTCGCATCAGGTCGCCCAGGTCGCGCGCTTCGCCGACCATGCGGGCGATGCGGTCGTCGATCGCGCCGCGGCGGCCCTCGACTTCGGCCTTGAGTTCGGCCTTGCGGTCGGCCAGGCCTCTGAGCTGCGCCTGCTCCGCGGCCAGTTCGTCGCCCGCCGCGACCAGTTCCGACCGCCGCGTCGCGATCTCGCGGGTCAGCGCGTTCAGCGCCGCGAGATCGCGCCGCAGCCGGTCGGCGCGCGCCTCCAGGCGCGGCACGGCGGCGCGCAGCAACAGGCCGCCGCGCACCGCGTCGTTGGCGTCGCCGGGCATGGCCAGCATCGCCTCCGGCGGGCGCAGCGCCAGGCGGGTCAGGGCACCCAGCGTGTCGGCCATGGCCGCCCGCCGCGCCGCCAGCGCCGCCGTCTTGGCCGTCCGGTCGTCGGCGAGACGTGCCAATTCGCCCTCCAGCCGCGCGACGGCGGCCTCGTGCTGCTGCGCCGAGCGGGCGGCGACGATGCTCTCGGCGCGCACGCGGATCAGCTCGTCGTCCAGCCGTTGCGCCTCGGCGTCGAGCGTGCGCCCCTCGCCACGCAGGGCGGCGAGCTGCCGCTCCAGCCGCGCGACCTGCGAGCGCACCTCCGACTCGCGGTCGGCCAAGGCCGGCACGGCACCGGCGGCCAACAGCAGCAGGACGAGGATCAGGCGAACGGGGCGCACGCGAATCGTCAAGTGGTGTCCGAGGGGGCGCATCCTATAGGCACGGACTATGGCGGAATACGGGCGATTTGAGCCTGCATCACACGGCGCGAAAGCTTGCATTGCAGTTAATTACCCTGGTCTCGCGGCCCAAAGCCGCCGAAAATCCACGTTTCCGGGGACATGGACCGACCTTTGACGCACCGCGCGACCGCGCGTGAGGGGGGCCCCCCATGTCTGGTCTTGCCCAGGAGCGCGACGTCCGGCGCTCCCTCTACGAGCTGCACGCCGCGCTGCAGCGTGAGATCGCCGGCATGCCGTCCGGCCGGCGCCTGCCGGCGGAGACGCGCGACCGGCTGCGCGAACTGCTGCGCGGCCTGGCGCGCGAGCTGCCCGCCGCCGAGGACCCGGCGCCGCCCTGAGCCCCGTCATTCCCGGTGATAGGGGTGGCCGGCGACGATCTGCTGCGCCCGGTAGAGCTGCTCGGCCAGCATGGCGCGGACCATGAGGTGCGGCCAGGTCTGCCGCCCGAACGCCAAGGTCAGGTCGGCGCGCGCCCGGATGCCCTCGTCGAGCCCGTCGGCGCCGCCGATCAGGAACGCGGCATCGCCGACCCCGTCGTCCTGCCAGCCGCGCAGGCGCTCGGCCAGCCCGGCGCTCGAGAGATCGCGGCCACGTTCGTCCAGCGCCACGACCCGGGCGCCCGGCGGCATGGCGTCGCGCAGCAGCGCGCCCTCCGCGGCGGTGCGTTCGGGGCCGCTCAGGCGCTTGCGCACCTCCAGTTCCCGCACGGTGAGGCGCCACACAGTAAGGCGCGCGGCGTAGGTCTCGATGAGGGCGGCTTCGGGCCCCTGGCGGGCGCGGCCGATGGCGGCGATCAGCAGGCGCACGATTGCGGCCGGCAGGTCGCGCCGGGGCCGCGGCGGGCAGCGACGCCGGTCAGGCGCTTAGGCTCGAAGCCCGGTCCGCGGCAAGCTGCGGCAGGTCCGCTTCCCACAGCTTCTCCAGATCGTAATACGCCCGCACCTCGGGCCGGAACAGGTGGACGATGACGTCGCCCGCGTCGAGCAGGACCCAGTCGCCGGCGGCACGGCCTTCCTCGCGCACACCGCGCACGCCGTTCGCCTTCAGCCGTTCCAGGAGGTGCTGTGCCATCGCGCCGAGGTGGCGGGCGGAGCCGCCGGTGGCGATGACCATGTAGTCGGCAATCACGGACTTGCCGGCCAGGGGGATGACCTTGACGTCCTGCGCCAGATCATCGTCGAGCGATTTCTCGACAACGGCGAGGGTGTCCTCTACCGCCGACGGGACCGCTTCACGTCGCGTGTCTGTTATGACGTCGACCTCACTTCTCTTGCGGTTTCAGGGCCGCCCCCGCCACCATGGCGGGCACGGATCGCGCTGGCCGATTCCGGGTGGTGCCGTACCGGCAGGAACACCCAGGCGGGCGGCGCCGCAAGCCCAAGGCTCCGGGCCCGCCCGGGGGCAAGCCTAGCACGCCGGAACCGCTGTGCCGCACGACCGGCCAACGCATTGGAATCATAGGGTTCGCGGGCAAACGCCGCAATGACGGTCGTATTGAATATCTGTGACCAGCGCTGCCATGCCGGGATCTGAGCCAGATTGTCCGCTCCCATCAACCAGATAAACGTGGTGGCCGGCCAGCGCCGGTGCAAGGCCGCGAGGGTGTCGGCGGTGTAGAGGGTGCCCAGGCGGCGCTCCAGGTCGCTGACGACGATGCGCGGGTGGCTGGCCAGCGCCCGGGCGGCCGCCAGGCGCTCACGCAGGTCGGCCATGCCGGCGGCGGGCTTCAGCGGATTCTGCGGCGAGACCAGCCACCACACCGCGTCGAGGCCCAGGCGGGCCAGCGCCAGTTCGCTGACGTAGGCGTGGCCGGCGTGCGCCGGGTTGAACGAGCCGCCCAGCACACCGATCCGCAGGCCCCGCCACAAGGGCGCGCCGGGGACGATGTCACCGTGCACGGGCGCCGACGGCCGGGCCGGCAGGCCTCACGGGCGGGCCTGGCCGCTGCCGCGCACGATGTACTTGTAGCTGGTCAGCTCCTCGACGCCGACGGGCCCGCGCGCGTGCATCTTGCCCGTCGAGATGCCGATCTCCGCTCCCATGCCGAACTCGCCACCGTCGGCGTACTGGGTCGAGGCGTTGTGCAGCACGATCGCGGAGTCGACCTCGCGCAGGAAGGTCTCGGCGGCGGCGGCGTCCGTGGCGACGATGGCGTCGGTGTGACTCGAGCCGCGGTGGTTGACCCAGTCGACCGCCTCGGCGACGCCGTCGACCAGCTTCAGTGAGACGATGGCGTCGAGGTACTCGGTCGTCCAGTCGGCGTCGCTGGCGGGCGTCACGCGCGGGTCGAGCCCCTGCGCCGCCGCGTCGCCGCGCACCTCGCAGCCGGCGGCGACCAGATCGTCGACAAGGCCGGGCAGCAGGTCCGTCGCCGCGCGGTCCAAGAGCACCGTCTCCGTCGCGCCGCAGATGCTGGTGCGCCGCATCTTGGCGTTGACGACGATGGCGCGGGCCATCGCCGGGTCGGCGCTCGCGTGCACATAGGTGTGACACAAGCCCTCGAGGTGCGCGAACATCGGCATGCGCGCCTCCGCCTGCACCCGCGCGATCAGCGACTTGCCGCCACGCGGCACGATGACGTCGACGTACTCGCTCATCTGCAGCAGCAGGCCGACGGCGGCCCGATCGGTCGTCGGCAACAGCTGCACCGCGGCCTCCGGCAGGCCGGCGGCGGCGAGGCCGTCGTGCAGACAGGCGACGATCGCCCGGCTGGAGTTGAAGCTCTCCGAGCCGCCGCGCAGCACGGCGGCGTTGCCGGCCTTGAGACACAGCCCGCCGGCGTCGGCGGTGACGTTGGGGCGGGACTCGTAGATCACGCCGATGACCCCCAGCGGCACGCGCACGCGCTCGATCTTGAGGCCGTTGGGCCGCTCCCAGGCGGCAACGACGTCGCCGACCGGGTCCTTGAAGGCGGCGATCGACTCTAGGCCCTCGGCCATGCCCTCGATGCGCTCGGGCGTCAGCTCCAGGCGGTCGAGCAGCGCCGCGGACAGGCCCTTGTCGCGGCCGACCGCCATGTCGGCGGCGTTGGCCGCCATCAGCTCGGCCGCGCGGTCGCGGATCGCCGCGGCGGCGGCGTTGAGCGCCGCGTCCTTGGCGGCGCGCCCGGCCAGCCCCAGCACGTGCGCCGCCTCGCGCGCGGCGCGGCCCAGGGCCGTCATCTGCGCTTCGAGGTCGGGCGCGTCCAGATGCTCAACGGCGCTCACGTCTCTTCTCCCTCGGCATTCGCCGGGCCCACCACAAGGTCGTCGCGGTGGATCATCTCTTCGCGGCCACGGTAGCCGACCAGCGCCTCGATTTCACTGCTCTTGTGCCCGGCGATACGGCGCGCATCGGCGGCGTTATAGGCGATCAGGCCACGCGCCAGCTCGGCCCCGGCGCGGTCGCGCACGACCACCGCGTCGCCGCGCTGGAACTGCCCCTCGACAGCGGCGACGCCGGCCGGCAAGAGGCTCTTGCCGCGGGCCAGCGCCCGCGCCGCACCGTCGTCGACGACCACCACGCCGACCGGGTTGAGGGCGGCGCTGATCCAGTGCTTGCGCGCGCTGCGCGGCCCCTCGCGCGAGGCGAACCAGGTCGCCCGCCCGCCGCCGTCGAGCGCCTTCAACGGGTGCAGCGCGCGGCCGTCGGCGATGGCCAGGCGGCAGCCGGCGCCGGTGGCGATGCGCGCCGCGGCCAGCTTCGTCACCATGCCGCCGGAGCCGTCCTCCGTGCGCGGCCGGCCGGCCCAGGCCTCGACCTCCGGCGTGATGGCGGGGACGTGCGGCACGTGGCGCGCCTCGGCGTCGGTCGCCGGGTCGGCGGTATAGAGGCCGTCGATGTCGCTCAACAGGACGCAGGCGTCGGCGCCGACGAGCTGGGCCACCCGCGCCGCCAGCCGGTCGTTGTCGCCGAAGCGGATCTCGTCCGTCGCCACCGTGTCGTTCTCGTTGATCACCGGGCAGACGCCCAGGCGCAGCAGCGTCGCCAGGGTCGAGCGGGCGTTGAGCGCGCGGCGCCGGCTCTCGGTGTCGTCGGTGGTCAGCAGGATCTGGGCCACGGGCACGTCGTAGCGCGCCAGGCTCTCCTGCCAGGCATGGGCGAGGCGGATCTGCCCCGCCGCGGCCGCGGCCTGGCTCTCCTCCAGGCGCAGCGCCCGGTTGCGGGGGCCGCGTGCCAAACCCAGCATCTGACGGCCGACGGCAATCGCGCCGGAGGAGACCAGCAGCACCTCGGTGCCGCGCGTGCGCAAGTCCGCGACGTCGACGGCCAACGCGTCGAGCCAGGCGCCACGCACGGCGCCGCCGTCCTCGACCAAGAGCGCCGAGCCGACCTTGACAACCAGTCGGCGCACGCCGGCGAGCAATGCCGGAACCTGGTGGGCCTCGCTCACGGCACGTACTCCGCGCGCGGCGCCTCGACCTCGGTCGCCGCGTCGATGACCCGGGCGAGGGCGCGCAGCGCCTCCGGCACGCCCTCCCCCGCGGCGCCCGAGAGCTCGAACACGGCCCCGTCGGCGGCTTCCTCGAGGGCGGCGCGGCGGGCGGCGCGCGCGTCCGCGGGCACCGCGTCGATCTTGTTGAGCGCCACCACCTCCGGCTTGTCGACGAGGCCGCCGCCATAGGCGTCGAGCTCGTGGCGCACGGTGCGGTAGGCCTGGGCGATGGCGTCGGGCGCGGCGGTGCCGTCGACCAGGTGCAACAGCACGCGGCAGCGCTCGACGTGGCCCAGGAAGCGGTCGCCCAGGCCCTTGCCCTGGTGCGCACCCGCGATCAGCCCGGGGATGTCGGCCAGCACGAACTCGCCGCCGTCGGACGACACCACGCCCAAGACCGGGTGCAGGGTGGTGAACGGGTAGTCCGCGATCTTCGGCCGCGCCCGGCTGACCGCGGCCAGGAACGTCGACTTGCCGGCGTTGGGCAGGCCGATCAGGCCGGCGTCGGCGATCAGCTTGAGGCGCAGCCAGACCCACAGGGCCTCGGCCCCGCCGCCGGGCTCGGCCTGGCGCGGCGCCTGGTTGGTGGACGATTTGAACTGGGCGTTGCCGCGCCCGCCGCGGCCGCCCTTGGCGAGCACGACGCGGTCGCCCACCACGGTCAGGTCGGCCAGCACCGTCGTCCGGTCCTCGGCCAGCACCTGGGTGCCGACCGGCAGGCGCAGCACGACGTCGACGCCGGCGGGGCCGCTGCGGTTGCGGCCCATGCCGTGGGTGCCGCGCGCGGCCTTGAAGTGCTGGCAGTAGCGGTAGTCGATCAGCGTGTTGAGACCGTCGACCGCCTCGGCCACGACGTCGCCGCCGCGGCCGCCGTCGCCGCCGTCCGGCCCGCCGCGCGGCACGTACTTCTCACGCCGGAAGCTGACGCAGCCGTCGCCGCCGGCCCCCGCCGTCAGACTGACCTTGGCCTCGTCGAGGAACTTCATGGGGCGCTCCAAAACGACTGAAGGGGAATGGCCTGCCATTCCCCTTCCGAAACTCTCGGCGGTCGGTCCCGCGCTACTCCGCCGGCGTCACCGCGGCAGGAGCGACGGAGACGAACGTGCGCCCGCCCGCCTTGCGGTCGAAGCGGACCTGGCCCTCGGCCGTGGCGAACAGCGTGTGGTCCTTGCCCATGCCGACGTTCTCGCCGGGATGGAACTTGGTGCCGCGCTGGCGGATCAGGATGTTGCCGGCGATGACCTGCTCGCCGCCGTACTTCTTGACGCCCAGCCGGCGCCCGGCGCTGTCGCGCCCGTTGCGCGAGCTGCCGCCTGCCTTCTTGTGCGCCATAGTCTACTCCTTCGTCTCGCCGGCGCCGCCCGCCTTGGCAGCGGTCGCCTTGGCGGCGGGCTTCTTCGCCGGGGCCTTCTTGGCGGCCGGTTTCTTCGCCGCCGCAGTCTTGGTCGCGCCCGTTGCCTTCTTCGCGGGCGCCTTCTTCGCCGCCGGCTTGGCGGCGGTCTTTGCTTCGGTCTGCGGCGCCTCGGTCGCCTTGGCCTCAGCCTCGGCTTTCGGCGCCGCCGCCTTCTTGGCCGGGGACTTCTTGGCGCCCTTGCCGCCGACGTCGGTGATGCGCACGACGGTCAGGTCCTGTCGATGGCCCTTGGTGCGGCGATAGCCCTTACGGCGCTTGAACTTGAAGACCGTGATCTTGTCGCCGCGCGTCTGGTCGACGACCTCGGCCACGACGGCGGCGCCGGCGATGGTCGGGCTGCCGACGGTCTGGGTCTTGTCGTCGCCCAGCATCAGGACGTCGCCGAAGGTCACGGCCTCGCCCTTCTCGCCGGCCAGCTTCTCGACGGCGATGACGTCGCCCGGGGCGACCCGGTACTGCTTGCCGCCGGTCCGGATGACTGCGTACATCTCGTTGGCTTCCGTGCGCGCATGAAAAAGGACAGGCGGACCCGCCGTCCCAGGAAGAGACAGGGCGCCCGCCGGCGCGCGCGACTATACGCAGCGCGCCGGCCGTGTCAACGGTCGCGAGGGGCCGTGAGGGACCCGGACCGGGCGCCCGCCTTGCGCGCCGAAATCGCCTGTATTAGGGTCCGCGCCGCCCGAAACGGGGCCCTGCGACCGCGGAGAGGTGCCGGAGTGGTTGAACGGGGCGGTCTCGAAAACCGTTGTACCCTTCACGGGTACCGAGGGTTCGAATCCCTCCCTCTCCGCCAGCCTTCGCTCTGCGAGCTTCGGCTGGCCTACGCCAGTAGGCCGGCCGGAACCGCACTCGGGCGAAGGAGTGTCACCCGAAGCCTTGGCGTAGGGGGCCTGATTCGGGTTCGAAGTGTCTCCCTCCGTCCCCGCCAGCTTTCGCCTCAGCGCCGGCAAGAGAGATAGTCAGGCTGCCGGAGGCGGCTGGGCGGCGTCTTGGGTCAGTATCCGCTTCTGTTCCTTTTTTTGTTCTTGACTCCGGCAGCCCGAACTGCTACATGGGACTCTGTCGTGGGGACAGGTGCGCCCAATGGGTGCGCCGACCTCCCGACCCATCCCACAATCCGCCGCCTGGCGGTCGAAATAGCCCCGCTTCCGCGGGGCTTTTTCTTTGCCTGCACGGAGGAACCATGCCCTTCGCTCCCTTCGGTCTGCTCACCCCCGTCGGCACTGGCCGCCACAACCGCCGCCGAGACGTCTTCAACACCCGACAGACCCTCGGCCGTTTGGGCTATGTCGAACCGCGCGCCGGCGCGCGCGAGGACAGTTTCGACTTTGGCCTCGACGACGGCCTGCGACGCTTCCAGCGGGACAACGGTCTCAAGGTCGACGGCTGGCTCGCCCCCGGCGGCGAGACCGAGCGCGCCCTCAAGCGCGCGACCGCGCCGCGGCCGCCCCGCACGCCGTGGCCCGATCCGTTCGCGCCGGCGACGGCTGCGGCCGGTTCAGAGCAGCGCGAGAAGGCCGCGTCCGCGCCTGCCAAGCCGAAGCGCCGAGAGGACCGGCTAGGCCTGACCATGCCGCGGCGCCCAGGACCAGTCCGGGCTCTCCCCGGCATCAACCCGTCTGCCGGGCGCCCCGACACAGCCGCGCGTGGCACGCCGCCGATCCAACCGGAGCGGCCGGCCCCGGACCATCCGGGCACGATCTTCAACCCGCACGCTGGGCGCCCCGACGCGACCGCTCGCGGCACGCCACCGATCCGGCGTCCTGTCACTGCGGCGTCGCGGGCGGAGAACGGCCGCTTGGTCGACGCGCTGACCCACACCACCAACCCCGGCCACATGCCCGACTACATCGTCGAGGCACTGTCCCGCGGCGGCGAGCGCGCGATCGCCGACGTCACCGACCTATTCGAGCAGTACGCCGCCCGCGACAAGCGCGGCGCCCGGCGCTTGGCGTGGGAGGTGCGCCGCCGGGCGAAGGACGTGGACGGCGTGCGCCGGCGCCTGGGTCAGCCGCCCGAGCGTCAGGCCGACACGGCGCAGCGACCGGCCAGCCGAGACATTGAGCCGGCCCTCAGCGCGGCCCTGTTCGAGGTGGAGGAACCGGTTGCCACGACGGCGCCGGCCGCGCAAGTGGCCCAGGCCACGACCTCAGACACGTCGCCAGAGAGCACCCCGGACAGCGCTTATCCGACGCCCGAACGCAAACCGCCGGTGCCGCTGCCGCCGACGCCCGAGAACCTGCGCGATCTCGACCTTGACTTCGTTTATGACCGGGAGGGACGGAGAACAGATATGTACGTCCCCACGAATAAGAAGGAGCAGGTCATTGGCAAGAGTGGTCCAACAATCGGTGCCGGGGTCGATTTAGGGCAGATGGATGCATACGAATTGGATCTACTCGTGAGGAGGTATGGACTTGACCGAGACCTTGCCGACAGACTGAAACCCTACTTGGGAAAGAGAGAACTCACTGCCAAGAAGTTCGTGTCAGAGCACCCGCTTATCGTTTCAGAATACGAAGCACGACAACTGACATACGCAAAGTACAGCAAAATGTACGATGTGTTGAGGAATAACTTCGATCAAGAAATGCAAAAGAAGAAGAAGCCTGTCAGGTTCGATGATCTGCCCGAAAAGCTACGCACGGTGACGTTTAGCGTTACGCTCCAATATGGCGAGAACCTCGAGCAAAGCGCGGATGAATTTTGGACCGCGCTGACCAGTTTGGAAATGCCTGCGATCATGCAAGAATTGCGAAACTTCGGTGACGAACATGATCCGCGACGCAAGAAAGAGGCCGAGTATTTAGGTGGGACTACTCCTTGAATACTAGTGAAGAGGGTCAGAGGGCCCATAGCAGTTCACCACATAGAAATTCAAGGGCGGTGTCCTTTGCAAGAACGGCGCCGCCCACTCCTTCGCAATTCTGAATACAACTCGTCTGAAACTGCCACGCGAATTCGCGCCGACAAAAACCGAGAGATACCCATCGAAATTCACCGGCGTGTCCCAGTACTTCGGGCCGGCGGGCGCCCACTTGACGTAGTGCAACAGGCCGAAGGCAATCTGTCGCTCTCGCAGGTCGGCGATCATGATGCTCTTTTCGTCACACGAATGGTGCCGACAGGCGGAGCCGACGACGTAACGGTCGTCGACGATTCGGAAGTCGTTCGGAGGGCCGCCAAGCATGACCAAGATGTCGTCTGCCAGCGTCCAGCCTTTGTCCGCGTTGCCCGACGCGTTGCTGCGCAGGCAACCGAACCGGCGGCTGACCAACTCGTCAAAGTGCGGCTCCCAGACCAGGAGGTTCATGTTCCGGTACGCGACCCGGTCGCCGTCCATGAGCTTGTCGAAGAACACGCGTTCGAGCTCGGCGCTGGAGAGCTGCGAGTAATCCGGTTCCGGCATGTCTGCGGCTCGAACCGGCAGCGGCAACATGCAGAGCGCGAGCAGCAAGAGCACGTAGGGCCGTCGAAGCATCATGGTGCAGGTCGCCTGTCCGTTAGCGGGCCGTCACTCAAAGTGTAGGCGCGGTTTGCGGCGGGAGTATGCGGGCATTTGTGCAACTTCGGGCGTGAAAGCCTGGCGCGCCGCTCTGCGTGCCGCATGTGTGGCTGCGTGAAGCGCTTCTGTCGCGTGGCCGTCAGCGTCGACGGCGCCGGCCGCCATGGCCACGCGCGGCAAAGATCGCCAAGCCGGCCCGCCTTGGCCCCTAGCCCGCCGTCCCCCTTGCAACGTGTCGGGCGGCGGCACTCTGGGCCTCGATCAGCGCGGCTTCCAGCCCCGCGCCCTGTGCCATATGGGCCGCCAGGGCGCCCGTGAACGCGTCGCCGGCGCCGTGGGTGGAGACGACGTCGGCCGGTGGCGCGGGCCGGTGGTGGACATCGCCGTCCGCCAGGACGGCGCCGCCGGCGCCGAGGGTGACGATCGCGGTGCCGTCCGCGGCCACCGCCCGCGCGGCGGCCAGGGCGTCGTCCGTCGTGGCGACCTCCCGGCCCCACAGGCCGGCGGCTTCGACGCGGTTGACGATCAGCACATCGACGAGCGACCGCAGGGCGGTCTCGAACGGGCGCGCCGGGGCGGCGTTGAGGAAGACCCGGGCGCCGGCGGCGCGGGCGCGCTCGGCCAGCGCCAGGTTCGCGGTCTCGGGGACCTCGTTCTGCAGCAGCACGACGCGGACGCTGGCGGGGATCGCCGCCTCCGCGACGTCGATGCCGAGGTTCGCGGCCGAGACGATCACCGCGCCGTAGTCGCCGGCCGCGTCGACGATGGCGACGCTCATGCCGGAGGCCTCGTTCTCGGCGACGGCGACACCCGTCCGGTCGACGCCCGCGGCGTCGAGGTTGGCGAGCAGCACGCGCCCCGCGTGGTCGTCGCCGACGCGGCCGAGCAGGGCGGTCGGCGCGATGCGGGCCGCCGCGACCGCTCTCGCCGAACGCCTGCGGGCCGACACGCCGGCGCTGCTGGACGCCTAGCCAGTCGCCGCACGCGGCGCGGAAAAAAGCGCACGGGCTATGTTCGGCGCGAACCGCCTTACGTCGCCGGGCATTTACCAAACGTTAGGTCGGCGGCACTAATCAATGCGTTCAGGGCCATCCTACGCGACCGAGTCGATGCCGGCAGCGGTGAGACGACGCCAGTCGCCGTCATCGATCGCCGTGCCGGCGGCACTCGGCATGTGCCAGTCGTGCGGATCACGCGACCCGCGCGGACGTAGAGGAGGCCCTGATGCAGTTTTCGGTACAGCCCGTCGTTCGTCGCATGCGCGTCACCACGCGCATTGCGATTCTCGGCGTCGTCGCCACGGTGAGCGTGCTGGCCTTGGCCGGGACATACCTCGTCGGTGAGCGGTTCGCCGATCGCGCGTTGTCCAACGCCGATCGGTTTCAGGATCTCAACGACGAGGTCGCGCAAGCGGAAGCCGGTGCGCTCCAAATGCGCCGACGTGAGAAGGACTTCCTGCTGCGCCGCGACCCGAAATACGTCGAATCCTACCGCGCCGCCTATGCGTCGACCCTCAATGCGCTCGACGCCATGGCCGCCAACCCCGCCAGCGCCGCCGTCGCCGACGAAGTGGCGCGGCTGCGCGAGAACCTGCCGCGGCACGCCGCGCAGTTCGACAAGGTCGCGGCCCTGGTCGAGAGGATGGGATACGACGAAGAAGCGGGCCTCAACGGTGCGCTCCGGGCTGCCGTCCACGCCGTCGAGACGAAGCTCAAGGAAGCGAACCTCGACGCGCTGACCGTCAAGATGCTGATGATGCGGCGGCACGAGAAGGACTTCATGCTGCGCGGCCACCCCAAGTACATCGGCCGCATCGACGAGCGCCGCGCCGAGTTTGACGCCTTGCTCGAGCCCCTGGTGCTGACGGCCGACTTCAAGGCCGAGGTCTCTGCGTTCATGGATACCTACCAGAGCGGTGTCCACGAATGGTCGGACGCCTATCTGATCCTGGCCGAGGACACCACGCAGCTCAGCGCGTTGTTCGCGGAAATGGAGCCCGACTTCGACGCCATCCACGTAAGCGCGGCGACGTCGCTCGCCAAGGCCCGCGCCTCGCTGCATGGCTTGAAGGCGATGACGCAGACCATCACGATCGCTGCCTCCCTGTTGCTCGTCACCATGGCGGTCCTGCTCGCCTACCTGATCGGCACGAGCATCAGCCGGCCGTTGCGCGCCCTGTGCGACGCCGTCAGTGGGCTGGCCGCCGGCGACATCGACGTCGCCATCGACGCCTCGGATGCCCGGAACGAGTTCGGCGAATTGTCGCGGGCCCTGTTGGTCTTCCGCGACACCGAGATCAAACGTCGCAAAATGGCGGCGACGGAGGCCGAGCGCGAGATGATGGACGCCGACCGCAAGAAGATGGACGAGGAGCGGGAGCGCATGGAGGCCGAGCGGAAGCGCATGGAAGCCGAGCAGGCGAAGCAGCGCGAAGCCGAAGAAGCGAGGCTCCGCGCCGAAGCCGAGCAGGCCGAGACGATCCGACAGCTCACCTCAGAGTTCGAAACGACCGCCAGCGAAGTCCTCAATGCCGTGACCGACTCTTCGCAGCAACTCAAGGCGGCCGCGTCGACGATGACGGAGGCAGCCGACCGAACGGGTGAACGCTCGTCGGAGGTGGCGAACGCGTCCGAGGACGCCACCACCAATGTCGAGACGGTCGCGGCCGCCGCCGAGGAGATGTCGGCGTCGATCCGCGAGATCGCGGAACGCGTCACCCAAAGCTCGGCGATCGCGAACCGTGCGGTCGCGCGCGCCTCGGCCGCATCCGGCAAGGTCGAGGAACTCGTTGCGACGTCGCAGAAGGTCGGCGAGATCGTGAGCCTGATTGAGGACATTGCCAGCCAGACAAACCTGCTGGCGCTCAACGCCACGATCGAGGCCTCGCGCGCCGGAGAGGCCGGCAAGGGCTTCGCCGTTGTCGCGTCGGAGGTAAAGGCGCTGGCCAACCAGACCGGCAACGCGACCGGGGAAATCGCCCGCCAGATCGAGGCCATTCAGTCCTCGTCAGAGGACGCGGCCGAGGCGATCAGTGAGATCGCCGGCACGATCGACGAGATCAACGTTGCCTCGTCTGCGGTGTCGTCCGCCGTCGAGGAGCAGGACGCGACTACGCGCGAGATCTCCGCCAATGTGCAACGGGCGGCCACGGGGGTCCGTGGCGTCTCCGACAACATCGTCGCGGTCTCACGCGACGCCACCGATACTGGCGCCGCGGCCTGCCAGGTGATGACAGCATCACAGGAACTCGAGGCCCACTCGAAGAACCTCAACCACGCGTTGCGCGCCTATCTCGACCAGGTCACGGCGGCCTAGAGCCCTGGCGACCGGAGTCGCATCGCCGGCCCGCACCCCACGCCGCCGAGCGACGGCTGTGCCGTCAGGGCGGCCGGGCGGGGTTGCGGGACGGTGGTGCGGCGGAGGCGAACAAGGCTGTTGGGCCGGTGGGACTTGGAGCCCGCGCCGCTTCTCGCTAGCGCAGGCGCGCAGCACGGAGCGAGACGGCCGCCATGAACGACACGACCCTGGTGCCGCCCCTCGCCGAGCCGTTCCGCCTGGCCGGCCGCCGCGTCTGGGTCGCCGGGCACGGCGGCATGGTGGGCTCGGCGGCATAGTGGGCTCGGCGGTGGTCGAGCGCCTCGGCACCGAGGCCTGTGAGGTGCCGACGGTCGGGCGCGCGGACGTCGACCCGACGCGCCAGGCAGAGGTCGAAGAGTGGCTGGCCGAGACGCGGCCCGAGGTGGTGATCGTCGCCACGGCGCGCGTCGGCTACGACGGCGGCTTCCGGTTCGACACGTCGCGGCCGGACGGCCAGCCACGCAAGCTGTTGTATTCCATTCGCATGACGGCGCTGGGCTGGCATGCCAAGACACCGCTGGAGCACGCGGCGGAGGCGACTTAGGCGTAAACCACGAGCGCGCGGCATTAGGCGCGACTTAACCGCGTCGCGGGAGAATGGCGCAGGCCACCTCTAACCGCTGCCGCGCAGATGCGCCTGCTCTTCCTGCCGACGATCGCCCTGCTGCTCGCTATTGCCCTGCTGGTCGCCGTTGCGCCACCGGCGGCCGCCGCGACCGGCACGACCGGGCTGTTCGGCACCATCGAGATGCAGCGCTCGAGCCTGAAGCCGTTCCCCAAATGGACCGGCACGCTGGCCCGCATCTTCGAGGAGCGCAACCTCTTGAACCGCCCCTGCGACGGCGTGCGCGGCGGCCGCATCGACCCATGCAAGCTGGCGCGCTGGCAGGGCTTCCTCGACGGCCTCGCCGGCACCGACCGGCGGCGGCAGATCGAGGCGGTGAACCGCGAGATGAACGCGCGCGCCGATATCCTCGACCTCGTCAACTGGGGGGTCGAGGACTACTGGGCGATGCCGGGCCAGTGCCTGCAGCGCAACGGCGACTGCGAGGACTACGCCATCGCCAAGTACATGTCGCGGCGGGCGCTCGGCGTGCCGCCGGAGGCGATGCGCATCGTCGTGCTGAAGGACCGAAACCTGGGCATCGGCCACGCGGTGCTGGCCGTCACACTCGGTGCCGACACGCTGATCCTCGACAACCAGATCTCGACCGTGGTGCGCCACCTCCGCATCCGCCACTACCGGCCGATCTACTCCATCAACGAGACGGCCTGGTGGCTGCACCGGGTGCCGTAGGCGGACAACATCAGGCGCGCGCCACGTGCCGCGCCGCTTCGATCTGCGCCTCACGCACCGCTTCTTCGATCTCCGCGCCCAGCGCGATGTGTGCGGCGAGCGTGCCGGCAAACGCGTCACCCGCGCCGTGGCTGGAGACGACCTCGACCGGCGGCGCCGGAAATAGCCGCGGCTCGCCCGCATCCGCGAGCACAGCACCCTCGGCGCCGAGGGTGACGATGACCGGACCCTCGGTGGCCAGCGCCTGCGCGGCGGCCAGCGCGTCGGCGGGGGTCGCGACCGCCCGGCCCCACAGACCGGCGGCCTCGACGCGGTTGACGATCAGCACGTCGACCAGGGACCGCAGGGCGGTCTCGAACGGGCGGGCCGGGGCGGCGTTGAGGAAGACCCGGGCGCCGGCGGCGCGGGCGCGCTCAGCCAGCGTGAGGTTCGCGGCCTCGGGGATCTCGTTCTGCAGCAGCACGACGCGGACGCTTTCGGGGATCGCCGCGTCGGCGACGTCGAGGCCGAGGTTCGCCGCCGAGACGATCACCGCGCCGTAGTCGCCGGACTCATTCACGATGGCGACGCTCATGCCGGACGCCTCGCCGGCCGCCACGGCCACGCCCGTCCGGTCCGCGCCCGCCGCATCGAGGTTGGCGAGCAGCACCTGTCCCGCGTGGTCGTCGCCGACGCGGCCGAGCATGGCCGTCGGCGCGACCCGCGCCGCCGCGACCGCCTGGTTGCCGCCCTTGCCGCCGCAGACGTAGGACACCGAGCGGCCGCGCAAAGTCTCGTCCAGGCCCGGCAGCCTATCCGCGCGCACGAGCACGTCGTAGTGCAAGGCACCGGCCACCAGGACGAGGGGCGCCATCAGCCGGCCTGGGCGTAGAGCGCTTTGCCGACGATCCGTTGGCTCGTGGGCGCGTCCTGGCGCGCGATGGCGGCGGCGAGGTCGGCATCGTCGATCAGCGTCCGGGCGATGGCGCGCAGCCGCTCGACGGCCTCGATGTTGACCTGCGTCTCGGCCTGGGGGTCGAGGCCCTTGTCGGGGAAGGTGTCGAAGTAGACCGCCCGGTCGTAGCCGATGCGCTCCAGCTCGACCAGCAGCTCCAGGGTCTGCACCGGGTGCACGCTGCCGGCCATCAGGCCGTCGTCCCGCTTCCCGTAGCCGTCGTTGAGCTGGATGCCGAGGAGGCGCGAGTGGCGGCCGACCAGCACGGCGGCGTGCGCCGGCATCTCGTCGGCGTAGAGCACGTGGGCGAAGTCGAGGGTGATGCCCAGGTTGGCATTGCCGGCCTCGCGGATGGCCAAGAGCGCCGTGCCGACGTCGGGCACCAGCGAGTAGGCGCGCGGCTCGTTCGGCTTGTACTCGATGGCGACGTCGACCGCGTCGTTATGCACCGCGACCTCCTGGATCGCGGCGACGGTGTGGTCCCACAGGCGCGCGTAGTCGGCCTGGAAGGGATAGTCGAAGCCGTCCTGGCCCAGCCACAGGGTCATCAGGTCGCCGCCCATCTCCGCCAGCGCATCGATGCCGCGTTTCGTCAGGTCGACCGCCGCCTGCCGCACCACGGGGTCGGGGTTGGTGAAGGCGCCAAGGCCGAACGCCGGGTCGCCGTAGTAGCGCATGGCGAGGCCGTTCAGGTGCACGCCCGTGCGCTCAAGCGTGGCCGAGAGCTCGGCCGCGCTGGTGCCCTCGAAATGGTCCGGGTAGTTGATGTCGGCGGCGTTGAGGCCTTCGACGGCCGCCGCGCGCTCCAGCAAGTCGACCGCGGTGATGCGGTTCTTGCCGGGCCAGTACTGGTCCGCGCCGACCTTGAACGAATTCAGTCGCGACGCGTATAGCGGGGTTGCCACCACCTAGCCCGCGTCCGGCGGTATCACGCCCTTGCGAAACGCGAAGCAGCCGTAGAAGCGGCGCTCGCCGGTCTGGATCACGCAGTAGGCCTGCTTGGCGCGCTCGTAGAAGGCGTAGCGCTCGATGGAGACCATCGGCCAGGACTTGCCCTCGGCCGCGTCGATGGCCGCCTGCACCTCCGCCTGCACCGGCGGGACCTCGTCGGGCGCACCGACGATCTCCATGCGCGTCGCCGCGTCGTCGACGAAGGTGTCGAGCGGCATGACCGAGAGCACGGCCGCGGCCGCCTGGGCCGCCGTCGCGCCGTCGATGCGCAGCAGCCGGCCCAGCACGGTCTGGCGCGAAATCGAGTCCGACGGGAAGTTGGTGTCGGCGATGATCAGGTCGTCGCCATGGCCCATGGCGCGCAGCGCGAACAGCACCTCCGCGTTGAGCCGCGGGTCCAGTCCCTTGAGCATGTCTCCTCCGTTTAGCTAAACATACCGGTGAGCGCGTCCGCGACGACGCGGCCCAGCGTCGCGTGCGCGGCGGCGTCGAGGTGGATGCCCTCGGCCGGGTCGACGGCGATCGCGGCGCCAGCGTCGAGGAACCCGGCGCCGGTCCGTTCCGCCACCGCGGCGTAGTGTGCGGCGAGTTGAGTCGACTTCGCTTCGCCGCCCAGGAACATGTCGCCCAGCCAGCCGACCTCGCGGATCGGCGCCGGGGCGACCAGCAGCGTCGCCGGGGCGCCGGCGAGCCCCGCCTCGCTGGCGGCGACGGTGCGCACCAGGGCCTCGACCGAGAGCGCGATGTCGAACGGCGTGACGGCGAAACGGGCCTTGAGGTCGTTGGTGCCGAGCATCAAGACGACGACGTCGAGGGGCCGGTGGCTCTCAAGGATCGCCGGCAGCACCGCGGAACCGTTTTTGTGCACGCCCTCGACCGGGTCCGGGTGCACCGTGGTGCGGCCCGGGTGGCCCTCCTCGATGACGTGCCAGCCGGGGCCCAGCGCCGCCGCCAGCCGCCCCGGCCAGCGCTCGGCGGGCCCGAAGCGGCGCACGTCCTCGAGGTCGCTCATCGGACAGGACCCGTGCGTGTTGGAGTCCCCGAAGCACAGCACTGTCTTGACCGTATCCGCCACGTCGCCGCCTCCCCTGCTCTTCAGATCCGCGCGCCGGTGGCGCGGTCGAACATGTGCGCCCGGTCCGCGCGCGGCCGCAGGTGCACGGTCTGGCCCGGCTCGATGGCGTGCCGGTCGCGCAGCGCGGCGACCATGTCCGTCTCGCCGAAGCGCAGGAACAACAGCGTCTCGGCCCCGGTCGGCTCGACCACCGCGACGCGCGCGGGGAAGCCGTCGTCGGCCAGTTCCAGGTGCTCCGGCCGGATGCCGTAGATCACGTGGCGGCCCTCGTCGACCGTGTCGTGGGCGTCGATCGGCAGGCGGTGGCCGTTCGCCTCGACGCCAGGGGCGCCGTCGGGCCGCGCCGTGCCGTGGATCATGTTCATGGCCGGCGCGCCGATGAAGCTGGCGACGAACAGGTTGCGCGGGTGGTCGTAGAGATCCAACGGCGAGCCGACCTGCTCGATGATGCCGTCCTGCATGACAACGATGGTGTCGGCCAGCGTCATGGCCTCAATCTGGTCGTGGGTGACGAACACCGTCGTGGTCTTGAGGCGCTGGTGCAGCTCCTTGATCTCGGTGCGCATCTGGATGCGCAGCTTGGCGTCCAGGTTCGACAGCGGCTCGTCGAACAGGAATACCTGGGGGTCGCGCACGATGGCGCGGCCCATCGCCACGCGCTGGCGCTGGCCGCCCGAGAGCTGGCGCGGATAGCGCTGGAGATAGGGCATCAGGCCCAGGATCTCCGCCGCCCGCTTGACCCGTTCGTCGATCGTGGCGGCGTCGATCTTGCGCTGCTTGAGCGCGAAGGCCATGTTGGCCGCCACCGTCTTGTGCGGATACAGCGCGTAGTTCTGGAACACCATGGCGATGTCGCGCTCGGCCGGCGGCAGGTTGTTCACCATGCGGTCGCCGATGTGCACCGTGCCCGCGGTGACGCCCTCCAGCCCGGCGATCATGCGCAAGAGCGTCGACTTGCCGCAGCCCGAGGGCCCGACCAGCACGACGAAGTCGCCGTCGGGGATGTCGACGTCGACTCCGTGGATGACTTCGACGGAACCGAACGATTTACGGATGTTCCGGACAGTTACCCGCGCCATTTTGCTGCGTCGTCCCCCCTCAGTCTCTTGCTTTTTCTTTTCCGCACAAAAACAAAACTCCGCGTGCACGCTGGCACGACTTTACACCGTCTGCGGGTGCGAAGGCAGCGTCCTTGATCTCGTTGACAGTGCGCGTGGCTGGCTCATAATCTGGACTGTCTTCGATGTCGTCAAGTTTTGTCCAATCAATGCAAGCGGTTGCGGAATCACGTCTGATGTCACTCGTTGCGACGCGGTCTGTCCGCCGCGGGGACGGGCCGCCGGCTTGGGCGCGCACGATCTGCCAAAAAGAAACAGGTAAGACGGCATAAAACAGAAAAAGCCAAAGCCACACGGGAGGAAAGTCATGAAAGTTGAAGTCTATAACCGGCTCATGGACGCCCAGTTGAGCCGCCGCCGCATGCTCAAGGGCGCGGCCGGCGCGGGCGCCATCGCCGCCGGCATGGGAAGCGGCCTGGGCGGCCTCATGGGCTCGGCCCTGGCGCAGGGCGGCGTGCGCGCCGACATCCTGAAGATTCCCGGCGTCGGCGTCGGCTCGCCGACCGATTCCGACTGGCAGAAGGTCGGCGCGCTGTGCCTGGAGCCGACCAAGGCCAACGTCGCCGAGGGCGAATTCGCGGGCGTCGAGCTGACCTTCCTCGGCCTCAACAACTAGAACCTCCACAACTTCCTGTTCCGCGGCTTTCTCAAGCCGTGGGAGGCCTATACCGGCGCTAAGATCGACTGGGTCGATCTGGCGCAGGCCGACTACAACGCGCGGCTGCAGCAGTCGATCGCCACCGGCACCGTCGACTTCGACATCGTCGAGATGGGCGCGCCTTTCGAGGGCGACGTCTGCGGCAAGGGCCTGGCTTCCGTGATGCCCGACTGGGTCAAGGACCAGATCGAGATGGACGACTATGTCGGCTATCTCAAGGCGCCCGTCGGCACCTGGGAGGGCAAGACCTACCGCATCTCGATCGACGGCGACTGCCACAACTTCAACTACCGCGCCGACTACTTCGAAAACGCGGAGCTAGCCGCCGCCTGGGCCGCCGAGGGCCATAGCGGCCCGTGGCAGGTGCCGACGACCTGGCAGCAGGTGCAGGAGGTCACCAAGTTCCTGAAGGGCAAGAAGGTCGACGGCTTCGATGCCTATGGCTACCTCGACCCGCTGAAGGGCTGGGGCGGCTTCGGCTTCTACTTCCTGGGCTCGCGCGCCACGGCCTACGCCAAGCATCCGGACGACCCGGCCTGGCTGTTCGACCCGGACACCATGAAGCCGCGCGTCAACAACGCGGCCTGGGTGCGCGCCATCCAGGACGTGCTGGACAGGCTGGACGCCCAGCCGCCGGACCAGATCAACGCCGATCCCGGCACCACCGGCTTCCAGCAGTTCCTGGCCGGGACCGGCTCGATGCTGAGCTGGTGGGGCGACATCGGCTCGAACGCCAAGACCTCGGACAGCTCCGTCGTCGGCGAGCTGATCGGCTTCTCGATCCTGCCGGGGTCGGACGACGTCTACAACTCGAAGACCGGCCAGTGGGACACGTTGGCCTCGGGCCCGAACTTCGCGCCCAACATGGCCTATATCGGCTGGGGCGTGTACGTCATGGCGACCGTCGACGCCGACGCCAAGCGCAAGAAGGCGGCGTGGTCGGCGGCGGCCCATCTGGGCGGCAAGGACATCTCGCTGTGGTGCGCCGCCTACCCGTCGGGCTTCCAGCCCTACCGGCAGTCGCACTTCAACATCCCGGAATGGGTCGGCGCCGGCTACGACCAGGCGTTCATCGACGACTACCTGGCCTCCGAAGCCGACTCCTACAACCATCCGAACGCGGCCATCGAGCCGCGCATCCCGGGCATCTTCCAGTACTACTCCGTCGCCGAGGACGAGCTCGCCAAGATCTACGCGGGCCAGTATTCGGCGCAGGACGGCGCCGACCGCATCGCGGCGGCCTGGGAGAAGATCACCGACCAGATCGGCCGCGAGAGCCAGATCGCCTTGTACAAGGCGTCGCTGGGCATCTAGCGGATCAAGCAGGACAGGGCCGGCGGTTGGCGCCGCCGGCCCCTTTTTTCGGGATCGCCTGAATGAGCACGCCCGCGGAGATCGAGGGCGACCGGCTGCACACGGTCGTCTCCGACGACATGTCGCCGCGCCGCATCCTGGTCGGGCGCGTGCTGGTGCGGTCCGCCGCGGGCCTGCTGTTCGTGCTCCTGGCGGTGCAGGCGCTCTACGACGCCGAGGTCATCTCCTTCGGCTTCGCGACCTGGCGGCCGGTGCTCTATGCCTATGTGCTGTGGGCCGTGGCGCTGTGCGTCTCCCAGGTGATGACCCGGGGCGAGCAGGGCAAGCGCACGCTGTTCGTGCTGCCGGCGGTGCTGTTCGTCGTCTCGATGGTCGTCTTCCCGATGCTGTTCGGGCTCTACATCTCCTTCACCGACTGGAACCTGTCGTCGCTGACGGGCCGCAAGTTCAACGGCTTCGACAATTTCCGGCAGATGGCGGGAGATCCGTTCTACTGGAACGCGCTCAAGAACATGGTCTACTACGTGGCCGCCATCGCCGTGGAGTATTCCATCGCCTTCGGCCTGGCCCTCCTGCTCAACGCCCAGATCCGCGCCCGCAAGTTCTTCCGCGTGGTCTTCCTGCTGCCGCTGATGCTGTCGCCTGTCGCGGTCAGCTGGATGGTCGGCAAGTCGATGATGGAAATCCGCTTCGGGCCGCTGGCGACCCTCGGCCGCTTCCTCGGCTGGGAGACGCCGTCCTTCTTCGGTTCGCCGGAGATCGCGCGCCTCACCATCATGGTGATGGACGCCTGGACCTTCATCCCCCTCATGATGATCATGCTATTGGCCGGGCTGCAGGCGCTGCCGCGCGAGGTGCTGGAGGCCGCCAAGGTCGACGGCTGCCGCGGCTGGTCGAGCTTCTGGCAGGTCACCTTCCCCTTGATGCTGCCCGTCAGCATCACCGTGATCGTCATCCGCATCATCTTCAAGCTGAAGCTGGCCGACATCATCATCAACGTCACCGCCGGCGGCCCCGGCGGCGCCACCGACTCCGTCACCAGCTTCATCTTCCGGGAGTACCGCGACCGCTCGAACGTCGGCTACGGCACGTTGTTGGCGATGATCTACCTGGTGCTGATCATCATCTTCGTGCTGTCGCTGTTGAGCCTGCTGAAGCGCTGGTCGCGGCCCACGACATGACCGGGCCGACATGACCGCGCAGGCCACACAGATCTTCGTCGACGGCGAGGCCGACCGGACCTTCCGCGCCAAGTGGTACACCCAGCGCGTGCTGATCTACGGCGCGCTCTTGTTCTGGACCGTCGTCTGCCTGTTCCCGATTTACTGGACGGTGACGACGTCGTTCAAGATCGCGCCCGACGTCATGCGCGGCCACCTGGTGCCCTGGGTCGACTTCATGCCGGCGTGGAAGGGCTGGCGCTCGCTGGGCCTGTCGCCGGAGACGATCTTCGAGACCTCGACCGTGCGCGAGAAGTTCATCAAGCGCCTCTTGAACAGCACGATCACGTCGCTGGGCGCGTCGACGCTGGCGGTCGTGCTCGGCTCGCTCGCCGCCTATGGGCTCAGCCGCTTCTCCTATCGCTTCGGCTTCATGAAGAACAGCGACATCTCGTTCTTCTTCGTCAGCCAGCTCATTCTCCCGCCGGTGGTGCTCGCTCTCCCATTTCTCGTGCTGTACAAGAGTCTTGCGCTGCTCGACAGCCGCGTCGGCATCGTCCTGCTCTACACGCTGATGGTGCTGCCGATCGTCGTCTGGATCATGCGCGACCAGTTCAGCGCCATCCCGGTCGAGCTCGAGGAGGCGGCGCTGGTCGACGGCCTCTCGGTGTGGGGCTCGTTCTTCCAGATCGTGCTGCCGATCGCGCTGCCCGGCATGGTCGCCGCCTTCATCCTCTCGCTGGTCTTGTGCTGGAACGAGTACTTCTTCGCCGCGCTGCTCACCAGCACCGACGCCAAGACCATCCCGGTCATGGTCGCCAGCCAGACCGGCAGCCAGGGCATCAACTGGTGGTCCATGGCGGCGCTCTCGGGCGCGGCCATCGCGCCGCTCGTCGTCGTCGGCATCGTGCTCGAGCGCTACATCATCATGGGCATGGCCACGGGGGCGGTGAAGTAGCGCCGCCGGACCTCACGACCGGGCGCGGATGCGCGCGCCGTCGGCGATACGGTCGCTGGGGTGCAGCACGACGCGTTCGCCAGCGGTCAGGCCGCCGACGATCTCGCCCTCCAGGCCGTTGCTGTGGCCCAGCTCGACCTCGCGGCGGCGAGCGGTTCCATCCTCGTCGACGAAGACGAACCAGCGACCGTTCTCGCGGAACAGCGTCGTCAGCGGCAGGCGCAGCACGTCCTCGCCCTCCCACAACACGACGCGCACCTCGACACGGAAGCCGTGGGCCAGGCGCTGCCATTGCTCCGGCGGGTCGGCCAGGTCGACGATGACGTTGACGCGCTGCTCCTCGATGCCCAGCGCCGACACCTTGGTGAAACCATAGGGCTCGACCCGGCTGACGAAGCCGGCCAACGCCACGCCCGCGCCCCACTCCTCGATGATCGCGCGCTGGCCTTCCTCGATCTTGACGGCGTCGGTGGAGAGGTAGTCGACGACGATCTCCAGATCGCGCGGGTCGCCGATCTCCATGATCGGCGCGCCGGCCTCGATCACGCCCTCGCTCTCGCGGATCAGGCGCAGGATGCGACCGTCGACGGGGGCGGTGAGGGAGATGCACTCGCAGGCCTCGCGCTGCAGACGGGTATCGACCGGCGAGACCAGCCGGGCGCGCGCCATGGTCAGCTCCGATGTGCGCATTTGCAGCTCGGCGCGCACGGACTCGAGCGCCGCCGCCCGCGCCTTGAACAAGCGCTCGGCCTGGTCCAGGGCCCGCTCGGAGATCGCCCGCGTCTCGATCAAGCCGCGAGCGCGCTGCAATTCGGTGACGGCGAAGTCCAGCTCGGCCTGGGCTTCCAAGAGGCGCGCCTCGGTCAGCGCCTTCGCCGCCTGCGCCGTCTCGATCGCCGCCTGCGCCTCGGCCTCGCTGCGCACGTCCAGGAAGGCGGGGTCGACCGGCTCGATGCTGGCGACGATCGTCGCGTCGGCCACCACCGTGTCGCCGACGTCGCCCTCCACGCGCTGCAGCCGGCCAGTGATGGGGCTGGAGACGACGAAGACGTCGCGGACGCGGGTGCGGCCCTCCTCGTCGACCGTGACGACCAGCCGCCCGCGGCTGACCGCGGCGATGTCGACCAGCGTCGGCCGCGGCCACAGCGCGTAGGCCACGCCGGCCGCGACCAGGCCGCTCAGGGCGGTCCACAGGGCTATCCGGCGCCAGCGCATGCCTGAGCCTACTCCCGCGTCTTGAGCACGGCGATCAGGTCGAGCCGGTCGACCCGCCGCCGCACCAGCGCCGCAGAGCCGAGCGTGCCGGCGAGCGCGATCAGCACCGCGATGCCGTAAGTCGACGCCTCGATGACGAAGGGTACCCGATACAGCTCGGTCTCGAACGCCGTGCTCATCATCCAGGTCAGGCCATAGCCGATGAGGCACCCGACTGGCAGCCCGACCAGGATCAACAGCCCGACCTCGCCCAGCAGGATGTACGAGACGTCGCCGCGGCCGAAGCCCAGCACGCGCAGCGTCGCCAGCTCGCGGCCGCGCTCGGACAGCGATATGCGCACGCTGTTGTAGACGACGCCGAAGGCCAGCGTGCAGGCGAAGCCGATGAACAGCGCGACGAAGACCAAGAGCGTATTGCCCATGGTTTCGTAGAATTTGTCGACCGCCGCGCGGCGCAGCATCACGGCGCCGATCGACGGCAGGTCCTTCAGTTCCGCGAACAGCGCCGGCTGGTCGCGCGGATCGACCAAGAGGTGGGCGTAGCCCAAGCTCGGCCCCTCCTTGAGCAGGCGGTTGAGGGCGTCCAGGTCCATATAGGCGGGCGTGCCGATATAGGTCTCGAACAGGTCGGCGACGACCACCTCGCGCACCGGGCGCCGGCCCTCCAGGACCTCGACGGTCACGCTGTCGCCGCGCCCGAGCTCGAGTTTCTCCGCCAGCTTGGTCGCCATCACCAGCCCGGCCGGCGGCACGCGCACGGTGCCGCCGGCGACGTCGTAGACAGGCGTGAGGCGCGCGTCGGGCTGGTGTCCCTCGATGGCGCCCCGATGGGTGCGGGTGCCCGAATGGAAGCGCACGCTGACCGCGCGCCCAACCTCGGCGGCCATGACGCCGGGCAATCGCGCGAAGTCATGGATCGCGCGGTGCGACTTGGCGTCGACCAGGCCGACCGTCAGGGTCTGATGCTGGGCGTCGAAGAAGTAGGTCGTCACCATGTGGTCGATGGCGTCGAGCCACTGCAGCGCGGCGATCAGCACCGCGACGGTCAGCGCCACGCCGACCGTCGTCGCCAGCGACCGGCCCGGCCAGCGCGCGATCTGGCGCAGGATGATGCGGGTCGACTGGTCGAGCTGCCGGCTCAGCCAGCCGGCCAACAGCCCGCCGCGTCGGTAGAGCGGCGGCGCCGGCGGCTGCATGGCCTCGACCGGCGGCAGGCGCACCGCGGCGCGCACGGCGCCCAGCGTGCCGAGCAGCGTCGCCGCCATGCTGACGGCGCCGGCGACGAGGAACGCCGACGGGCTGGGCCGGTAGACCAGGAACGGGAAACGGAACAGCACCTCGGCATAGATCTGAGTGTTGTAGCGCCCGATCGCGGCGCCGCCGGCCCAGCCCAAAAGGATGCCGATGCCGGCGATGACGATCACCATGCGGGCGTAGTGCCAGCCGACCTCGGCATCGCGATAGCCGAACGCCTTCAGGAGGCCGATCTCACTGCGCTCCGTCGCGATCAGCCGGTTCATGACCAGGTTGGTGAGGAACGCCGCGACGGCCAGGAAGACCACCGGCAGGATCGTCGCGGTGGACTTAAGCTGCTGGATCTCGTTCATCAGGAACCAGTTGGAGATCTGGTCCGCGCGGTCGTAGGCGCCGACGCCGCCATAGCGGTCGAGGATGCGGTCGACGCTGTCGATGACGTCGCGCGGGTCGGTGCCGCGCAGCACGGTGAGCGAGATATCGTTGAAGGCGCCGTCCAGGTCGTAGGCCGCGGCCAGCGCCTCGCGCCCCATCCACAGGATGCCGAAGCGCTGGTCGTCCGGCATCAGGGCGCCGGGGCCGATGGCGTAGACGTACTCCGGCGACAGCGCGATGCCGACGACCGTCAGCGTGCGCTTGTGGCCGTTCATGATGGCTTGCAGGTGGCCGCCGACCGTCAGACCGTGCTTCTCGGCGAACGGCTCGTTGACCACCGCCTCGTCCGGCCGGCCGGGCCACACCGCGCGCCCGGCGCGCAGCACCAGCCGGTTGAGCGGCGGTTCGCGGCGCTCGGGGATCGAGATCAACTGGCCGACCACGGGCTCCGCGAAGCCGGCGACGTCCAGCGTCGCCAGCTTCGTGATGCGCGGGGCCGTCGTCTGCACGCCGGGGATCGCCGCGATGCGCGCGGCCAGGTGGTCGGGGGCGCGCTTGACGTTGGCGAAGACGTGGGCGAAGCGATAGCGCTCATAGTAGGCTGCCGCCGTCTCGTTCAGCGCCTCGATGGTGCTGAGCGCCATCACCGGGATGGCAACGCCCGAGGCGACGACCATGGCGATCGCCAGCACCTGACCGCGCAGGCGCCACAGGTCGCGGAACAGCTTGCGGTCCAGCGGGCGCATGCCTACCACTCCAACTCGTGCGCCGGGCGGCGGGTGGCGTTGGTGCGCATATCGACGATGCGGCCGTCGTAGAACGACAGCACCCGGTCGGCCATGTCGGCGATGGTCCGGTTGTGGGTGATCAGCGCCGTCGTCGTGCCCAGCTCGCGGTTGACCAGTTCGATGGCTTCCAGCACGCGCAGGCCGGTCTTGCTGTCCAGCGCGCCCGTCGGCTCGTCGCACAATAGCACGTCCGGCCGCTTGGCGACGGCGCGGGCGATAGCGACGCGCTGCTGCTCGCCGCCGGAGAGCTGGGCCGGGAAGTGGTTGAGCCGTTCGCCCAGATCGACGAGCGCCAGCGCATCGCGCGCCTTCATGGGATCGGGCGCGACTTCGGTCACCAGCTCGACGTTCTCCAGCGCGGTAAGGCTGGGGATCAGGTTGTAGAACTGGAAGACGAAGCCGACATGGTCGCGCCGGTAGCGGGTCAGCGCCCGCTGGTCGGCGGCGGTGAGCTCGGTCTCGCGGAAGAACACCGTGCCCGCCGTCGGCACGTCCAGGCCGCCCAGAATGTTGAGCAGCGTGGACTTGCCGCTGCCCGACGGCCCCAGCAGCACGACCAGCTCGGACTCGCCGAAGTCCAGGTCGACGCCGCGCAGCGCTTCGACCTCGACCTCGCCGGTGCGGTAGACCTTGGTCAGGTCGCGGGTGCTGAGCGTCGGATGTGCCACGCCAGTCGGCCGTTCAGGGGGCGCGGGTGCCAGCATAGCGTCATCTCGACAAGGTGTCGGGCACGCGGCAAAAGTCCCGACGACTGGGTAGCGGACGGCGGCGGTCGCCGGAATGACCTGAATCAGCGGGCGCCGGTCACCTGTGACCAATTATTGGACAGGCCATGCTGCAGCGCCTAAGAAATGAGCGAGGCGGACGCACGCTCGCTGAGCGCGCTGCGTGAGAATTCTTTTTTTCTCAGATAGTTATGCCAGCCCGGCGGCTGTGGCACGCATTTTGAGAGGCCTGTGTGCGGTGCAAACAAGACCCGCATGGAGGCAGGTTACATGGCGAGATTGGGTAAGCTTGGGCGCGCGGCGGCGGTCGCCGGCGTCGCTGCCGCGACGTGGACGGTCGCGGCGACGGCCGAGGCCGCCGACACGATCAAGGTCGGCGTCCTGCATTCGCTCTCCGGCACGATGGCGATCAGCGAGACGACGCTGAAGGACGTCATGCTGATGCTCATCGAAGAGCAGAACGCGATGGGCGGCCTGTTGGGCAAGAAGCTCGAGCCGGTCGTCGTCGACCCGGCATCGGACTGGCCGCTGTTCGCCGAGAAGGCGCGTGACTTGCTGACGGTCCAGGAGGTCGACGTGGTGTTCGGCTGCTGGACCTCGGTATCGCGCAAGTCCGTGCTGCCGGTGTTCGAGGAGCTGAACGGCCTGTTGTTCTACCCCGTCCAGTACGAGGGCGAGGAGAGCTCGCGCAACGTCTTCTACACGGGCGCGGCGCCGAACCAGCAGGCGATCCCGGCCGTCGAGTACCTGATGAGCGAGGACGGCGGCGGCGCCACGCGCTTCGCGCTGCTGGGCACCGACTACGTCTACCCGCGCACGACCAACAAGATCCTGCGCGCCTTTTTGAACGCCAAGGGCGTCGCCGACGAGGACATCCTGGAGGAGTACACGCCGTTCGGCCACTCCGACTGGCAGACGATCGTCACGAACGTGAAGGGCTTCGCCTCCCAGGGCAAGAAGACGGCCGTGGTGTCGACGATCAACGGCGACGCCAACGTGCCGTTCTACAAGGAGCTGGCCAACCAGGGCGTCAGCGCGGAGGACCTGCCGGTCGTCGCATTCTCCGTCGGCGAGGAGGAACTCGCCGGGCTGGACACGGCGCCGCTGGTCGGCCACCTGGCCGCCTGGAACTACTTCATGTCGGTCGACACGCCCGACAACGCGACGTTCATCGACAGCTGGAAGGCCTACATCAAGGACGACAAGCGCGTCACCAACGACCCCATGGAGGCGCACTACATCGGCTTCCGGATGTGGGCCCAGGCCGTCGAGCAGGCCGGCACGACCGACGTCGACGCGGTGCGTCAGGCCATGTACGGCCAGAAGGTCAAGAACCTGACCGGTGGCATCGCCGAGATGCACGTCAACCACCACCTCTCCAAGCCGGTGCTGATCGGCGAGATCCAGGACGAGGGCCAGTTCGAGACCGTCTGGGAGACCGACGGCACGGTGGTGGGCGACGCGTGGTCCGACTACATCCCGGAGAGCGCCGGCCTCACCGCCGACTGGACCTATCCCTGGGTCTGCGGCAACTGCGAGAAGCCGAAGTACCTGACGAACTGACGCCAGGTATGGGTGGCACCGGGCGCGGCACGTCCGCGCCCGGTCCGCCGGCCCCGACCGTTCAAGAGCCCCGCGCCATGTCCGTTATCCGTTGTGCGCTCGTCGCCGCCCTGACGCTTGTCATGCTCGCGACGGCGCCGCCCGCGCGCGCCGACGGCTTTGCCGACCTGCTGCAGGGCCTGAACGTCAAGGGGTTCAAGAACGTCGGCGCCGCGGTCGACGAATTGGCCGCCGCCGGCGATCCGCGCGCCGTGCCGGTTCTGGAGGCGCTTGCCGACGGCGCGCTCTACGTGCGCAAGACCGACAAGACGGTGTTCATCGTCGCCCGCGCGGGCGACGACTTCGCGCTGACCGATCCGCTGACCGGTGAAGCGGCCGGCACCGCGCCACGCGCGGACTTCAAGAAGGTCAAGACCAACAACCGGCTGCGGCGCCAGATCCGCACGGCGCTGGGCGGCCTGGGCCTGTTTGCGCCCGACGCGGCGCGCCGCGCCGACGCCGCGCGCGCTCTCTTCAAGTCGCCGGACGCGACCCTGTTGCCGCTGGTCGAGCGGGCGCTGGAAAGCGAGACGGACGACGCGGCGCGCGCAGAAATCGAGCTCGCGCGGGCTGCAATCGTGGTGCGCACGGGCGCCGATGCGCCGGCGAAGATCGCCGCCATCGCCGTCCTCGCCGAAGCCACCAGCCAGGAGGTGCGGGCGCTCTTGGGCAGCGTCCTGGTCGCCGGCGCGGAGAACGCCGAAGTCCGTGCGGCGGCGACAGAGGCTCTGGAGCGCATCGACGAGCGGCTGGCGCTGCTCGGCCTGGTGCAGAACGTCTTCCAGGGCATCAGCCTGGGCTCGGTGCTGCTGCTGGCCGCCATCGGGCTCGCCATCACCTTCGGCGTCATGGGCGTCATCAACATGGCGCACGGCGAGATGGTGATGCTGGGGGCCTACGCGACGTTCATGGTGCAGGAGGCCTTCCGCGCCTGGGCCCCGGGCGCCTTCGACTGGTCGCTGGCGGTGGCGATCCCGGCCGCGTTCCTCGTTGCCGGCGGCGTCGGCGTCGCCATCGAGCGCGGCATCATCCGCTTCCTCTACGGCCGGCCGCTGGAGACGCTGTTGGCGACCTGGGGGTTGAGCCTCATCCTGCAACAGCTCGTGCGCACGGTATTCGGACCGACCAATCAGGAAGTCGGCGCGCCGGCCTGGATGAGCGGCGCCATCGAGATCACCGGCGGCCTGGCGCTGACCGTCAATCGCCTGTGGATCGTCGGCTTCTCGCTCGTCGTGCTGTTCGCGCTGATGGCGCTGCTGCGCTTCACGACCTTCGGCCTGCAACTCCGCGCCGTGACGCAGAACCGGCGCATGGCGGACGCCATGGGCATCCGCTCGGGCTGGGTCGACGCCCTCACCTTCGGCCTGGGCAGCGGCATCGCCGGCATGGCCGGCGTGGCGCTGAGCCAGATCGACAACGTCAGCCCCAACCTCGGCCAGAGCTACATCATCGACAGCTTCATGGTCGTCGTCTTCGGCGGCGTCGGCAATCTGTGGGGCACGCTGGTCGGCGCCATGAGCCTGGGCGTCGTCAACAAGTTCCTGGAGCCCGTCTCCGGCGCGGTGCTGGCCAAGATAATCGTCTTGGTGGCGATCATCCTGTTCATCCAGAAGCGGCCGCGCGGCCTGTTCGCGCCCAAGGGCCGCGCGGTGGAGAGCTGAGATGGCCGGCGCGCGGCTCGGCCGACTGGGCACGGCCTTTCTGGCAATCGTCCTGGGCGCGTCGGTGCTGCTCGCCTTGGGCAATCTTCTGTTCGCGCCGGGCGATGCGCTCCACGTCCCGGCCTTCGTCGTCTCGCTGGTCGGCAAGTACCTCGCTTTCGCGCTCCTGGCCCTCAGCGTCGACCTGATCTGGGGCTTCTGCGGCATCCTCAGCCTGGGCCATGGCGCCTTCTTCGCCCTCGGTGGCCACGCCATGGGCATGCACCTGATGCGCCAGATCGGCGAGCGCGGCGTCTACGGCCACGCTGTGCTGCCCGACTTCATGGTGTTCCTCGATTGGCAGGCCCTGCCCTGGTACTGGCACGGGTTTGATAGCCTCATATTCACCGCCGCGATGATCGTGCTGGTGCCCGGTGCGCTGGCCTTCGCCTTCGGCTGGCTCGCCTTCCGCAGCCGCGTCACAGGCGTCTATCTCTCGATCATCAGCCAGGCCATGACCTTCGCGCTGATGCTGGCGTTCTTCCGCAACGACATGGGCTTCGGCGGCAACAACGGTCTGACCGACTTCAAGGATCTCTTGGGCTTCAGCCTGCAGAGCGACGCCATGCGCTGCGCCCTCATGCTCGGCTCGGCGCTGGCGCTCGCCGCGGGCTACCTGATCTGCCGCCGCGTCGTGGACTCGAAGCTGGGCCGCGTGCTGCGCGCCATCCGCGACGCCGAGGGCCGCACGCGCTTTCTGGGCTACCGCGTCGAGCGCTACAAGCTGTTCGTCTTCACGCTGTCGGCGATGCTGGCCGGCGTCGCCGGGGCGCTCTACGTGCCCCAGGTCGGCATCATCAATCCCAGCGAGTTCGCCCCTGCCAACTCCATCGAGATCGTCGTCTGGGTCGCGGTCGGCGGGCGTGGCACGCTGGTCGGCGCGGCGCTGGGCGCGGTGCTGGTCAACTTCGGCAAGACCTGGTTCACCGGCGCCCTGCCGGAGTTCTGGCTGTTCCTCCTGGGCGGCCTGTTCATCGCCGTCACCCTGTTCTTCCCCAAGGGCGTGCTGGGCACGCTGGTGGCGCAGGCCAAGGCCGTGCCGCTCAGGCGCCCAGCCTGGCAGCGCCCGACCGCGCAGCCACTTCCCGCGGAGGCCGCCGGTGACTGAGCCCGTCGATATCCTGCTCTATCTCGACGGCATCACCGTCAGTTTCGACGGCTTCAAGGCGCTCGACACTTTGAGCCTCTATCTCGAGCCCGGCGAGATGCGCGCCGTGATCGGCCCCAACGGCGCCGGCAAGTCGACCATGATGGACGTCATCACCGGCAAGACCCGGCCGGACTCCGGCATCGCGACGTTTCGCGACACCCACGATCTGACCCGGCTGGACGAAGCCGCGATCGCCAGCCTGGGCATCGGCCGCAAGTTCCAGAAGCCGACCGTGTTCGAGAACCAGACCGTGTTCGAGAACCTGGAGCTGGCGCTCAAGGCGGATCGCGGCGTGCTTGCGGCCCTGCGTTTTCGGCCGACGCCGACGCAGCTTGCGCGCATCGACGAGGTGCTGGGCATCGTCGCGCTCGCGGCCCACCGCGACGACGTCGCCGGCAGCTTGAGCCACGGCCAGAAGCAGTGGCTGGAGATCGGCATGCTCTTGATGCAGGACCCGGAGCTGCTGCTGGTCGACGAGCCGGCGGCGGGCATGACCGACGCCGAGACCCTCCACACGGCCGAACTCCTGCGCGACATCGCGCGCAGCCACACGGTCGTCGTCGTCGAGCACGACATGGAATTCGTGCGCGCGCTGGACACGAAGGTGACGGTGCTGCACGAGGGCTCGGTTCTGGCCGAGGGGCCGCTCGACTTCGTGCGCGACAACCAGGACGTCATCGACGTCTATCTGGGGCGCTAACGTGCTGTCGGTCGAGACGGTCGATCTGTTCTATGGCGCCAGCCAGGCGCTGCGCGGCGTCTCGCTCGAGGCGGCCAGGGGCGAGGTGACCTGCGTCCTGGGCCGCAACGGCGTCGGCAAAACCAGCCTGCTGCGCGCCGTCGTCGGTCAGCAGCCGGTCGCCCGCGGGCGCATCGTCTGGTACGGCGCGGAGATCACGACCCTGTCGTCGTCGGAACGGGCGCGCCGCGGCATCGCCATCGTGCCCCAGGGCCGCGAGATCTTTCCGCTGTTGACGGTGGAGGAGAACCTGCGCACCGGCTTCGCCGCCCTGCCCCGCCGGGAGCGCACGGTGCCGCCCTACGTGTTCGACCTGTTCCCGGTGCTGAACGACATGCTGCGGCGGCGCGGCGGCGACCTGTCCGGCGGTCAGCAGCAGCAGCTGGCGATCGCGCGCGCGCTGGTCATGCGGCCGCGCCTCCTGGTGCTCGACGAGCCGACCGAGGGCATCCAGCCCTCGATCATCACGCAGATCGGCACCGTGATCGACGGCCTGCGGCGGCGCGGCGACATGGCGATCATGCTGGTCGAGCAATATTTCGAGTTCGCCCGCGACCTGGCCGACAGGTTCGCCGTCATGGACCGCGGTGAAGTGGTGATGGCCGGCGCCGCAGCCGATATGGTGGAGGGCGATGTTCACCGCCATCTCACGGTTTGACGACGACACCTCCCGCGCCGGCGACGCCGCGCTCGCCCGCGCCGACGGCGCGGCGCGTGTGGGCTTCGTGCGTGACGGCGACACGACACGGCTGGCGCACCTGGCGCAAGGCAGCCCATGCCGCATCTTTCTGCCGAACGAGGGCGGCGAACCGGTCGCGGTGCTGATCAACACCGCCGGCGGCGTCTGCGGGGGAGACCGGTTGAGCGTCACGGTCTCGGCGGACGACGGCGCCGCGGCGACCGTCGTCGGCCAGGCAGCGGAGAAAATCTACCGCGCGATCGACTGGCCGGCGGACCTGAGGACGAACCTGCAGATCGACGCGGGCGCGGCGCTGCACTGGACGCCGCAGGAGACGATCCTGTTCGACGGCGCGCGCATGCTCCGGCGCACGACGATCGACCTTGCCCCCGATGCGCGTCTGCTCGCAGCCGAGACGCTGGTCTTCGGCCGCACGGCGATGGGCGAGACGATTTCAACCGTGTCCGTGCGCGACGACTGGCGGATCGGCGTGGGCGGCAGGCTGCGTTGGGCCGACGCGCTGCGGCTCGACGGCCCGGACGCGCTGCACGCGCTAGGCGGATTGGCCGGACAAAAGGCTCTGGCGACGTTGGTGGCGGCGGGCCCGGACCTGGCGGCGCGCCGCGACGACGTGCGTGAGATGTTGGACCCCGGCGTGCGCGCCGGCGCGACGGTCGTCAACGGGCTGCTGGTCGTGCGCCTGCTGGGCGCGGCGGCGCCGGTCCGCGCGCTGTTGACGGCGTTGTTCGAAACACTGCGGGCGTCGCTGCTGGACATGGCGCCGACGATGCCGCGGGTCTGGACGTGTTGAGGGGGGAGCGATGCATCTGACGCCAAGGGAAAAAGACAAGCTGCTGGTCGCCATGGCGGCGAACGTGGCGCGGCGGCGCCTGGAGCGCGGCGTCAAGCTGAACCACCCGGAGGCCATCGCGCTGATCACCGACCATGTGGTCGAGGGCGCCCGCGACGGCCGCACGGTGGCGGAACTGATGCAGGCCGGCGCCGGGGTCCTGACCCGCGAGCAGGTGATGGACGGCATCGCCGAAATGATCCACGACGTGCAGGTCGAGGCGACGTTCCCCGACGGGACCAAGCTCGTCACCGTGCACCACCCGATCCGATGAAACCGGGTGAAGTAATTCCCGCTGCGGGTGAGATCGAGCTGAACGCCGGGCTCGACACCGTGACGCTGACCGTCGCCAACACCGGCGACCGGCCGGTCCAGGTCGGCAGCCACTACCACTTCTTCGAAGTCAATGCCGCGCTCGACTTCCCGCGCGACGAGGCGCGCGGCCGCCGCCTCGACATCCCCGCCGGCACGGCGGTGCGCTTCGAGCCGGGGCAGACGCGCGAGGTAACGCTGGTGCCCTACGGCGGCCGGCGCCGCGTCTACGGCTTCAACCAGGCCGTCATGGGCCCGCTGGACGGGGATGGATAGATGGCGACCCGGCTCTCCCGCGCGGCCTACGCCGACATGTTCGGCCCCACCGTCGGCGACAAGGTGCGCCTGGCCGACACCGAGCTGTTCATCGAGGTCGAAGGCGACCGCACGCTCTACGGCGACGAGGTCAAGTTCGGCGGCGGCAAGGTGATCCGCGACGGCATGGGCCAGAGCCAGACCAGCCGCGCCGACGGCGCCGTCGACCTCGTCATCACCAACGCGCTGATCCTCGACCACTGGGGCATTGTCAAGGCAAACATCGGCGTGCGCGACGGCCGGATCGTGGCCATCGGCAAAGCCGGGAATCCCGACGTACAGGGTTCCGAGCAAATCCCCGTCGACATCGTCATCGGCCCGGCGACGGAGGCCCTCGCCGGCGAGGGCAAGATCGTCACCGCCGGGGGGCTCGACGTGCACATCCACTTCATCTGCCCGCAGCAGATCGAGGAGGCGCTGCACTCGGGCATCACCACCATGATGGGCGGCGGCACCGGCCCGGCGACCGGCACCAACGCCACGACCTGCACGCCGGGCCCGTGGAACATCCGCCGCATGATCGAGGCGGCGGACGCCTTCCCGATGAACCTGGGCTTCTTCGGCAAGGGCAACGCCAGCCAGCCGGCGGCGCTGGAGGAGCAGGTGCACGCCGGCGCCTGCGGCCTGAAGCTGCACGAGGACTGGGGCACGACGCCGGCGGCGATCGATTGCTGCCTCGGCGTTGCCGACGCCATGGACGTGCAGGTGCTGATCCACACCGACACGCTCAACGAATCGGGCTTCGTCGAGAACACGATCGCGGCCTTCAAGGGCCGCACGATCCACGCGTTCCACACCGAGGGCGCGGGCGGCGGCCACGCGCCCGACATCATCAAGGTCTGCGGCGAGGCCAACGTCATCCCTTCGTCGACCAACCCGACGCGGCCGTTCACGGCCAACACGGTCGACGAGCACCTGGACATGCTGATGGTCTGCCATCACCTGGACCCGAAGATCCCGGAGGACGTGGCCTTTGCCGAGAGCCGCATCCGCAAGGAGACCATCGCGGCGGAGGACATCCTGCACGACCTGGGCGCGTTCTCGATCATCGCCTCGGACAGCCAGGCCATGGGCCGCGTCGGCGAGGTCGTCATCCGCACCTGGCAGACCGCCGACAAGATGAAGCGCCAGCGCGGGGCCCTCGCCGAAGAGACCGGCGACAACGACAACGCGCGCGCGAAGCGCTACGTCGCCAAGTACACGATCAACCCCGCGATCGCCCACGGCGTCGCCGCGCACGTCGGCTCGGTCGAAGTCGGCAAACTCGCCGACCTGGTGCTGTGGTCGCCGGCCTTCTTCGGCGTCAAGCCCGACCTGGTGCTCAAGTCCGGCATGATCGCCGCGGCGCGCATGGGCGACCCCAACGCCTCGATCCCGACGCCCCAGCCCGAGCACATGCGGCCGATGTTCGCGGCGTTCGGCAGAGCGCTGACGGCGAGCTCGGTCACCTTCGTCAGCGCCGCCGGCCTGGATGCGGGACTGGAAGTCGACAAACCGCTGGTGCCCGTCAGCGATACCCGTGGCGGAATCGGCAAGGCGGCCATGGTGCACAACGCGGCGACGCCCGCGATCGACGTCGACCCGGAGACCTACGAGGTGCGCGCCGACGGCGAGCTGCTGACCTGCGAGCCGGCGCATGAGCTGGCCATGGCGCAGCGGTACTTCCTGTTCTGATGCTGCGCGCCGTCGCCCATAGCCCCGTCGGCCACTGGCCCGCCGCGCAGGCGGCGGACGCCGTGACGCTCGACTACGACGCCCGCCACCGCCGCCGGATCAAGCTGACGACCGACCGCGGCGACGCTCTCCTCCTCGATCTCCCGAATGCGGTGGCAATGGCCCAGGGCGACGGTCTCAAGACCGAGACCGGCGGCTGGGTCGCGGTGCACGCCGCGCCGGAGTCGTTGCTGGAAATCATCGCGCCCGACACGCACGCGCTTCTGCGCCTCGCCTGGCACATCGGCAACCGGCACGTGCCCGCCGAGATCGGCACCACGATCCGCATCCGCCGCGACCACGTCATCGCCGAGATGATCGTCGGCCTGGGCGGCACGGTGCGTGAGATCACCGCCCCCTTCCAGCCGGAGCGCGGGGCCTATGCCGGCCATGACCACTGACCTGACGCCGCCCCAAGCGCTGCGCCTCGCCGCCTGGCTGTCGCCCGCCTTTCCCACGGGCGCGTTCTCCTATTCCCACGGGCTGGAGTACGCGGTCGAGGCCGGGCTGGTCGACGACGAGCGGTCGCTCGAAGACTGGCTCACGGGCCTGCTCACGTTCGGCAGCGGCCGCAACGAGGCGATCCTGTTTGTCGCGGCGTGGCGATCCGCGACCGACCAGGCGGCCTTCATCGAGGTTGCGGAACTGGCCGCGGCGCTGCGGCCGAGCGCCGAGCTCGCGCTGGAGACCGAGATGCAGGGGCAGGCGTTCCTCGACACCGTCGTCGCCGCCTGGCCGTCGGACGATCTTCAAGCCCTTCAGACATGGCTGGCTGATATCGCCCCCTCCCTGCCCGTCGTCGCCGGCGCCGCGTGCCGGGTGCACCGGCTGCCGCTCGACGGCAGCCTCACGTTCTACCAGCACGCCTTCATCGCCAACCTGGTGTCGGCCGGGGTGCGGCTGGTGCCGCTGGGCCAGGCCGCGGGCCAGCGGGTGATCGCGGCGCTGGAGGCGCCGGTCCTCGACCTGGCGCGCGCGGCACGCGACATGACCCTCGAAGACCTGGGCGCCGCCGGGGCCATGCAGGAGATCGCCTCCATGGCGCACGAGACCCAGTACACCCGGCTGTTCCGCTCATGAGTACCGGCCCCCTACGGATCGGCATCGGCGGCCCGGTGGGCTCCGGCAAGACGGCGCTCGCCGAGCAGCTCTGCCGCGCCATGCGCGGCGCTTACGACCTGTTCGTCGTCACCAACGACATCTACACGCGCGAGGACCAGCTGATCCTGACCCGCGCCGGCGTGCTCGATGCCGAGCGCATCGAGGGCGTGGAGACCGGCGGCTGCCCGCACACGGCGATCCGCGAGGACGCGTCGATAAACCTCGCCGCCATCGACCGCATGCGCGGCCTGTTCCCGGCCGCGGAGCTGTGTTTCATCGAGAGCGGCGGCGACAACCTGGCGGCCACCTTCAGCCCGGAACTCGCCGACCTGACGATCTACGTCATCGACGTGGCGGCGGGCGAGAAGATCCCGCGCAAAGGGGGCCCCGGGATCACGCGCTCGGACCTCTTGGTCATCAACAAGGTCGACCTCGCCCCGCTGGTCGGCGCCGACCTGGGCGTCATGGAGGCCGACACGAAACGCATGCGCGGCGACCGCCCGTTCGTCTTCACCAACCTCAAGGCCGGCGACGGCGTCGAGCGCATCGTGCGCTTCATCGTCGAGACCGGCGGTCTGGAGGACAGGCTCGGCCACGCGGCGGAGTAGCGCGGCGGCCCCAGGCGCGACACGTCTGGTCTTGCACGGGCCGCCGCAACACCCCCCACCCTAACCCTCCCCCTCAAGGGGGGAGGGGATTTCCTTTCGCGCTCAATACCTTAATCCCCCTCCCCTTTGACGGGGAGGGTCGGGGTGGGGGTGACTTCCGCCAGAGGCAAGGCCGAACCGGTCCGTCCAGGACCGGGCCCGGCGCGCTGGCGCGTCAGTCGTAGACCAGTACGGTCTTGAGCGCCGTCGAGCGGCCCTCGTCCAGCGCCGCGTAGACCTCCGCCGCACGCGCGAACGGCACGCGCTCCATGGGCAGGGCGTCGACGGCAAGCGTGCCGTCGGCGAGCAACCGCTCGACGGTCTGCCTGAGCCGGGCGCGGTCCCAGCGCGGTGCCGCGCGGTGCGGGTTGTCCCAGGCCGGCGTGCTGGCCCGCACCGTCACCCGGTTGTGCAGGAACTCCTCGCCGAGGCGCAGCGGCGCGGCGCCGCCCTGGTAGAAGCCGGCGGCGACCACCGCGCCGCCCTGGCGCACGCTGCGGATCGCCTGGTGCAGCGCCGCGGTGCTGCCGGAGAACTCGATGGCGACGTCGGCGCCAGGACCGTGCGCCCGCGACACCGCGCCGGGATCGGTCTCCATCGGATCGGCGACAATCGCGTGGAGGTCCTGCGCCAGCGCGCGGCGCGCGGCGTCAGGATCGAACGCAACGACCTCGGCGGCGCCGCTGAGCCGCGCCAGCTGCACGACCAGCAGGCCGAGGGCGCCGAGGCCGAACACCGCGACCGTGTCGCCCAGCCTGATGCGGGCGTCGTGCACGGCCTGCAGCGCGATGCTGGCGATCGACAGGTACGCCGCGCGGTCGGGCGTCAGGCCCGCCGGCAGCGGCCCCGTGACGCCCATGGCCGCGACCTCGTCGACGTCGACCACGTACGCCTCCTGGTGCGGTAGGCGCAGGTGCACGAGGTCGCCCGTCGCGAGGCCCGTGACCGCGTCGCCGACCGCCTCGACGCGGCCGACCCACTCGTAGCCGAGCGCCTGCGGGTAGTCCGGCCCGGCACCGTCGGTGAACAGCCGCGCATCCTTGTCGAACGTCTTGTCGGCGAACGGCGAAGTGCCGCGATAGAGGCTCAGTTCGGTGCCGTGGCTGATCGCGCTCAGCAGGCCGCGCGCCCGCACCTGGCGCGGACCCGGCGGACCGATCTCGACGGGTTCGAGAGCGAGCGTGCGCGGCCCGGTGAGGACCAGTCTGCGCGGTGCAGTCACGCGGGAACCGGCGCGTCGGGCACCAGGGGCTTGGCGAACGACTTGGGCTTGCCGGTCGCGGGATCGAGCAGCGGTTCGGGCGTGAACTGGCAGACATAGGCGCGGCGGCGCTGCTGCGTGCGGTTCTCGCCCGAGCGGTGCAGCGTCGTGCTGGAGAACGCGACGATCGTGCCGGTGGGGCAGGTCAGCGCCACGCCCTCGTCCGGCCCGTCGTAGCCGACCATCTCCTTGCCCGTCGCGTCCCAGGCGTGCGGCGCGATGCCGGGGTCGGCGTCCAGGTTCCGCGGCAGCACGTAGACGCAGCCGTTCGCCTCCGTCGCGTCGTCGAGCGCGATCCACAGCGTCAGGTACGGCCTGTGCGCGAAGCCGACATAGCCGCCGTCCTGGTGCCAGGCGAAGCTGGCGCCGGCGCCCGCGCCCTTGACGACGAACTGCTCGTTGAAGAGGTACGGCGTCGGCCCGATCAGCGCCCGGGCCAGCGCGCGCACCGTGTCGTCGAACAGGAACGCCGCGACAGCGGGCAGGTCCGCGTGGCGGTGGCGCAGGAAGCGGCGCGCCTCGCCGCGGCCGATGTCGTGATAGCGGCCGCCGCCGTCGTCGTCCGGCGGCTCCACCAGCAATGTCTCCACCGCGTCGCGCAGGCCGGCAAGCTCATCTGGCGACAGCGCGCCCGGCAGCACGACGTATCCGTTGGCACGATAGTCGGCCGCGGCCGAGGCGGGGTCCATCGAGGCCTCCTCCGCATGTCCTTTCGCCCCGGGCCATGCTACAGCCGGCCGGATTTCCCGTCAGTCGATTCATGCCACGAGGAGCCGCATGAGCGACCCCGTTCGCATCGTCCAGGTCGGCCTGGGTCCCTGGGGACGCAACTGGGCCAAGAATGCCGTACCCGACGTCGCGCGCGCCCTGCCCGTCGCCTGGGTCGACGCCTCGGCGGACGCGCGGGCGCAGGCGATCGCCGAGCTGGGCCTGCCGCCCGAGCGCTGCTTCGCCGCGCTCGACGACGTTACGGTCGAGGCCGACGCGGTCTTGGGCACCGTCGCCCTCGCCGCCCACGTGCCGGTCATCGAGGCCGCCCTGCATCTCAAGAAGCACGTGTTGATCGAAAAGCCGTTCGCGCCGACGTCCGCGGAGGCGGCCCGGCTCGCGACGCTGGCCGCGGAGTCCGGCCAGGTCTTGCACGTCAGCCACAACTACCGCTTCTATCCGGCGGTCGCGAAGACGCGGGACTTGATTGCCGGCGGGCGGTTCGGTTCCGTCATCGCGGTCGACATCGGCTTCCACCGCTACGCCCCCGACCAGCGCGCGCCGTACGTCGACCTGCCGGACCCGCTGTTGGGCGACATGCTGATCCACCAGTTCGACCTGATCCGCAGCATCCTGGGCGACGAGCCGACGGAGGTGGTGTGCTGGAGCTGGAACCCGCCGGGAAGCCCCTTCAAGTACGACGCCTCGGCCGTGGCGATGATTCGCCTGGCGGGCGGTGCCGTCGTCAGCCTGCGCGGCAGCTGGCTGTCGCGCGAGGCGCCGACGCCGTGGGCCGGCGTCTGGCGCATCCAGTGCGAGGGCGGCGTCGTCGGCTTCGCCAGCCGCGACGACGGCGACACGTCGCTGGCCAACGACCGCGTGACGCTGCGCCCGCTGGGCGGCGAGGAGGCCGCGGTGCCGCTGGAGGCGATGCCGCGCTACGGCCGCGCCGGCACGCTCGACGCCTTCGCCCGCGCGGTCCGTGGGCAGCCAACGCCGGGCTGGGAGGCGACGGCGGCGCACAATGTCGGCAGTCTCAGGCTGATGGAGGCGGCGATCGCCTCGGCCGCGAACGGCGGCGCGGTGACCCGCGTCGCGGAGGGATGAGCATGGCGCTGCGGGTGACCATCTGGAACGAGTTCCACGACGAGCGGCACAAGGAGGATGCGCGCGCGGTCTACCCCGACGGCATCCACGCGGCGCTGGCGCAGGCCTTCGCCGGCGACGACCGGTTCCAGGTCGCGACCGCGACGCTCGACGATGCGGACCAGGGGCTCTCGGACGCGCGCCTTGCCGAGACCGACGTGCTGTTCTGGTGGGCGCATCACCGGCACGCCGACGTCGCCGACGACCTGGCGGCGCGCGTGCAGCAGCGCGTGCTGGACGGCATGGGGTTCGTACCGCTGCATTCGGCCCACGTGTCGAAGCCGATCACGCGCCTGCTCGGCGCCTCGTGCCAGCTGAGTTGGCGCGTCGCTGCCGAGCGCGAGCGCCTGTGGGTCGTCGCCCCCGGCCACTCGATCGCCGAGGGCCTGGGGCCCTATGTCGAGCTGGCCGAAGAGGAGGCCTACGGCGAGCCGTTCGATATCCCGACGCCGGACGAGTTGGTCTTCGTCAGCTGGTTCCAGGGCGGCGACGTGTTCCGCTCGGGCTGCGGGTACCGGCGCGGGCGCGGGCGGATCTTCTACTTCAGGCCCGGCCACGAGACCTACCCGACGTGTTACGTGCCGGAGGTCCAGCAGATCCTGCGCAACGCCGCCCTGTGGGCCGCGCCCACCGACACCGCGCCGCTGGAATTCGGCCGCCGCCCGCCGCTGGAACCGCTGCCCGGCTGGACGGGCTAGGCGGCCAGGAGGGCGGCCAGCACCGCGTCCCGGTGCGGCATGGGAGCGACGGCGCCATAGCCCTGCGTCGACAGGCCCGCCGCCGCGTTGGCGAAGCGCGCCGAATTGTCGCCTGCGCTGGTTTGCCGCGCGGCCTGCCAGCGTCATTACCGTGTCAGTCGGGGCGCCACTCCGGACGCTGTCGACCCCCATTGCCAGAATGGCGCAATGTCACAATCCCGCTGCCTTGTCGGCGCGTATCCTCATTCGGGGAAAGCCACCCGGATGTTCTGATGAGTGTCGGTCTACGTCGCGTCCGGCCGGGGATGCGGCTTGTTCTTTGTTGCGCGCTTATGCTGCTTCTCGCTGGCGGCGCTATGCCTGCGCGGGCCCAGCAACTGGACACCGGACCGACTGAGGTCGTGTTCGGGCTCTATCTATTCGGTGTCGACCACATCGACCTGGTCGACAACAGCTTCGACGCCAGCCTGTGGATGTGGTGGACATTCAGGGACTCGGGCTTCGACCCCACGACCGAACTGCAATTGGTGCGCCCGGGTCGGATTGAATTCTCCGAGGTGTTCCGCGAACGGCGCCGCGGCGGTAACAGATGGGTCTTCGCGCGCTTGGACGTGCATGCCAGCGCCGCCTTGGACGCCAGCCGCTATCCTTTCGACAGCCAGAAGCTGGTACTGGAGTTCGAGACCCAGACCGGCGCTCGGCAGATTCGTTTCGTGCCCGATCTCGCCGAAATCACGATCAAGCAGCGCGGCGTGTTCAGTCCGGGCTGGCGCGTTACCGGCCTGGTGGCCGATACCGAGATCCACACCTACCCGACCACGTTCGGGCTGGATCAGGCCGATGCCGACCAGTATTCGCGCATCCTCGTCAGCATTGACGTCGCGCGCGAGGCCGGCCCGCTGGTCGCCAGCCAGTTCGTCGGCTTCCTCGTCGCGGCGATCCTGGTCCTGATGACTTACCTGGTCCGTATCGAGCAGGTCTCGATCCGCACCGGCCTCCTGACCGCCGCAGTTTTCGCCTCGGTGATCAACCAGTTTGCGGTGAACCGCGACATCGGCGCGCCAGGCCGATCGCTGATCGCCGACGTCGGCGCCGTGATCGCGTTCCTAATGGCGCTCGTCGGCTTTCTGGCGGCGATCTATATGGACCGCCTGAACGCCCAGCACCGCCACCACGCGGTGAGCGTGACCAACCGCACGGCTGCGGGAGCCAGCTGGGCGCTGCTGATCGCTGCGGTGGTCTATTGCACCTCGATCGCGGTCTTCTGACGGCGTCCCGCAACGCGGTCAATACGGCAGACCGACGTAGTTCTCCGCCATCGCGGTGCGTGCGGCGTCCGAACTGACCAGATAGTCGAGCTCGGCGCGTTGCATGCGCCGGCCGAACTCGCCGTCGTCCGGGAAGCGGTGCAGCAGCGTCGTCATCGACCAGGAGAAGCGCTCGGCCTTCCAGACACGCGCCAGCGCCCGGTCGGAGTACGCCGTGAGGCCGGCTTCGTCGCCATCCCGGTAGTGGCGGATCAGCGCCTGCGATAGGTAGTGGATGTCCGACGCGGCGAGGTTCAGTCCCTTGGCCCCGGTCGGCGGCACGATGTGGGCGGCGTCACCGGCGAGGAACAGCCGGTGCCAGCGCATGGGCTCGGCGACGAAGCTGCGCAGCGGCGCGATCGACTTCTCGATCGACTCGCCGGTGACGAGGCGGGACGAGACGTCGTCGGGCAGCCGCGCCTTGAGCTCCTCCCAGAAGCGGTCGTCGGACCACTCGTCGAGATCCTCGTCGACCGCGCACTGTATGTAATAGCGGCTGAGCACGCGCGAGCGCAGCGAGCACAGTGCGAAACCGCGCTCGTGGTTGGCGTAGATCAGCTCGTCCGAGACCGGCGGCGTGCGCGACAGCACGCCCAGCCAGCCGAAGGGATAGACCTTCTCGTACGCGCGCAGCACGTCGGCCGGGATGGTGCCGCGGCTGACACCGTGGAAACCGTCGCAGCCGGCGACGAAGTCGCAGTCGATCCGGTGTTCCTGGCCGTCCGTCTTGTAGGTCAGGTACGGCGCGTCGCCGTCGACGCCGTGCGGCGTCACGTCCTCGGCCTCGTCGACGATCGTGCCACCCACGGCGTCGCGCGCCTCGTACAGGTCGCGGGTCACCTCGGTCTGGCCATACACCATGACCGTCTGGCCGCCGGTCAGGCCGGCGAGGTCGATGCGGTGCAGCCGGCCGCCGAAGGCGATGTCGTAGCCCTCGTGCACCTCGCCCTCGCGGTCCATGCGCTCGCCGACGCCGGCGGCGCGCAGCATGTCGGTCAGACCTTGCTCCAGCACGCCGGCGCAGATGCGACCCAGCACGTAGTCGCGGCTGCGGCGCTCGAGCACCACGCTGTCGACGCCGGCCCGGTGCAGGAGCTGCGAGAGCAAGAGGCCCGACGGCCCCGCGCCGATAATGCCGACCTGAGTCTTCAAGACCACCCTCCCCGGTCGCACGGTAGCGCCCTGCCACGGCCGCGGTCCAGCACCGTGGGTTAGGATCATCGCACGGGAGGCTGACCATGGAGTGCACGACGGCGAACGGGATCGTCCTTCACACCTTGCGCGACGGGCCGACGGAGGCGACGACGCTGGTCTTCGCCAATTCCATCGGCACCGACGCGCGCGTCTGGGACCGCGTGATCGGCCGCCTGGGCGGCCGGTTCCATACCCTGCGCTACGACAAGCGCGGGCACGGCCTCTCGGAGACCCCGGCCGGGCCCTACACGATCGACGACCACGTCGCCGACGTCGCGGGCCTGTTCGACGCGCTGGGCATCGGCCGCGCGGTCGTCGTCGGCCTCTCGGTCGGCGGCATGATCGCGCAGGGGCTGGCGGCGGCGCGGCCGGCGCTGGTCGCCGGGCTGGTGCTGTGCGACACCGCCCGCCGCATCGGCCCGCCGGAGATGTGGGACCAGCGCATCGCGGCGATCCGCGCCGGCGGCATCGCGGCCCTGGCCGAGCCGATCCTGGAGCGCTGGTTCTCGGCCCGCTTCCGGGAGAGCCGCCCGGAGGAGCTGGCTGGCTGGCGCGCCATGCTGACCCGCACACCGGTCGAGGGCTATCTGGGCACCTGCGCCGCGATCCGCGACGCCGACCTGACGACGGCGGCGCGCGGCATCGCGGTGCCCACCCTGTGCCTGGTCGGCAGCGAGGACGGCGCCACGCCGCCGGCCCTGGTGCGCGAGCTGGCCGGGCTGATCCCGGGCGCGCGCTGCCACGAGATCGCCGGCGCCGGGCACCTGCCGTGCGTCGAGGCGCCGGACGAGGTCGCCGGGCTGATCGAAGGATTCGTCGCCGGGCTGGAAACGGCCTGACCGCGCCTACGCGGCGGTGTGCTGTTCCGTTGTTGCCGTCGGCCGCGGCCCCTCGCGCAGCACGCGCAGGGTGAAGACGACTGCCGTCAGGTTGAGCGCAATGAGGCACAGCAGCGGGTTGAAGATGCTGGTCAGCTGGGCCGCCCAGCCCAGCACGAAGGCGACCCCCATGCCGACGGCGCTCATCAGTCCGTCGCCCAGCGAAATGCAGATCGGCCGGTCGGCCGGCGAGGCCTGCGTCGACAGGAAGAACGACCGCGCCTGCACGACGCCCTGGCGGCCCAGCGTCAAGAGCGCGAACAACACGGCATGGAAGAGCGGCACAGTGGCACCGGCAGCGACGTCGACGGCCAACGTCGCGATGCCCACGACCATCACCATGCCCGCGCCGGCGGCCATGGCGATGTGGCTGTGCCGGTCGATCAGCCGGCCCCAGACGGGCCCACTGAGCAGCAGACCCAGGCTGGTGGTGAACACGAACAGGGTCAGGTTCTGCGCCGACGCGGTGTGCTGGCTGGCGACGTAGATCGTGTAGAACGGGATCGCCAGCTCGACCGACATCAGCAAGCCGCGGCCGACCATGAAGTCCTGGAACCAGGACTGCGTCTCGAGGATCTGCCAGCCGCGTCGGCAGACCGCGCGAAAGCCGACACGCGGCTGCGGCGGGCTGGGCGCCTCGGCGATCGGCACGCCGGCCGCGCCGGCCAGCAGCCACAGCGCGACCGCGGCCCACAGCAAGAGGCCGGTCTGCTTCGACCCCGCCGGCGCCAGGTAGTAGATCGCCGCGGCACCGAGCATCGAGAGCACGCCGGCCACCGTCGGGCGCAGGACCAAGAGCGGGGCCCGCCTCCCGCGTTCGAGGACCTTCGTGATGATGTCCTGATGCACGATCCCGTAGATGCCCTGAGCCAGGCCAAGCCCGAAGGCGATGGGCAGGATCGCGGTCCCGAGCACGACGGCCGGCAGCCACGCGCCGACCGCGGCGATCGCGGCGATGACCCCGGCCAGCGCCACCAGGCTCAGAGCCAATGGCCATTTACCGCGCGGCAGGCGCAAGAGATCTGGTCCCAGGAACAGCGGGCCGACGACCAGGCCGACCTGGACCACCGGCACGATCATCGCGATCAGCACCGGCGGCACGCCGGCGTCGGTGGCGATCCACGGCACCACCATCTGCGGGTTGCCGAACTGCAGCGCCGTCATGTGCAGGCCGCCGCCGAGCACCAGGAGATGGAAGTTGCGCTTCTCCGTGGCCTCAGGGTCCGCGGCGGTCGGGGCGGCGCCGACGGGCGTCATCCCAGGATCTCCACGGAAATGTAGAGCTGGATCAGGGCCGTGTTGACGAAGTCGATCAGGAAAGCGCCGACGATCGGCACGACCAGATAGGCCTGCGGCGAGGTCTCGTAGCGATGCGTGATGGCGCGCATGTTGGCGAGGCCGACGGCGGTCACGCCCAGCGCGAAGCCGATCACGCCGGCACTGGCCACGGCGGCGTCGTAATCGCGGCCGAGCGCCGGAAAGACGATCCAGTAGACGAAGGCGCACACCAGCGCCGCCTGGCAGGCCATGACCAGCAGGATCGGATCGGCGGTGTCCGCCAGGACCCAGAACTTCAGGGCCACGAGCGTGACCGCGACGAACACCTGCAGGCTGACGTCGCCGATCAGGCGCACGGTGCTGGCGTTGGTGCGCACGCCCAAGGCATTGGCGACGTTGCCGACGACGGCGGCAAAGCCGAGCGCCAGCACGAAGTCGGGCAGCGTGACACCGGCCGCCCGCAGGTCGGCGCCGACCCACTGCGCCGCCGCGACGGAGATCGTGACCTGCAGCAGGACGCCCAAAACGGCGTCGAGCGACACCGGTTCCGGCGTCTCAGGGTCCTCGTCGAGCGCGACGCCGTCCTTCGGCGCCAGGTCGTTGGCCAGGATCAGGCGCCGGGCCAACGGTGCGCCGACCAGACCGCTGACGAGCATGCCGAAGGCGGCGGTGGCGACGGCGACCTCCTGCACGTCCTCGAGCCGGTAGCGCTCTTCGAGGATGCCGCCCCAGGCGACGGCGGTGCCCCGGACCGCCCATCATCGAGATGCCGCCCGTCGCCAGCCCGTAGACCGGGTGGCCGCCGAACAGCGCGACGATGGCCGAGCCGACGACGTCCTGCAGCACCGTGAGCGCCGTCGCCAGCGCCAGCAGCACGATGATCGGCTTCAGCCAAAGGCGCAGCAGGCTCCAGCGCGCCGCCAGGCCGACGGTGGCGAAGAACACCACCAGCAGCCGATCGCGCACCGCCGTCTCGAATGAGACCTCGGCGACGCCGGCGACGAACAGGACGGTCAGGACGATGCTGACCAGAAAGCCGCCGACGACGGCCGACGGCACCGCCTGCTCGCGCAACCGGCTGTGCTCGACGACCAGCTTGCCGAGATAGAGCACGACCAGCGCGGCGACCAGCGTCTCCGTACCGTCGAGGGCGAGAGTCGGCAGCGCGTCGCTCATCGGGCCACTCCGACGCGATAGCGCGCGCGACGCACGTCAGCCGGAGTCCTTGAGTGCGCCTTCATAGGACTTGAGCACGGCCGCGCGATCGAGCTGGCCGACCACCCGGCGCGTCTCGGCACCGTCAACGACCGGCAGCCGATCGAGGCCGCTCTCCTCGAGAAGCCGCCAGGCGTCGGCCGCGTCGTGCGTATCGCGCAGCAGCGGCTCGACCGGCTGGGCCAGGTCACTGGCGCTGACGGCCGCCGCGTCGGCCGCGAGGTGGGGCAGCAGTTGCGGCGCGCCGAGGCGCCCGACCAGGCAGCCGTCGGCGTCGACGACGAAGACGCCGCCGGCCCCGGCCGCCTCCAGAGCCGCGGCGAGCGTCGCCGCGTCGGCGTCGGCCGCCACGGTCGCCGCCTCGCGCGTCAGCGGCCCCAGCACCATGTCGGCCAGCGTGACCTGCGGCCGCGGCTCGCCCAGCCGGATGCCGCGCAGGCTGATCTGCCAGCGGAAGAAGTCGATGCGCATGCCGTCGTTCAGCACCAGCGAGGCGATGACCACCGCCAGCATGACGCCCAGCGCCAGCGCGTAGCTGGACGTCATCTCGAAGAGAATCAGGATCGCCTGCAGCGGCGCGCCCATCACCGCGCCGGCGACGGCGCCCATGCCGACGATGGTGTAGGCGACGTGGCCCGAGGAGTACTCGGGCGCCAGCATCGTCGCGATCATGCCGAAGGCGCCGCCCAGCGCCGCGCCGACCAGCAGCGAGGGCGAGAAGATGCCGCCGCCGAAGCCACAGCCCAGGCAGACGGGGGTGGCGACGATCTTGCCGACCAGCCGCGCCAGCAGCAGCGTCAGCCCATAGGAGCCGGCGAGCGCCTCGGTCGTGGCGCCGTAGCCGACGCTCAACACCTGCGGCAGCTCCAGCGCGATGGCGCCGACGATCAGCCCGCCGAGGGCCGGCCGCAGTATCTTCGGAACCGGCGATTTGTTCATGAAAGCGCCGACGCCCCGCACGCCGGCGATCAGCGCGTAGCCGGCGATGGCGCAGCAGACGCCCAACAGCGCGAAAGCAGGAAATTCCCAGAACGACACCAGCACCTGCTCCGGCACGCGAAACGCCGGGAAGTCGCCGAACACCACGCGGCTGATGGCTGTAGCGATCACCGCGGCGATGGCGACCGGCGCCAGGCGCTGTATCGAGTAGCGCATCAGCAGCACTTCGAACGCGAAGATGGTGCCGGCGAGAGGCACGTTGAACGAGGCCGCGACGCCGGCGGCGACACCGCAGGCCAAGAGCGTCTTGGTGTCGTACTCCGAAATCTTGAGCGTCTGGCCGACCCAGGAGCCGAGGCTGGCGCCCAGGTGCACCATGGGCCCCTCGCGCCCGACCGAGGCGCCGACGCCGGCCGAGGTGGCGCTGATCAGCGCCGCGCCCAGCAGCGCCTTGGGCGACAGCCGGCCGTGGCCGTGGTAGCTCGCCAGGATGACGTCGGGCACGCCGTGCGGCCGCTGGCCGACCATGAACTTCTGGATGAAGAAGCCGATCAAGAGGCCGCCGATCGCCGGCGCGAACAGCACGTGCCACCACGGCAGATCGGCGACGAGGTCCAGGATGTCGCCGTCCTCGAAGCCGAAGAAGACGAACGTCGTGCCGCGGATGACGTAACGGAAGGCGACCTCGGCGACGCCGGCGATGACGCCGACGGCGACGGCGTAGAGCGCAATGCGCAGATGCTGACCCAGCGGGCGCTGGTCGATCGAGACGCGGATGTCCTCATGCGCTGGCGCCGCCTCCCCGTGGAGGCGGCGCCAGAACGCTTTGAGATCTCTTGCGACGTTGCTCGGCATCTCGACCGGCCCGCAAGGCGGCGCGGCGGGCAGACCGCCCGCCGCGCCCCCCGTGGTTCGGTTGCCGCTACGCCGCCTTCTTGCGGCGCTTGGCGAGGAACGACGGCTTGATCGGCTTCAGGCCGGCGTCCGCGTTGTAGCCGTGGATCTCCTTCACATCGAGCTTGCGCATGAAGTCGATGATCTCCTTGGTGACCACCTGACCGGGCACCATGATCGGGAAGCCCGGCGGGTAGGGGATCACCAGGTTGGCGGAGACGATGTCCGGCCCCTTCTTCAGACGCTCGTCGACCTCCTTGCTGAACAGCTTCACATGCTCGCAGTTGTCCGCGGTGTAGGCCGTGTAGAAGCCCTCGCGCATGTGCCCTTCCCGCGTCTTCGAGTTGGGATCGTCGCGGAAGTACGGGTGGAAGTAGCTGAAGTTCGGCAGGTCCGGGACGTCCGTCATCAGCGACTTCACGCGCGCCTCGAAGCCGGCCCGCTCGGTCGACCGGCGGCCCTCCAGCTTCTTGTCGAGATCCTTGGCGATGCGCGCCAGGATCTTGATCACGTAGGAGACGGAACTGCGCGTGTTGTTGATGTTGGACTGGAACAGCACCGAGTTGCGCGAGGTCTTGTTGAGCTGGATGTCGAAGTGATCCATCAGCTCGTTCTTGAACGCCGTGCCGTCCAGGCCCGCGGTACCGCAGACCAGCGTCAGGCGCGTCGGATCGAGCACGAACTCGTCCGTGCGCCAGGCGTCGACCACGTCCTCCCATGAGACGTCGGGGCTGTAGTAGTTCTTGATGCCGCTCTGCCGGTACTCGGCCGGCACCAACTCCTCCGGCGTCAGCATGCGGAAGTACTTCGAGATCAACGGGTGGTGGTTGATCTGGTTGCGCATCTCGAGCGACAGCTCGATCTGCTCGCGCACCAGGCCGTAGCCCTCGAGTTCCGCCTGCCGGCGCGCCAGGTCAAGCGAGGCGATGATCTGCGCGTTCGGTAACGTCGACGTGTGCGCCATGAACGCCTCGTCGAACGCCTCGTGCACATCCGCCTCGAAGTCCTCGTCGTGCTCGTGGATCATCGAGCCCTGGCGCAGCGCCGAAAGCGACTTGTGCGTCGAATGCGTCGAATAGGCCCGAATGCGCACCTTGTCCGGGTCCGGCAGCAGATGGGTGTCCAGCACCTTCTTGTTCTTGATGTCGATCTCACCGATGCTCTTCTTGAACGCCTCGTACTCCGCCCGGTACTCGGGGGTGGCGAAGCGCTCGTGCAGAGCCTCGGCCGAGGCCATGGCCGTGCGCGGCCGATAGAGCGGCGAGAAGCGGGCGAAGGCGAACCAGGCCTCGTCCCACAGGAAGACAAGGTCCGGCTTGATCGCCAGGCACTCCTCCATGACCTGCTGCACGTTGTAGATCTGGCCGTCGAAGGTGACGTTGGTCATCAGGACCATTCGGGCCTTGTCGAGCTTGCCCTCGGCTTGGAGGTCCAGCAGCGCCTCCTTGATGGTCCGCGTCGGCACCGCGCCGTACATCGAGTATTGGACCAGCGGATAGGCGTCGACGTAGTAGGGCTGCGCCCCGCCCAGGATGAAGCCGTAGTGGTGCGACTTGTGGCAGTTGCGGTCGACGATGACGATGTCGCCTGGCTTGCACAGCGCCTGCACGATGATCTTGTTGGCCGTCGACGTTCCGTTGGTGACGAACCAGGTGTGATTCGAGCCAAAGCAGCGGGCCGCCTTCTCGTGCGCCTCCTTGATGTTGCCCTTGGGCTCCAAGAGGCTGTCGAGGCCACCGGCGGTCGTCGAGGTCTCGGCCAGGAACAGGTTGGTGCCGTAGAAGCGCCCCATGTCCTGGATCCAGTTGGACTTGAAGATCGACTTGCCGCGCGCGATGGGCAGCGCGTGGAAAGTGCCGATCGGCCGCCGCGCGAAGTGCTGCAGGTTCGAGAAATGCGGCGTCGAATAGCGCGTCTCCACGCCACCCATGATGCTGAGGTGCAGCTCGTTGAGCTCCTCGACGTCATAGAAGATGCGGCGCACGACGTCGGTGTCCGGGTCGCTGGCCAGCTCTTCGACCTTGCGGTCGGTCATCAGGAAGATATCGAGCTCCGGACGGATGCGCTTGATGACGGTGGCGAGCGTCGTCGCATAGGCCTCGTCGTCCAGCGTGTCCTCGCTGTGCTCGACCATCTGCGCCAGGATGTTGCGCAGGTGCGGGATGTCGAAATCGGAGCCGAACGGGAAGTAGTCGTAGATCACGACCGACTGCAGGTCGTCGTTGCACAGGATGGCAGCGACCGCGTCCTCGAAGCTGGGCACGAAGACCGGCTCGTAGACGAACTTGTCGTCCGGCCGGCGCAGCGTCGCGAACGCGTCGCGCACCGATTGCTGGTTGCCGCGCTCGACGACGCTATCGTCGACGACCAGTACTTCGAAATAGTGCTTGCGCCCTTCGCCGCGCCCGTAGAACTCGGGGATGCGACCGGCTTCCTCGACCTCTTCCTCCTGCAGCTCCTTGATGCTGGCGCCAGACCTGTAGGCGCGGTTCATCATGTTGCGGCGGATCTTCTCGATCGAGCGCGCGAAGGTGTCGAACTCGCCCCGATCGAGCTGGCCCGCACCTCCTGCGAGAGCAGCGCGCCCGGGTAGGCCCAGTAGGCGTCAACGATCTCAACGTCGTCGAGCTTGGTCTGCGCCCGCGTCTCCAGTTCCGCGGTGTCGCGGCCCGCCGCGCGCGCCCGCGCCAGCTTCTCGGCGACGGTGGACAGGGCGTTCCAGGTGTCCATCCGGTTGCGCTTGAGGCCGAAGAAGTCGACGGCCGAGGTCGTCGTTTTCCCTTTCTTCGCGCCCGAATTGCCTTTTGCCATGGTGTGCTCTCCCCGAAGGTTCGGGCCCGCCAGCGTCGGCCGACCCTTGTTGCATGGCGGGAGCGGCCCGACAGGACAGTTCCCGGTCGTTCAATTCAACCAACTAGACCGCGTCAGCCGCGGGGCAAATGGGGCGGCCGGGCGCGGCGTCGCCGCGCCCGGCCGGTTTCTCAAGACAAGACCATCGCCAGATAGCCGCCGATCAGCACGAGGATCGTGCTGACGGCGTAGGGAACGGGGTAGCCGATGGCCGGCGTGAAGCTCTTCGACTGGTCCTGGATGGCATTCATGGCCGGCGTGCTGTTGCGGCCGCCGGCGCAGGCGCCGGCCAGTACGATCGGGTTCATCTTCAGGATGTAGAGCCCGAACAGCCAGGCGAGGAACGCCGGCACCGTCGCCGCCAGCGAGCCGAAGACCGCCAGCCACAGGACGACCGCCGGGTCGGAGAACGAGTCGACGACCTTGGGGCCGACGTTCGCCGCCAGCACGGCGATGAACATGTTGAGGCCCAGGCCCTGCAGCAGGCTGCGCGCGCCCTCGCTGACGGGCCCGCCGAAGGTGGGGTTGCGGGTCCGCAGCGTGCTCATGACGATGCCCGCCAGGATGCAGCCCGCCGACGTGCCGAGCGCGAACGGGATGCCGCCGATCGGGATCGAGATGATGCCGACGGCGAAGCCGATGAACAATGCGATGGCCATCGACGTGACCTCGGTCTCGGTCGTGGCGCGCACGACCTTGCCGCCCAGCTTCTCCGCCGCCCGGTCGACCGCCCAGGTGGGGCCGGCGATGCGGGCGACGTCGCCGACCTCGATCACCGTATCGGGCAGATGCGGGATCTCCTGGCCGCCGCGGAACAGGTTGTTGAGCGCCAGGCCGTAGCCGACCTGGCCGGCGAGGTCCCGCAACGACTTGCCGGCAAACTCCGACTTGCCGATGACGATCTCGGCGACCTCGATCTGGATGTTGCGGGACTCCTTGTCGGAGACCTCGGGGCCGACGGCCTCGCGATCGCGCGTGATGTGCTGCTCGACGTCGGCACGCACCGTGATGACGTCGTCCTCGGCCAGCGGCTCGTCGTCCTCGACGTCCTTCCAGACGCCGTTGTGCATCACGCGCAGGATCGGCACGTCCGTCTCGCGGAAGATCTCAGACGGCTTGCGCCCGAAGATCTCCTTGTTCTCGACCTTGTAGGCGCGGACATCCAGCGGCGAGTAGCCCATCTTGAAGGCGAAATCCGTGCCCGGCGGCGCGGCGTCGTCGATGCCGGCGCCGTACTCTTCCTCTGCCTTCTTGCCCCACTCGACCGGGTCGTAGCCGAACATGGACGGCAGGTACTTGATCAAGAGGATGATCAAGAGCGACGAGAGGATGTAGCTGACGGCATAGCCGGCCGCCAGATTGGCGCCGACCTGGTCGAGCGTGATGCCCTCGGGTGGCGACCACGCGCCGAACGCGGACTGCGCCACGCCGATCACCGCCGTTACCGTGAAGCTGCCAGAGATGAGGCCGGGGCCGTAGCCGGGCGCGAGTCCGACCAGTTGCGCGCCACCGAAGGCGATGATCCAGTTGAACACCACGATGATGACCGCGATCACCACCAGGCCGCCGCCGTCGCGGGCGAGGCCGGAGAAGAACTGCGGCCCGACGCGCAGGCCGATCGCGTACATGAAGATCATCAGGAACACGGTCGACAGGATGCCGGGGATCGAGAACCGGACGTCGAAACCGAGGAACGCGATATTGGCCAGCACGATGCCGACGACCAGCGTGCCCGCCGTCGCGCCGAGGTTTACGCCCATGGCCGACAGCCTGCCGAGCGGGTAACCGAGCGCCAGCGCGAGGAAGAGGTAGAGGAACGGCTGGTCCTTCAGCAGCAGGAAGAACCGGCCGATGAGGCCCAGGTCGTCGTAGGTCGGCCCGGCGTCGGCCTCCTGCGCGATCGCGACCCCGAAGACACCCGCCGTGACGAGGACTGCGAGAAGCAGCGAAACGAAGTACTTCCGTTCAACGAGATGCTCCACGGTTCTGGACATACCAATCCCCCACTTTTCGCTTGGCCATATCGACGGGCCGCCGCCACTCGCCGCGAATGCGGCTGGGTCGAGCATCGGCAACCCGTAGGAAAGCGTCGCACTAGGGTCCGGACCCATAAAGGGGATTCCCTTTTCGGGCGAAGCATGATTCAAGCTCCCAACTGTTTGGGGGTTTGCCATGTCTGAGCACTGTTTCTGGCTTTCGGACGCTCAGTTCGCGCGGCTGCG
>Ga0209678_1000038_pt1 | contig 53938 bp, 48 predicted proteins | sample WorMetilvaeELBA1_FD_187404 | JGI IMG/M metagenome (GOLD analysis project Ga0209678, IMG submission 187404) | Marine gutless worms symbiont microbial communities from Max Planck institute for Marine Microbiology, Germany - Olavius ilvae ELBA.1... ...
GCCCGAATGCTCTCGCCCGCCTCATGGCGAGCCACAACACGCTCACGAAGATCGTTCGACAGAGGTCGTGCCATGCATGCTGGCCTCCTCATCCAGCACACATCTTGAATCAGAACCTCGCCCGCGCGGAAACCCCAAAATGATTCCGCCTACGGGAATCCCGCTCTAGCGCCCGCGCTAGGCAACGCGGAGCGCGCTCCGTTAGAGTGCGCGCGCCATGATTCTCTATCACCTCTGGCTCTGCCCCCACGCCCGCAAGATCCGCGTCATTTTGGCGGAGAAGGGCGTCGAGGCCGGGCTCAGGGTCGAGCAGGTGTGGGAGCCGCGCGACGAGTTCCTGGCGCTCAACCCGGCCGGCGAGGTGCCGGCGCTGGTGCTCGACGACGGCACGGCGCTGGCCGACAGCGTGGCGATCGCCGACTACCTCGATGAGTCCCACCCCGAACCGCCTCTGATCGGTACCGACCCGGTGGCGCGCGCCGAGGCGCGGCGGCTCGCCCAGTGGTTCGACCTCAAGTTCCAGCGCGAGGTCACGGTGCACCTGGTCGACGAGAAGATGCACAAGCGCCTGTTCGGCCGCGGCGACGTGGACTCGGCGGTGATCCGCGCCGGCGCGCACAACGTCCATGGCCACCTCGACTACATCGGCTGGCTGATGGAACGGCGCAACTGGCTGGCCGGCAGTCACTTCTCGATCGCCGATATCGCCGCCGCGGCGCAGCTTTCCTGCGTCGACTACCTGGGCGACGTGCCGTGGGAGGACCACGGGCCGGCCAAGCTGTGGTACGCGCGCGTTAAGTCGCGGCCCAGCTTCCGCGCCATCCTGGCCGACCACATCCCCGGCGCCCCACCCCCGCGCCACTACGCGGATCTGGATTTCTGAGGGCGCCCGGTCGTCGCGTCACGCAAGACGACGACCACACCCCCCACCCTAACCCTCCCCCTCAAGGGGGAGGGAATTCTGTTGACGTTCAATAAGTTACTCCCTCCCGCTCGAAGGCGGAGGGTCGGGGCAGGGGTGACTTCCGCCAGAGGCAAGGCTGTCCGAACGAGGCGTCAGTCGACCCGCACGTCCAGTTTCTCCAGGTTCCGGCGGGCGATTTCCGCGGCCTGGGACTCCGGGTCGTCGCGGATCACGGCCATCCAGTCGTCGCGGGCGCCCACGGTGTCGCCGTCCAGGCGCCGCACGATGCCGCGCTCCAACAGCGCGTCGTTGGCCCGCGGCGCCAGCGTCAGCGCCCGGTCCAGGTCGTCGCGCGCCAGGTCAAGCGCGTCGAGGTAGCGCCAGGCCGAGGCCCGGAAGACCAGCGCGTCGACCCGGTTCGGCGCCTGGCCGAGCGCGGCGTTGAGGTCGTCGATCGCCTCCCAGTAGCTGGCCGCGGCGGCCAGCACGACGCTGCGGTCGATCAACAGGTCGACGTTGTCCGGGTCGAGCGACAGGGCGGCGCTGAAGGCCGCGTAGGCGCGCGAGTTGCGCTCGCCCAACAGCCAGGCGTGGCCGGCCTGCTGCAACAGCGCCGCGCGCATGCCGTTCGGCTGGCCGCCCAGCTCCTCCGACAGCGCCTCCAGGCGCCCGGCCGCCTCCTCGTAGTGGCCGAGCTGGACCAGCGCCACGGCGACGCAGTGCTTGGCCGGCGCGCCGCCGCCCTCGTCGCGCCAGGCGATGGCCTGCTCGAAGCCCTCGTCCGGGGACTCGCGGGCAATGGCCAAGCAGTCCTCGTAGCCGCCGGTGTCGCGCGGTTCCTGGGCGAGGGCTGGCGCCGCGGCGAGCGCGAGCGCCAAACCGAGTGCTGCTTGCTGACGAGTCGTCACGCTGGCTAGAGTCGGGTCTCCGCCCGCGCCGTGCAACCCCGTGGAACCGTGTCCATGGCCGACTGCCTGTTCGTCTTCGGCCTCGGCTACAGCGCGCTCAGGCTGGCGCGGTGCCTGCGCGACACCGGCTGGCGCGTGCGCGGCACGACGCGCGACGCGGCAAAGGCCGCGGCGCTGGCCGAAGAGGGCATCGGTGCGCTGGTCTTCGAACGCGACATCCCGCTCGCCGAACCGGGCGTCCTCGACGGCGTGACCCATGTGTTGAGCTCGGTGCCGCCCGACGCCGCGGGCGACCCGGTGCTGGACTGCCACGGCGCCGACCTGGCGGCATGCGCCAAGCAACTGCGCTGGGTCGGCTATCTCTCCACCACCGGGGTCTATGGCGACCGGGACGGCGGCTGGGTCGACGAGGACTCGGCGCTGGAGCCCACCGGTGAGCGCGGCGCGCGGCGCGTCGCGGCGGAGCGCGGCTGGCTGGACCTGGGCGAGAGGTTCGGCGTGCCGGTGCAGGTCTTTCGCCTGGCCGGCATCTACGGCCCCGGCCGCAGCGCGCTCGACACGGTGCGGCAGGGCCGCGCCCGGCGCCTCGTCAAGCCGGGCCAGGTCTTCAGCCGCATCCACGTCGACGATATCGTGGAAGTGCTGGAGGCGTCGATGGCGAGGCCCAGTGCCGGTCGCGTTTACAACGTTTGCGACGACGAGGCGGCGCCGCCGCAGGACGTGATCGCCTACGCCTGCGATTTGCTGGGCGTCGCATCCCCGCCCGAGGTGCCGATCGAGGCGGCGGAGCTGAGCGACATGGCGCGCAGCTTCTACCGCGACAACAAGCGCGTCGCGAACGCCCGGATCAAGGACGAGTTGGGCGTCACACTGCGCTACCCCGACTACCGCACCGGCCTCCAGGCACTGCTCGACGCCGGCGATTGAGAGACGTGTGTTGGCGGTCACAGACCGCTACAGCCCCCGCGCGCTAAGCAGGTCCTCTCGCACCACTCTGTGGTGTGCAGCCGCGGCGCCGCCGTCCGCGTCGCCGCTCATAAGGGGGACCCGACATGCAGCTTCTCGATGCCGTCCTGGCATTCGCGCTCACGCTCGCGGCACTGGCGATGATCGTGACAATCATCATGGAGGCCGGCCTGCGCACGGCGCGGATGCGCAAGAAGAATCTCGTCGAAGTCGCCAGGCGCCTCAACAAAGAGCTCGACAAAGGACCCCTCAAACTCACGCCGCAACAACGCTGGCAGTTCATCGAGGGCATGATCGAGAACCCCGCGCTGGCGACGGTGGATTTGGCGCAAAAGCTTGGGGGCAAGAAGGACGGCGACGGCGGCAATGCGGTTCCCGCAACGACGGGAGAAACGCAGTTCGACGATTGTCTGAAGAAGCTCGGCACCGACAAGGCCACCAGAACCGGCGCAATTGGCTGGTTTCGCCGGTTCTGCATCTTCCTCAAACAGGCGTTCTGGGGCGACCACAAACGCGCCAGCCTCTACACCAATGTCTCGACCGAACACGTTCTGCGCCGGCTGGCCGAGACGGACGTGGTTCAAACTCTGTCACGTGAAGCAAGCTGGGTGGCGACGGCCGAGCTCAACCGACTGGCGCGCAAATACGAGGAGTTCGGCTCAGCCGTCTCGGCCAGCTTCAAGCGGCACTCGCAGATGTGGTCCATTGGCGTCGCCGTGGCTTTCGCAATCCTGGCGAACGTCGACGGCTTGCGCATCTTCGAGACCTACCGGGCCGACGCAGACCTCGCCAAAGCGGTAATCGAGCAGCAGGAGAGCTTCATCGGCAACTTCGACGCGGCGACGAAGCGCCAGGAGGAGTTGGACACAGCGGTGGCGACCGCCGAAGAGAGGAGGCGTACGGCCGTCGAGCTTCGTAAGAATGCTAACCTGGAGGACGCCACTCAGGCGGATAGCGTAGAGGCGGACAAAGCGGAACAGGCGGCGGGGCAAGCCGAAGCCGCACTCGCCGCCCTGACGTCACTCGACCAAATAAAGAGAACTGCGGAGCACGCGCAACAGCAGGTAGCGGATCTTGTCGCCCTGGGCGTACCGATCGGCTGGCAGCTCTATCCCAATTGTCCATTTGGCGGGACCAGGGAGGAGTGGGCCGCCGCAGGTCCGCAATGCCGTGCGATCTCGACGTACGCCAATGCCGAGTGCGCGTGGCTCGATGACCTGAAGGGCGACTGGAGCGGGCAGGTATACGCGTTCTTCGTTCGCGAGGCGCCTAGAGCGGTACACTGCAACTCGATGCTCGCGCGCGTGCTGAAGACCGTCCAAGTCGACACGTCGGGCTTCCTTCGCTGGCTGTTCGCCACGATCGTCACTGGTCTGCTGATCGGTCTCGGCGCGCCGTTCTGGTTCGATGTCGCCAAGCGCCTGTCGATGATCCGCGGCGTGTCGCGACAATTCGGTTCAGGCGAAACGCGGCATGCCGGTGCGGATGCGGAAGGCGACTCCAGGAAGCGTACGGAGATCGTTCGGAGCGTCGTGCGCGACGCAGCCGCAGGAGGGAGAATTGCTTCCGCAGAGGTCCGGACCGGCACGAGCAATGCGTCGTAGGTCTTGCGCGTCGGACTCGGAGGCCGCGCCGCTGGTTGGCGCGGACAGGTGCCAGCGCTATTGGCGCGACAGAGGAATGAAGTCCTCCAGCGTCGCCACCAGCCGCGCCAGGTCGCGCGGCGCCGACAGCCGGTGGTCGCCGTCCTTGACGAGGGTCAGGGTGGCGCCCGCGCTGGTCACGCGTTTCAGCAGTTCCTGCGACAGGGTCCACGGCACGTCCGTGTCGGCGGTGCCGTGGATCAGTCGCACGGGGGCGTCGACCGGGAGCGGCGCGTCGAGCACCAGGTGGCGGCGGCCGTCCTCGATCAACGCGCGGGTGATGACGTAGGGCTCGTCGGCGTACTGGGACGGCACGAGGACCTGCCCGCCGGCCGCCAGCGCCGCGCGCTGGCCGGCGTCGAGGTCCGGCTCCATCAACCGCGCGGTGAAATCGGGGGCGCTGGCGACGCCGACCATGCCGGCGACGCGCTCGGGTCGCGCGCGGGCCAACAGGCACATGATCCAGCCGCCCATCGAGGAGCCGACTAGCAACTGCGGCCCGTAGGTCAGCCGGTCCAGCGCCAGGATCGCGTCGTCGGCCCAGGCCCCGATGGTGCCGTCGGCGAAATCGCCGTCCGAGAGGCCGTGGCCGGCGTAGTCGAAGCGCAGGAGTGAGCGGCCGCGCCGCGCCGCCCATGACGCCAGAGGGGTTGCTTTCGCGCCCGTCATGTCGGACATAAAGCCGCCGAGAAAGACGATCCCCGGGCCGTGCCCGGCGATCCGGCGATAGGCGAGGCGGCTGCCGTCCTGGCGGGTCAGGAACTGCGGCGTTTCGTCGGGCGACATTAGGGCGGTCCTGGCGGATGGACGACAGCACGCAGCATAGCAGCGCGAACGGGACGGCGGCGGGCGAGGCCGCCGAGGCCCCCGAAGCGGCGCCGTCGCGCGGCGCGCCCGGCCGGCCTTGCGTCCTGCAGGTGCTGCCGTCGCTGGAGACCGGCGGCGGCGGCGTCGAACGCAGCGCCCTCGATATCGCCGCGGCGCTCAAGGACGTCGGCGCCGTGCCGCTGGTCGCCTCCGCCGGCGGCGCCCAGGTGCGCGAGCTGGAGCGCCACGGCGTCGAGCACGTGCAGATGCCGCTGAAGACCAAGAACCCGCTGGCGCTGCGCGTCAATGCCGACCGCTTGGCGCAGCTGATCGAGGCCCGCGCCGTCGACGTCGTGCACGCGCGCAGCCGCGCCCCGGCCTGGAGCGCCTATCAGGCGGCGCGGCGCACCGGGCGGCCGTTCCTCACCACCTTCCACGGCGCCTACAGCCACGGCTCGCGGGTCAAGCGCTGGTACAATTCGGTGATGGCGCGGGGCGACAGGGTGATCGCCAATTCGGACTTCGTCGCCCGCCACGTCGAGGAAGTCTACGGCGTGCCGCGCACGCGCATCGTCGTCATCCCGCGCGGCGTCGACACCGACATCCTGGCGCCCGACAACGTCAGCCAGGAGCGCATGATCCAGCTGGCCGAGCGCTGGCGCCTGCCGGACGGCGCGGGCGTGGTGATGCTGCCGGGCCGGCTGACGCGCTGGAAGGGCCAGCCGCTGTTGATCGAGGCGATGGCGCGCGTCGAACGCGACGACGTGATCTGCCTCCTGGTCGGCTCGGACCAGGGCCGCACCGGCTACAGCCGCGAGCTGGAGCAGCTCATCGAGAAGGCCGGGCTGGGCGGCAAGGTGGTGACGGTCGACCACTGCACCGACATGGCCGCGGCCTACAAGCTGGCCGATGTCGTCGTCTCGGCCTCGACCGACCCGGAGGCCTTCGGCCGCATCGTCTCGGAGGCCCAGGCCATGGGCCGCCCCGTCGTCGTCGCCGACCACGGCGGCGCGCCGGAGCAGATTCTGCCGGGCGAGACCGGCTGGACCTTCCCGCCGGGCGACGCGGCGGCGCTGGCGGCGGCGATCGAGGACGCGCTCGATCTCGACGAGACGGCGCGCAGCGCGCTCTCCGAGCGGGCGCGGGCGCACGCGCTGTCCCGCTACACCAAGCGCGCCATGTGCGCCGCGACGCTGCGCGTCTACGCCGACCTCCTCGCCGGGCGGGCGGAAAGGCCGCTGGACGACAGCGCCGCGGCATGACGCCCGGCGCAATCGCCCGCATCCTGGTCATCAAGCACGGCGCGCTGGGCGACGTCGTGCTCGCCACTGGGCCGTTCGCGGCGATCCGCGCCTTCCACCGCGACGCCCACATCGTGCTGCTGACCACCGCGCCGTTCGCGGAGCTGGCGCGGGCCTGCGGCTATTTCGACGAGGTCTGGGAGGATGCCCGGCCAGGCTGGGCGGCGCCGGCCGGCTGGTGGGCGCTGCGCCGGCGCCTCCGCGAGGGCCGTTTCGACCGCGTCTACGACCTGCAGACTTCCGACCGCTCAAGTTTCTATTTAGCGCTCATGGGGCCGGGACCGCGCCCGGAGTGGTCGGGCATTGCGCGCGGTGCCTCGCACCCGCACCTCAACCCGCGGCGCGATCACCTGCACACGGTCGAACGCCAGGCGGAGCAGCTCAAGGACGCCGGCATCGCCGTGGTGCCGCCGCCGGCGCTCGACTGGCTCGACGCCGACATCTCCCGCTTCGACCTGCCACCGCGCTTCGCCTTGTTGGTCCCCGGCGGCTCGGCCCACCGCCCGGCCAAGCGCTGGCCGGTCGCGCGCTATGGAGAGCTGGGGCGGGGCCTCGAGGCGCAGGACGTCGTGCCGGTCGTGCTGGGCGGGCCGCCGGACGCGGGCGTGACGGCGGCGGTGGCGCAAGAGAGCGGCGGGCGCGACCTGACGGGCGCGACGTCGCTGGCGGAAGTTGTGGCGCTGGCGCGGGCCGCGGCGGGCGCCGTCGGCAACGACACCGGCCCGATGCACTTGATCGCCACCGCCGGCGCGCCTTCGGTCGTGCTGTTCGGCCACGCCTCGAACCCGGATCTCTGCGCCCCGCGCGGCCCCGACGTGACGGTCTTGCAGGAGGACGACATTGCCACGATCACGGTGGCCGAGGTTGAAGCAGCGTTGACCTTGCGGTAAATCCGGCCGGCCTTAGATACCGGGCGCCTGTCAACCCTGGGCGCGGCCTTGCCGCCGCGCCGGCTTGGAGAACGGAAGAGATGTCGGAAGCGGCGGCGCACCAGGCGGTGCGGATCACGTTGCCGGACGGGAGCGGACGCGACTATGCGGGCCCCGTCACCGGCACCGCCATCGCCGCCGACATCGGCCCGGGGCTCGCCAAGGCCGCGCTGGCCCTGCGCGTCGACGGCGAGATGAAGGACCTCGCGCACGCCATCTCGGAAGACGCCCAGATCGCCATCGTCACGGCGAAGGATGACGACGGGGTGGAGCTGTTGCGCCACGACGCCGCCCACGTACTGGCGCAGGCGGTGCAGGAGCTGTTCCCCGGCACCCAGGTGACGATCGGCCCGGTCATCGAGGACGGCTTCTTCTACGACTTCGCGCGGGACGAGCCGTTCACGCCCGACGACTTCCCGGCGATCGAGGCGCGCATGGCGGAGATCGTCGACCGCGACCTCGAGATTACGCGCGAGGTCTGGGACCGCGACGCGGCGATGCAGTTCTTCAAGGACAAGGGCGAGCACTACAAGGCCGAGATCATCGCCGACCTGCCGCGCGACGAGGAGGTCTCGCTCTATCGCCAGGGCGACTGGATCGACCTGTGTCGCGGGCCCCACCTGCCGTCGACGGGCAAGCTCCCCAAGGCCTTCAAGCTGACCAAGGTGGCCGGTGCCTACTGGCGCGGCGACTCCCGCAACGCCATGCTGCAGCGCATCTACGGCACGGCCTGGGCGACGCCGCAACAGCTGAAGGACTACCTGCACCGCCTGGAGGAGGCCGAGCGCCGCGACCACCGGCGCCTCGGCCGCGAGATGGGCCTGTTCCACCTGCAGGGCGAGGCCGCGGGGTCGGCGTTCTGGCATCCCAAGGGCTGGACGCTCTACCGCCTGTGCGAGGACTACATCCGCACGCGCCTGGACGACGCCGGCTATGTCGAGATCAAGACGCCGCAGCTCATCGACCGCTCGCTGTGGGAGCGCTCGGGCCATTGGGAGAAGTTCGGCGAGCACATGTTCACGGTCTCGGACGAGCACGACCGGGTGCTGGCGCTGAAGCCGATGAACTGCCCGGCGCACGTGCAGATCTTCCGCCAGGGCATCACCAGCTACCGCGACTTGCCGCTGCGTCTCGCGGAGTTCGGCGGCTGCCACCGCAACGAGCCGTCGGGGGCCTTGCACGGGCTGATGCGCGTGCGGTCCTTCGTCCAGGACGACGCCCACATCTTCTGCACCGAGGACCAGATCGTCGACGAGACCAAGGCGTTCTGCGACCTGCTGATCGAGGTCTACCGCGACTTCGGCTTCGAGGACGTGATCATCAAGTTCGCCGACCGGCCCGACGTGCGCGCCGGCGACGACGCCACGTGGGACCGGGCCGAGAAGGCGCTGGCCGACGCCACGGCCGCCACGGGCCTCGACGTCGCCATCAACCCGGGCGAGGGCGCGTTCTACGGCCCGAAGCTGGAGTTCGTCTTGCGCGACGCCATCGGCCGCGAGTGGCAGTGCGGCACCTTCCAGGTCGACTTCGTGCTGCCCGAGCGGCTGGACGCCAACTACGTCGGCGAGGACGGCCAGAAGCACCGCCCGGTGATGCTGCACCGCGCGATCCTGGGCTCGTTCGAGCGCTTCCTCGCCATCCTGATCGAGCACTATGCCGGCCGCCTGCCGCTGTGGCTGGCGCCGGTGCAGGTCGCCGTGGCGACGATCACCAGCGACGCCGACGCCTACGCGGCGGAGGTCGCGGACGAGTGCCGCGCCCACGGCCTGCGCGTGACGCTGGACCGGCGCAACGAGAAGATCGGCTACAAGGTGCGCGAGCACAGCCTGGCCAAGGTCCCGGTGATGCTGGTCGTCGGCCGCCAGGAGGCAGAGGCCGGCACGGTCGCCGTGCGGCGCCTGGGCAGCCGCGATCAGGAAAGCCTTGCGCTCGATCAAGCCGTACTTAATCTAGAGGACGAGGCGCTGTCGCCGGCCGTCAGGTAGCCCGGCGACCCCGCCCCTCGCGAGACATTCTGGAACACAACAGGAGATAGCTTCATCGCCAGACGACCCTATGACATGACGCCGCCGACCAAATCCGGTCCGCGCGTCAATGCCGAGATCGACACCGCCCAGGTCCGCCTGGTCGACGAAGACGGCGAAATGCTCGGCGTCGTATCGACCGAAGAGGCGCTGGAACGCGCCTACGAAGCCGGGCTCGATCTCGTGGAGGTGGCGGCCAACGCCTCGCCTCCGGTGTGCAAGATCCTCGACGTCGGCAAGCTCAAATACCAGGAGCAGAAGAAGCGCAACGAGGCGCGCAAGAAGCAGAAGACGTTCGAGATCAAGGAAATCAAGCTGCGGCCCAACATCGACGCGCACGACTACGACGTGAAGATGCGCAACGCCCGGCGGTTCATCGGCGAGGGCGACAAGGTCAAGGTGACCCTGCGCTTCCGCGGCCGCGAGATGGCCCACCAGGACCTGGGCGCGCGCGTGCTGGAGCGCGTGCGCGACGACCTGGACACCATCGCCAAGGTCGAGCAGATGCCGAAGATGGAGGGGCGGCAGATGATCATGGTGATCGCCCCCCGGTGACAGCGGGCCAGGCACGGCCTGGCCAGCCTGATCCCGACACCCCTGAGCCAAGGCGAAGCGCCCACCACGCTTGCCTTCGCCCGGCCCCGCGACTATAACCCCGCGGTTCGGCGGCGCGGCCGGGTCGTACGGCCCCTCATGGACATGCCCAGTCGCCGGTTTCCACCCCATTCAAAGGTGCAAAATGTCCAAGCTGAAGACCAAGAGCTCGGCCAAGAAGCGCTTCCGCGTGACCGGCACGGGCAAGGTACGCATGAAGCCCTCGGGCATGCGCCACGGCATGCGCAAGCGGCCGCAGAAGATGAAGCGCAAGGCGCGCAAGATGGGCAACATGTCGGCCCCGGACGCCAAGATCGTCCGGCCGATGATGCCCTACGCCGGCTGAGACGGAGGCCACCATGTCACGCGTCACCAGCGGCAAGACCCGCCACGCCCGCCACAAGAAGGTGCTCGAGCGCGCCAAGGGCTATCGCGGCCGCAACTCCAAGAGCTACCGCGTCGCCAAGACCCGCGTCGAGAAGGGCCTGCAGTACGCCTATCGCGACCGCCGGGTGCGCAAGCGCAACTTCCGCAGCCTGTGGATCCAGCGCATCAACGCCGGCGCGCGCGAGCACGGGCTGACCTACTCGCAGTTCATGGCCGGCATGAAGGCGGCCGGCGTCGAGCTGGACCGCAAGGTCCTTGCCGACCTCGCGGTGCGCGAGCCGGCGGCGTTTAGCGCGCTTGTCAGTCAAGCGCAGGACGCCCTCGCCAAAGCCGCCTGAGGCCCGCCCGGGCAACCGGGCCAGCCACACGAGTTTGATGATGAAGGGGACCGTCCGGCGCGGGCCCCTTCGCGCGTCCGCATCGCGGGTCCGGCAGCCGGCAACGAGAGGCAAGCGATGAGCCAGGACACGGAGTTGGAGGCGACGCTCCTCAAGGCAGTGGCCGATGCCGGCGACCTGAAAGCGCTCGAGGACGTGCGCGTGAAGGCGCTCGGCAAGAAGGGCGCCATCACCGCGCGCATGAAGGAACTGGGGGCGCTGGAGCCGGAGGCGCGCAAGGCCGCCGGCCAGGCCCTCAACCGGGTCAAGCAGGCCGTCGCCGACGCCATCGAGGCGCGCAAGACCGCGCTCGCCGACGCCCAGCTCGACGCCGACCTGGAGCGCGACCGCATCGACGTCACGCTGGCCGCGCGGCCGCACGCGGTCGGCCGCCTGCACCCGATCAGCCAGACGCTGGACGAATGCGCCGCGATCTTCGGCGAGATGGGCTTCACCATCGCCGAAGGGCCCGACATCGAGGACGACTTCCACAACTTCACGGCACTGAACATCCCGCCCGAGCACCCGGCGCGGCAGATGATGGACACGTTCTACCTGCCGGAACGCGCGGATGGCTCGCGCCTGGTGCTGCGCACCCACACCTCGCCGGTGCAGATCCACACGATGGAAACGACGCCGCCGCCGATCCGCATCGTCGTGCCCGGCCGCACCTACCGCTGCGACTACGACGCCACCCACACGCCGATGTTCCATCAGCTGGAGGCGCTGGTCGTCGACGAGACGACGCACCTGGGGCACCTGAAGGGCTGCGTCATCGAGTTCTGCCGCGCCTTCTTCGGCCTGCCCGACCTGCCGGTGCGCTTCCGGCCCAGCCACTTCCCGTTCACCGAGCCGTCAATGGAGGTCGACATCGGCTGCTCCCGCTCAGGCGGCAAGCTGGAGATCGGCGCCGGCGACGACTGGCTGGAGATCATGGGCTCCGGCATGGTGCACCCCAACGTGCTGCGCGCCTGCGGCGTCGACCCCGATCGCTATCAGGGCTTCGCCTTCGGCATGGGGGTCGACCGCATCGCCATGCTGAAGTACGGCATCCCCGACCTGCGCACTTTCTTCGACGCCGACCTGCGCTGGCTGCGCCACTACGGCTTCATGCCGCTGGAGGTGCCGGCCATGACCCGGGGGCTGTGAGATGAAGTTCACGCTCGGCTGGCTGAAGGACCACCTGGAGACCACCGCAACCCTGGACACCATCGTCGCGCGGCTGACCGAGATCGGGCTCGAGGTCGACAGCGTCACCGACCCGGCGCAGGACCTGGCGCCGTTCACCGTCGCCCGCGTCACCGCCGCCGAGCCGCACCCCAACGCCGACCGCCTGAAGGTCTGCGTCGTCGAGACGGTCGACGGGACCGAGCAGGTCGTCTGCGGCGCGCCCAACGCGCGCACCGGCATGCTGGGGGTGTTCGCCCCCGTCGGCACGACCATCCCCGGCACCGGCCTGCTGCTCAAGGCGGCCAAAATCCGCGGCGTCGAGAGCCGCGGCATGCTCGTCTCCGAACGCGAAATGGGGATGTCGGACGAGCACGAGGGCATCATCGAGCTCGACGGCGACCACGCCATCGGCACGCCCTTTGCCGACGTCATGGGCCTGGGCGACGCGGTGATCGACATCGAGCTGACGCCCAACCGCCCCGACTGCACCGGGATACGGGGGATCGCGCGCGACCTCGCCGCCGCCGGTCTCGGCACCCTCAAACCGCACGCCATCATCGACGGCGAGACCGTCGCCGGCGCCTACGACAGCCCGGTTAAATGGGCCATCGCCGACGACGGCAACGCCTGTCCTTATGTCGTCGGGCGCCACTTTCGCGGTCTGAAGAACGGCCCCAGCCCGAAATGGCTGCAGGATCGCCTGCGCGCCATCGGCCTGCGGCCCATATCTGCGCTGGTCGACGTCACCAACTACGTCACCATGGACTTAGGGAGGCCGCTGCACGTCTTCGACGCCGCGAAGCTGAGCGGCGACGCGCTCACCATGCGCCGCGCCCGTAACGGCGAGACCATGCTGGCGCTGAACGGCAAGGACTACACGCTAGACTCGTCGATGACTGTGATCGCCGACGACGCCGGCGTGCACGGTATCGGCGGCGTCATGGGCGGCGAGGTCACCGGCTGCACCGAGACGACGACCGAGATGTTCCTGGAGGTCGCGCTGTTCGAGCCCGTCGCCATCGCCGCGACCGGCCGCACCCTGCAGCTCGAATCCGACGCGCGCTACCGCTTCGAGCGCGGCGTCGACACGGCCTCGGCCGACTGGGGGGCGGAGGTCGCGGCCAAGCTGATCCTCGAGCTGTGCGGCGGCGAGACGAGCGCGGTCGTCAGCGCCGGCACCCGGCCGGAGCCGCGCATCACCTACACCTTGCGCAATGACCGCGTCGCCCGTCTCGCCGGCGTCGACATCCCGAAGGAAGAACAGCACCACATTCTGTCTGATCTCGGCTTCACGCTCGAGCCGGCCAATGGCGGCGTCATAGCCACGGCGCCGACCTGGCGGCCGGACATCGACGGCGAGGCGGACCTGGTCGAAGAGATCGTGCGCATCTACGGCATCGACCGGGTGCCGGCGGTGCCGCTGGAGCGCACCACGCCGCTGCCGCTGCCGGCCTACTCGCCGGCGCAGCTGCGCGCCAGCCAGGTCAAGCGGGCGCTCGCCGCGCGCGGCCTCAACGAGGCGGTGACCTGGTCGTTCATGGCGGCGGACGCCGCGGGACCGTTCGGCGGCGTGCCCGACGAGCTTCGCCTCGCCAACCCCATATCCGCCGACCTGGACGTCATGCGGCCCAGCGTGCTGCCGAACCTGATCTCCGCCGCCGGGCGCAACCTGGCGCGCGGCCTCGCCGACTTCGGCCTGTTCGAGGTCGGCCCGGCCTATAGCGACGCCACGGCCAAGGGCCAGGCGCTGGTCGCCGCCGGGGTGCGCGCCGGCGCGCTCGACGCCGGGCACTGGGCCGTCGCCGCGCGGCCCGTCGATGCCTTCGACGCCAAGACCGACGCGCTGGCGGCGCTGGCGGTCGCCGGCGCACCGATGGACAGGCTCCAGGTCACCGCCGACGCCCCCGGCTGGTACCACCCCGGCCGCTCCGGCACCCTGCGCCTGGGCGCCAACGTGCTGGCCTGGTTCGGCGAGCCGCACCCGCGCGCGCTCCGGGCGCTGGACGTCAAGGGCCCGCTCGCCGCCTTCGAGGTCTTCCTCGACAACGTGCCGCTGCCCAAGCAGCGCGGCGCCACGCGGCCGGCACTGGACCTCTCGCCGCTGCACCCCGTCAGCCGCGACTTCGCCTTCGTCGTCGACGCCGACACGCACGCCGAACAGGTGCTGCGCGCCGCCCGCGGCGCCGACAAGGGCCTGATCGCCGATGCCCGCGTGTTCGACGTCTACGCCGGCAAGGGTATCCCCGAGGGCAAGAAGTCGCTCGCCATCGCCGTCACGCTGCAGCCCCGCGAGGCGACCCTGACCGACGCCGAAATCGATGCCATCGCCGCCAAGGTCGTCGCCAGCGTCGAGCAGAAAACGGGTGGCACGCTAAGGGGTTAGCGTGCTCGGCTCGGCGGGCCGCCTATCTGTGCTATACTCCCGCGCGTGTCCGTGCCGTGTACGGACGTCACCGCCAGGGGCAGCCCTTGGTCCCGCGCTGGTTCAAGACCGCCGTCATCCTGACGGCCCTCATCGCGCCGTTCGCCGCCCGCGCCGAGGGGGCGACGTGCACCTGTCTGCATGCCGGCATCTATTACGCCGAGGGCGAGTGCGCCTGCATCACCATCTCCGGCAACCAGCGCTACGCCTGCTGCGGCCGCGTGCTGAACAACAGCGCCTGGAAGTTCCAGGGCAGTTGCCTGATCGCGGCAAACGAGCTCGAAACCGATCGCGCCGACGTCAAGCTGGCCCTCGCGCGCCTGGGTCTCGACCGCCTGGCCGCCCGGCGCTGAGCTGACCGCGCCCCTCGGGCGCCGCCATTCCCGCTCGCTTTCGAAACACCCTGGCATTGCGTCGGCGCCGCTGCGCCCTATAGTGCCGCCGCGCCGCAACCCTTGCCCCCCGCTCCCATGACCGACCTGTCGCTGATCCGCAACTTCGCGATCATCGCGCATATCGACCACGGCAAATCGACGCTGGCCGACCGCCTGATCGAGCGCTGCGGGGGCCTGAGCGAGCGCGAGATGAAGGAGCAGGTGCTCGACTCCATGGAGCTGGAGCGCGAGCGCGGCATCACGATCAAGGCGCAGACCGTGCGCCTGAATTACACGGCGCGCGACGGCGCCACCTACCAGCTCAACCTGGTCGACACGCCGGGGCACGTCGACTTCTCCTACGAAGTCAGCCGCTCGCTCGCCGCCTGCGAGGGCTCGATCCTCTTGGTTGACGCCAGCCAGGGGGTCGAGGCGCAGACCCTCGCCAACGCCTACCTCGCCATCGACGCCGACCACGAGGTCGTGCCGGTGCTCAACAAGATCGACCTGCCGGCCGCCGAGCCCGACCGCGTGAAGCAGCAGATCGAGGACGTCATCGGGCTCGACGCGGCGGACGCGGTCAACGTCTCGGCCAAGTCCGGCCTCGGCATCGACGATCTCCTGGAGGCGCTCGTGGCCCGCGTGCCGCCGCCGACCGGCGAGGCCGAGGCACCGCTCAAGGCGCTCTTGGTCGACAGCTGGTACGACCCCTATCTCGGCGTCATCATCCTGGTGCGCGTGCGCGACGGCGCCATCCGCAAGGGCCAGCGGGTGCGCCTCATGTCCAGCGGCCGCGCCTACCAGGTCGACCGCGTCGGCGTGTTCGGCCCGGCGCGCCAGGACTTGGGCGAGCTGGGGCCCGGCGAGATCGGCTTCTTCACCGCCGGCATCAAGGCTGTGGCCGAGACCTCGGTCGGCGACACGGTAACGGAAGACCGCAAGCCCGCCGAGGCGCCGCTTCCCGGCTTCAAGCCCTCCGTGCCCGTCGTCTTCTGCTCGCTGTTCCCGGCCGACGCGGCCGACTACGAGGACCTGCGCGAGAGCCTGGCCAAGCTGCGCCTCAACGACGCCAGCTTTCACTACGAGGCGGAGAGCTCGGCCGCGCTCGGCTTCGGCTTCCGCTGCGGCTTCCTGGGCCTGCTGCACATGGAGATCGTGCAGGAGCGCCTGTTGCGAGAATTCGGCCTGGAGCTGATCGCGACGGCGCCGTCGGTGATCTACAAGATCCACCTGGTCGACGGCATTCTCGATCTCCACAACCCGTCCGACATGCCGGACGTGACGCGCATCAAGACGATCGAGGAGCCGTGGATCCGCGCCTCGATCATCGTGCCCGACGAGTTCCTGGGCAGCGTCCTGACCCTGTGCACCGAGCGCCGCGGCGAGCAGATCGAGCTGACCTACGTCGGCGGGCGCGCCATGGCGGTCTACAAGCTGCCGCTCAACGAGGTGGTGTTCGACTTCTACGACCGCCTGAAGTCGGTGAGCCGCGGCTATGCCTCGTTCGACTACGAGCTCGACGGTTTCCGCGAGGGCGACCTGGCGAAAGTGGCGATCCTGATTAACCAGGAGCCGGTCGACGCGTTGTCGATGATCGTGCACCGCAGCCAGTCCGAGCCGCGCGGCCGCGCCCTGTGCCAGCGCCTCAAGGACCTGATCCCGCGCCAGCTCTTCAAGGTGGCGATCCAGGCGGCGATCGGCGGCAAGGTCATCGCCCGCGAGACCGTCTCGGCCTTACGCAAGGACGTCACCGCCAAGTGCTATGGCGGCGACGTCTCGCGCAAGCGCAAGCTGCTCGACAAGCAGAAGGAGGGCAAGAAGCGCATGCGCCAGTACGGCAACGTCGAGATCCCCCAGTCCGCCTTCATCGCCGCCTTGCGCATGAGCGACGATTAGCGCGGCCATTCGCAGCGCCGGCCGCGCCGACGCGGCCATTGCCTCTGACGCCGCCCCCTCACCCCAACGCCTCTCCCGCGCAGGGGAGAGGGGCTGCCGCCGATGCTCGGGACGGAACGGGAGCGCGCACGATACGGCATGCCAGCCAGCCCCTCTCCCCCACGCGGGAGAGGGAGGGGCCCGCCGCGTCAGCGGTGGGAGGGTGAGGGGGCGGTCCGGACGGGTGTTGGACTCCGAAGCGGCCGCACGGACACCCTCTCCGCCGCCTACGCGAAGCGCGCCCGCGAGCGCGGCCTGGCGACCAGCACGAGCATCAGTCCCGGCAGGCCCAGCACGGTCCAGCCCGGCAGGCGCAGGACGCTGGTGAGGCCCGGCTCCCACACGGCGGGGTGAAGCGCGCCGACGATGGCGCTGCGGGCCGCGCCCAGGCTCTCGGGCGAAAGCCAGTACCACAGCTCGCCGGTGCGGAACGCCCGGTAGTCCCCGGCGTGGTGGGCGAGCGCGATCTCGATCATGGCGACGGCCAGGGCCGCCAGCACCAGCGCTACGCCGAACAGCTTTCCGATGGTCATGGGTGCCCCCACGTTGTGCTCGGGCAACCCCCTCTACGGACCAGTGGACGCCTACGCGCGGGGTCGTGCAAGCCTTGTCGTCGCGCATTTACAGCACCTTTACCCGGCCTTTGCAGGGTTGCCCGCGCGCTTGCGCGAGCGCCGCCGGGGGCGCTATATCGCCCGGCGGGGCGCAGCACGCCCGCGCGACGGAGGGGTGGCCGAGTGGCTTAAGGCGCACGCTTGGAAAGCGTGTATACGGGAGACCGTATCGCGGGTTCGAATCCCGCTCCCTCCGCCACCTTTCTCCGCGCTTCGAGCCTGTGGACTGGCGACTCGGCCCCGCTCTCCTGGCAAGTTGGCCGAGGTCGATCAAGTGCCCGTTCACGCGGCCCTGGCTATGGGTTGTCGCTCAATACGAGGGACACCGGCCTGTGGTCGCTGGTCCGGCGCTTGGCGGACGCGCCTGCATTGCCGCGCTCGTATGCTTGATGCTCGACCAGATCGGCGCCCGCATTCGCCTTCAGTGGTAGATCGCCCCGGACAAGGGCCTGGCTCATCAAGATGTGGTCGATCAACAACGGGTTCTTGCTGGCCGGGATGTTTCTGACGATGTTCCTGTACTTCGCTGTCCAGCGCAGCCGCGGCGGAAAATCGAAAAGCGCGTGATTGAAGAAGCGTTCGGCGTTCAGGATGTTGCCCTGAAGGTTGTTCACGAGGTCGAAGAACAGGTGACGCTCCTCAAAGTGGTCGTGACCGGGGCCGTCGTTCGCATCTCCCATGATGAGGATGGCGGGGTTCGAGACCTGCTCAAACCGTGCGTCGACATAGGCACGCACGTCGCGTGCCTCCGTTGCTAGCTTGACCCGCGCTTTGAGCGCTTCGTCTAGATAGGCACCGATGACGTTGCCGTCGCTGTCGTGGCGGAGCCTCTTCTTGTTGACCTTCGACTTCATGTGAAGGCCGATGAGTTCGACCTCGTGGCCATGCCCGATTTTGACGAGCAAGACTTGCGGGTGCCGGTAATGATCGTGCCGCGACGGGCTAAGCTTGCCCCAGTAATTGACGTTCCATCTTTTGTAGCCCGTGAACGACTGCCAGACAGATGGCGGCTGGAGTCGGCATCTGTCTGCGAGCCCTTGCTTGACAAGGAACCAGATCCACCGGGTGCCGCTGATATCGTATTCGTCGTTTCGCGCGCCCAACGCCTCGCCGGCACGTTGGAGCAGGACGGGCTGCCAAGCGCCGTCAAGCACGTCCTGAGCGAATGCCGAGACCGCGGCTTCGCCTCTTGGTCCTTCGATCATGCACAGGATGTCGGGGTCGATGTCCTCAACGGTTTCGCGGACGCGGCGTCGGCGATCTAGGTTGACCTCGGTCAGGTCGTCGCCGATCAGGCGCTGGCTGTGCTCGACATTCCATGACGTGACTTTGAGCGGCATGATATCCTCCCTCGACACGTAAAAATTGTAGAGATAGATGTTAAATCAATCAGTGGCTCGAGACCATCGCTATGGTGCCGGATGGCCTCGTGGGGCTGCGACGACGAGCCAAGCCAGCGCTTCTCTGATACGTGCGTGATGTCGGCGTTCCGTTTGCCCCACGTCAACCGCCCGTCTCCCACCCGCGCTACACTCCCGCCATGCCCGACGGCGAGCGCACCCCCACCGAGGCCCCCCGCGGCGAGGCGTTGTTTGCGTCCGGCCAGGTGCAGGGCGTGGGGTTTCGGCCGACGGTGTGGCGGCTGGCGCGGGAGCTGGGGCTTTCGGGCGACGTGCGCAATACGGTCGACGGGGTGGAGATCCGGGTCTGGGGCAGGGGCGGCGCGCTCGACTGTTTTGCCGAGCGGCTTGCGCGCGAGGCGCCGCGGCAGGCGCGGATCGACCGGCTGACGCGGGCGGCGCTCGACGCGCCCGCGCCAAACGGCTTCGTCATTCGGGAGTCCGGCGCCGCCGCCGGCGCCCGGGTCACCGTGACGCCGGACCTGGCGACGTGTCCGGCGTGCGTCGCCGAGGCGTTCGATCCGGCGGCGCACCGGCACGGCTACCCGTTCACCAACTGCACCGACTGCGGGCCGCGGTTCTCCATCGTGCGCGCGGCGCCCTACGATCGCGCCAACACCGCGATGGCGTCGTTCGCCATGTGCCCGGTGTGCCGCGGCGAGTACGCGAACCCGGCCGACCGGCGGTTTCATGCCCAGCCCATCGCCTGCCCGACCTGTGGGCCGCGGGCGTGGCTGGAGGCGCTGGGGGACGTGCCCGTGCCCGCCGGCGATGCCGTCGACGCGGCGGCAGAGGCGTTGCTGGCCGGCCACATCGTCGCCATCAAGGGTCTCGGCGGATTTCACCTGGCCTGCGACGCGACCAATGCCGACGCGGTCGATACCTTGCGCGCGCGCAAGCGCCGCCGCGCCAAGGCGTTCGCGCTGATGGCGCGGGACGTGGACACAATCCGGCGCTTCTGCGCGGTGTCGGCGGACGAGGCGGCACTGCTCGAGAGCCCCGAGGCCCCTATCGTGCTGCTGCGCGCCGACGGACCCGAACGGCTGCCGGCGGGCGTGGCGCCGGGGCTCGACCGCCAGGGCGTCATGCTGCCCAACACGCCGCTGCACCACCTGTTGTTCCAGCACCTTGACCGGCCGCTGGTGATGACCAGCGGCAATCCGTCGGGCCAGCCCCAGGCGACCGAAAACGACGATGCACGCGCGCGTCTCGCCGGCATCGCCGACTTCGCGCTGTGCCACGACCGCGACATCGTCAACCGCATCGACGACTCCGTGGTGCGCTGGGACGGCGACCACGCCCAAGTGCTGCGCCGGGCGCGCGGCTATGCGCCGGCGGCGATTCCTGTGCCGCCGGGGCTGGACGGCGACCGCAAGGTGCTGGCCCTGGGCGGCGAGCTCAAGAACACGTTCTGTCTGGTGACGAACGGCGATGCGGTCTTGTCGCAGCACATGGGCGACCTGGAGGACGCGGCGACGGCCACGGACGTGGAGCACAACCTGGCGCTCTACCGCGACCTCTACCGCTTCGCGCCCGAGATCATCGCAGTCGACCTGCACCCGGAGTACCTGTCGACCAAACGCGGGAAAGACTTCGCCGGCGCCGACCTGCCGGTGATCGAGGTGCAGCACCACCACGCGCACGTCGCCGCCTGCCTCGTCGAGAACGGCTGGGACGGCGGCCGGGTGCTCGGCATCGCGCTCGACGGCCTGGGCTACGGCCCCGACGGCACCGTGTGGGGCGGTGAGTTCCTGCACGCCGGTTATGACGGCTTTGAGCGCCTGGCGTGCCTGAAGCCCGTGCCGCTGATCGGCGGCACGGCGGCGATCCGTGAGCCGTGGCGGAATTCGTACGCGCAGTTGACGGCGGCGATGTCGTGGGACGAGCTGGCGGCGTACGGCGACCTGCCAATCGTGCGGGCGCTCGCGGCGAAACCGCGCGCGACCCTCGACGCCATGGTGGCTACGGGGACCAACACGCCGCTGACGTCGTCGTGCGGGCGGCTGTTCGACGCCGCGGCGGCCATCGCCGGCGTGCGGCTCGAGGCCCAGGACTACGAGGGCCAGTCGGCGATGCTGTTTGAGGCGGCGTTGGACGAAGCCGACGGCGCCTATGCGTTCGACATCGTCGGGGGCGACATGCCGCAGATCGACCCGGCGCCGGCCTGGCGCGCCATGCTCGACGACGTGGCGGCGGGGGTGTCGGTCGGCACCTTGTCCGCGCGCTTCCATCGCGGACTGGCGGAGGCGATTTGTGCCATGGTGCGGCGGCTCGGCGGTCCGGCGCGATTCCCGGCGGTTGCCCTCACGGGCGGCTGCTTCCAGAATTACACCCTGGCGCGGCTGGTGCGCACCGGGCTCGCGGCGGACGGCCGCCGCGTGCTCGTGCACAGCCGGGTGCCGGCGAACGACGGCGGGCTGGCGCTGGGCCAGGCCATGGTCGCGCTGGCGACGCTCGGCTGAGAAGGAGGCGCCGATGTGTCTCGGCATTCCCGCGCAGATCGTCGAGGTGACCGACGTGCCGCGCAAGCTGGCCGTCGCCGAGGTCGCCGGCGTGCGGCGCGAGGTCAACCTGGCCTGCGTCGAGATCGCCGGCGCGCCGCTCGACGCGCTGATCGGCACCTGGGTGCTGATCCACGCCGGCTTCGCCATGAGCGTCATCGACGAGGCCGAGGCCGCGGAGACGCTGAAGTTGTTGGCCCAGCTTGGCGAGGCCGAGCAGGAGGCCGCGGCGATGCGGGCCGCCGCCGCGGCCGTTGCGGAATAGACCGATGCGCTTCGCCGACGAGTTCCGCGATCCAGAGAAGGCCCAGGGCGTGCTCAAGCGCATCGCTGAGCTGGTCGACGCGATCGGCGCCACGCGCGAGCGCCCGCTGCACGTCATGGAGATCTGCGGCGGCCACACCCACGCGATCTTTCGCTATGGCCTCGACAAGCTGACGCCCGCGGGGCTCGAGTTCGTGCACGGGCCGGGCTGCCCGGTGTGCGTGCTGCCCATGCGGCGGGTCGACGATGCGGTCGACATCGCCGAGCGGCCGGGGGTGATCTTCTGCACCTTCGGCGATGCCATGCGGGTGCCGGGTACGCGCAAGAGCCTGATCCAGGCCAAGGCCGACGGCGCCGACGTGCGCATGGTCTATTCGCCGCTCGACGCCTTGGAGATCGCGCGGCGCAACCCGGACCGCGAGGTGGTCTTCTTCGGCCTCGGCTTCGAGACGACCATGCCCTCGACGGCGCTGACGGTCCTTCAAGCGGCCGAGGAGGACGTCACGAACTTCTCGCTGTTCTGCAACCACATCACCGTGCCGCCGCCGGTCAAGGCGCTGCTCGACGACCCCGACATGGTCCTCGACGGCTTCGTCGGGCCCGGCCACGTCTCGATGGTGATCGGCACCAGGCCGTACGACTTCATCGCGCGCGACTACGGCAAGCCGCTGGTGGTCGCGGGCTTCGAGCCGCTCGACCTGCTGCAGGCGGTCTACATGGTGCTGAGGCAGATCGCCGAGGGCCGCGCCGAGATCGAGAACCAGTACGCCCGCGTCGTGCCCAAGGACGGCAACCCGGTGTCGCTGGCTGCCATCGACCGCGTCTTCGAGCCGCGCGAGAGCTTCGAGTGGCGCGGCCTCGGCGAGATCGACCGCTCGGGCGTCAAAGTGCGCGCCGAGTTCGCCGCCTACGACGCGGAGCGCAAGTTCGGGATTGGTTACGGCGCGGGCGACGCGGTCGCGGAGCCGGACGGTTGCCGGTGCGGGGACGTGCTGAAAGGTCTCATCAAGCCGTGGGACTGCCCAATGTTCGATGGGGCATGTACGCCGGAGACGCCGCTCGGCGCGCTGATGGTCTCGACCGAGGGGGCCTGCGCGGCCTACCACCAATACGCCCGCGTGCGGGCGACGGCGGAATCGGCGGCGAAACGCGCCGCCTCCTGAGCATGACAACACGTCGCCGGCGGCCCGGCACGCTGCGCGACGCCAAGGTCACGCTGGCCCATGGCGGCGGCGGCAAGGCCATGCTGGACCTGATCGACGCGGTGTTCGTCGCCGCCTTCGACAATCCGGCCATGGGCGACCTTGAAGACCAAGCGCGTGTGTCGCACCCGGCGCTGGCAAACGGCGCCCGGCTCGCCTTCACCACCGACAGCTACGTCGTCGACCCGCTGTTCTTCCCCGGCGGCGACATCGGCCGGATCGCCGTCTGCGGCACGGTGAACGACCTGGCCGTCGGCGGCGCCGAGCCGCTCTGGCTCTCCTGCGCGATGATCATCGAAGAGGGCACGGAGGTGGAGACGCTGCGCCGTGTCGCCGCATCCATGCGCGCCGCCGCCGACGAAGCAAACGTCGTGATCGTCACCGGCGACACCAAGGTCATCGGCAGGGGCGGCGCCGACAAGCTGTTCGTCACCACCTCCGGCGTCGGTGTCATTCCGCCCGGCCGGGACCTGGCGGCGCGCCGCATCGCGCCGGGCGACGTGGCGCTCGTGAACGGGCCGCTGGGCGACCACGGCGCCGCGATCATGGCGGCACGCGGCGACATGGCGCTGTCCACGGCGTTGGAGAGCGACTGCCGGCCGCTGCACGAGCTGATGACGGCGCTGCTGATCGCGGCGCCGGGCGCGCGCTGTGCCCGCGACGCGACGCGCGGCGGCCTCGCCGCGGTACTGAACGAGTTCGCGGCGGCGGCCGGCGTCGGCATCGAGATCGACGAGCGTGCCGTGCCACTGCGCGACGAGGTCCGCGGGGTCTGCGAGATCCTCGGTCTGGACCCGCTCTACCTCGCCAACGAGGGCACGCTGGTGGCGTTCGTGCCGGAGGACGAGGCCGGCGCCGCCCTCGCCGCCATGCGCGCAACGGCGGCCGGCGCCGACGCCTGCGCCATCGGCCGCGCGGTCGACGACCACGCCGGCACGGTCACCATGGCGACGGTCTTCGGCGGCAGCCGCATCGTCGACATGCTGGTCGGCGAGCAACTGCCGCGGATCTGTTAGCCGGGCAGGTCGAGCCGGCAGAGCGCGTAGGGGGCGAGCGTCAATGCGGGGAGCGTCGCTGGGCGCCGCGTGGCCTCAAACCCTTCCGGGCCGGCGCACGCGGTGGCGAAGGTCTCCGCGTCCAGCATGCACATCTGCGTGGCAGCGACGCGATCGAACGTCACCTGCTGCACTTCGGCGGTCAGGTTGGCGAGCCACAGACGCTTGTTGGCGGCAAGCGCCGCGACGGCGCCCGGTCGCGACGACGTGGCACTCGCCGGCTGTCCGGCGACGGGCGCCAGCTCGGCGATCGCGTGGAACACCGGAAAAACGGGTGTGCCGGGCTGGTCGTCGAACCAGGGCTGCGGCCAGTTCATCGCCTGCCAGGCGATGCCGAAGGCGCCGACCGGCGCGGAGAGACACACGCCGGCGACACCGTTCCGCGCCGCGTGGGCGATGTAGGCCAGCGTCCAGGCGGCGTTGAACAGGCCGCGCTGGCGCGGGTCGCGCTCGACCATGGCGCCGCGGCGGTTGTCCGGGTTGGGCATCGGCGCCGCGCCGTACGGGTTGAAGCGCATACCGATCGCCGTCGGGCCGATCCAGGTGGCCTTGCCGCTGCCGATGGCCCGCGCCGACTGCACCACCGAGGGCAGCGCCTCCAGCGTCTCCATGACGCTCAGGTCGTCGGCCGCATGCACGATGGGGCAGGTGGTGTGGGTGACGAAGTCGATGGCGTCAGCCGGCGGGCGCTTGCGGTTCAGCTCCGTGAAGTAGGCGTGCATGCCGCCGCCGATGGCCGCACCGGGGAAGGCATCGCGCACCGCGGCATAAACCGCACCCAGGTCCGGCGCCGCCGGCCATTCGGCGTCGGGCTGGTAGGACTTCAGGTAGCAGGCCGGCGAGGCGACGACCCGGGCGAACGGCACACCCTCGGCGGCCGCCGCGACGTCGGCGACGTCGGCGGCCAGCACCGCCGGGTCGTCGGTGAAGGTGCCCGCCGCGTCGCGCAGCGGCAGGATCGCTTCCAGCACCAGGTCTGCGCCCGTCGCCGCGCCCAGCGCCTTGAAGCGCTGCATCTCCGTCGCACCGTGTGTGCCGGCGTCGAACGAGCAGGTCAGATGCCCGACGCCGGCGCGGCGGATCGGGTCGGCCGATGACAGCGCCGCCTCGGCCAGGTCCGGCGCCACCGCCAAGCCGAGTTCGGGCAGCGTGCCGACGGGCGCGTCGCCGAGTGTAACCTTGACCGGCGCCGCTTCGTCCGATTGTGCGGGTAGCGGTCCGTCGACAGTCAACGCGACGCGTTGCTCGACCGTCTCGTCCGCCGCGAGCGTGTACGGGTAGGGCTTCGAGAGCGGCCGGATGTAGGTCTTGAACGAGGCGTCGGTCCAGTTGCGCTGGTCCTCCATCTCGAAGGCGTCGCCCTCCATGGTGCACGTGACCTTGAGGCCGGGCGCCACCGTGTGGGTCAGCGCGTGGATGTCGAAGAACGGCTGGGAGGGCTTGATGAGTTCCGGGAACGTGGCCTCCTCGACCGTGCCGTCGGTGTGCTGGACCGTGACCGGCGCGCCGGCGATGCCGGCAACGCCGTGCAGCACGACGAAGCCGGCGCGGTTGGTCCCGAAAGCGGTCTCCGGCGTCGCCGCGACGTGAAACTCCAGCGCGCCGTCGGCGCGGCCCTCGATCTCCGCGCAGTAGCTGAGCGCCTGTTCGGCGTCGCGCAGCGGGCGACGTAGGTGACGCGGAAGCGCTCGCTGTCCTCCTCGACTTTGAGGTCGGTGATCTCCGGGATGTAGGTGCCCCAGTTCGGGTCGCGCACCAGGAAGGCGATGCCGCGGATCGCCTCGACGCCACGCAGCGCAATGGTGCGCAGGTTGCCGGCGTCCAGCACCGCGCTCAGCGCCCCGGCGCGCAGCGTGCGCAGCGGCGTCGGGCCCTCTTCGGTGCCGTACAGGCGGACGTTCAGCGATGGCGTTTCGGTCACGGTCCCCTCCAACTTCGCTACAGCACGCGCTCGCTCTGCGGGTCGATCAGGATGGCGCGGTTCATGTCGACCAAGAGCTCGATGCGCGTGCCCGGGTGCTCGACATCGTGCGCCTGCAGCTCCGCCGTGACCTCCTCGCCGGCCAGGCGGAACTGGGTGTAGACGCGCGTGCCGGTGGGTTGCACCAGGTCGATCGTGGCCGCGAGCGTCTCCTGGCCCGGACGACGGCTCTCGCCGGGCCGCGCCCGGGTGATGTGCTCCGGTCTGGCGCCGAAGATCACGTCCATTTCCGACACCGCGTCGCGCTCGGGTGGGAAGGGCAACGTCGTGCCGTCGGCGAAGCGCACCGCCAGCCGGCCGCCGTCCACGACCGTCGTGGCCGGCACGAGATTCATCTGCGGCGAGCCCAGGAAGCCGGCGACGAAGCGCGTCGCCGGGCGTTCGAACAGGTCCAAGGGCGTGCCCTCCTGCTCGATGGCGCCGTCGCGCAGCAGCACGATGCGGTCGGCCAGCGTCATCGCCTCGATCTGATCGTGCGTGACGTAGATCATCGTCTTGCCGATCTCCTGGTGCAGGCGTTTCAACTCGATGCGCATCTCGTCGCGCAGCTGCGCGTCCAGGTTCGACAGCGGTTCGTCGAACAGGAACAGCCCGGCGTCGCGCACGATGGCGCGGCCGATGGCGACGCGCTGGCGCTGGCCGCCGGAGAGCTGGCGCGGGTAGCGCTCCAGGAGCTCGCCGATGCCGAGCATGTCCGCCGCGTTGGCCACGCGCCGCTCGCGGTCCGCCGCCGCCACCTTTCGGGCGCGCAGGGGAAACGCGATGTTCTCGGCGACGGTGAGGTAGGGGTAGAGCGCGTAGTTCTGGAAGACCATGGCGATGTTGCGGTCGCGCGGGCGCAGCTCGTTGACGACGCTGCCGCCGATGGCGACGTGGCCGTCGTCGATCTCCTCCAGCCCCGCGATCATGCGCAACAGGGTCGACTTGCCGCAGCCCGACGGCCCGACCAGGACAGCGAACTCGCCTTCGGGGATGGCGAGATCGACGCCGCGCACGGCGTGCACCGCGCCGTAGTGCTTGTGCACCTGCTGGAGCCTGAGGTCGCTCATGTCAGCCCTTCACCGCGCCCAGCGAGATGCCGCGCACCAACAGCTTCTGGGCCATCGCCACGATGACGAAGACGGGCAGCGTGCCCGGCACCGACATGGCGCCGATCTTGGCCCAGAAGATCTGCTGCTGGCCGAAATAGTGGCTGACCTGGACCGGGAAGGTCACGACCTCGTTGCGGGTCACGATCAGCGCGAAGATGAACTCGTTCCAGGCGAAGATGAAGGTGAACACCGCGGTCGCAAACAGCCCGGTGCGCACCATGGGGAAGACGACCTTGAAGAGCGTCTGCCAGCGGCTGAGGCCGTCGACCAAGGCGCTCTCCTCCAGTTCGATCGGCACGTCCTCGACGTAGCCGCGCATCATCCAGATGACGTAGGGCAGGTTGAAGGCGGTATAGAGCAGGATCAGGCCGAGATAGGTGTCGTTGAGGCCAATCAGCGCGAAGGCCAGGAAGATCGGGAAGACGATGGCGATCGGCGGGATCATGCGCTGGGAGATGATCCAGATCGCCAGGTTGTCGCCGCCGGTGCGGAAGCGCGCCAGGCTGTAGGCGGCGATGGTGCCCAGGAACATGGCGAACGCCGTGCTGACGCCGGCGATGACGAGGCTGTTCCAGATCGTGCGTACGTCGCCGTCGCGGAACAGCACCTTGAAGTTCTCGAGAGACAGGGTCGACGGCCACCAGATCGGCGGCGAGGCGAAGACCTCCTCCGGCGTCTTCACCGCCATGATAAACAGCCAGTAGACGGGGAACAGGAACAGGATGGCGATGAGGATCGCGCCAGTCATGCGACCCGCCGTTCGCGTTCGGCGCCGGCGCGTCATTGGGTGATCCCCACGCGGCGCAGGATCAGCACCACGATGACCGACAAGAGGATGATGACGACGAAGGCGAAGGCCGCCGTCATGCTGACGTCGAAGCGCTCGAAGCCTTTGATGTAGGCGTAGACCGACAGCGTCTCGCTCATGCTGCCGGGCCCGCCGCGGGTCAGCGCCCAGACGATGTCAAACAGGCGCACAAGGTCGAGCCCGCGGATCGTCAACGCCACCATGACGACGGGCCGGATCGCCGGCAGCACGATCTGGCGGAAGGTGCGCCAGCCCGACGCCCCGTCGATCTCCGCCGCCTCCAGCTGCGACCGGTCGACGTTCGACCAGGCGGCCAGCAGGATCAGGAACATGAACGGCGTCCATTGCCAGATCTCGGTGATCAGGATCGCCGAGTAGACGACGAACGGATTGTCGTTGACGGTCCACAGCAGGTCGAATTCGCCCTGGATCAGCCAGCGGATGATTTCGTTGATGGGGCCGAAAGTGTTGTCGAACATCAGCCGCCACATGGCGCCGGCGACGAACGGCGCGATAACCGACGGCACGATGATCAGCGCGATCAGCACCTGCCGGCCGGGGAAGCGGTCCAGAAACAGGCGCGCCAGCAAGAGGCCGAACAGCAGCTCCAGCGGCAGCGCGATGGCGGTCATGATGCCGGTGTTGACGACCGCCTCCCAGAAGCGGTCGTCGCCCAACAGGCGCTCGTAGTTGTAGAGGCCGTGGAACGAGGTGTCGGTGACGCGCCGGTTGATCTTCTGGAAGCTGACAATCAGCGAATAGACGATCGGGAGCAGTCCGACCAGCAGCAGCACAAAAATCGCCGGCCAGACGATCAGCCAGCGGAAATACCGGTCGGCGAACGCCTCCAAGGCCGACGGACGCCCCAGCCAGGTGGCTTCGGCGGCGGAACTCATGCGTGCAGACGGGGGCGGCGATGCCGCCCCCGTCCTCTCCTTCGAGCCACAGACCGGCTCAGTTCGGGTAGGCGCCCGGCTTGGAGGCCCAAATGCCGTAGACCTCCCGCTGGTCGTCGACGCCGATCTCCTCGGTCAGCTCGTCCCACTCCTCGGCCGCGTCATCGAGGGCGGCCTTCGGATTGCCCCCGGCCAGCGCGGAGATGACCGCCCGGGTCAGCGACTCCTCGTACGAGAAGGTGTCGATGATCGAGAGGTCGAGCAGGCCGGTCTCCGCCCCGGCCTGCAGCGCCGCGAGGTAGTCCTTCGCGGCCGGCCACAGCGACTTGTACTCGTCGCTGTTGAAGTGCGAGGTGCGGAACGGATCGCGCAGGGCATAGGGCAGCGTGACGCGCTTGATCGAGACGTCCTTGCTGTTCAGCCACTGCGCGAACAGGTACGCCAGCTCCTTGTTCTTGCTGTTGGCGGCGACCGAGAGCGCGAAGCCGGCGGCCAATTCGGGCTGGCCGTCGGGCGGCATGGCGTAGCCCACCTTGCCGGCGATGGTCGACTTGGGCAGCCACGACAGCGCCTCTTCCTCGACGCCGTAGCCGGCGGACCAGCGCCCTGGCGGCGGCCACCAGATCTGCATCGCCAGCTCGCCGGCGAGCCAGGCGTTCAGCACCTCGATGGGCCCCCAGCCGGCGGCGCCCTTGGGCATGTTGTCGAGCTGCCGCACCATGTCCTCCAGCACCGCGACGCCGACGTCGCCGTTGATCTGGGACTTCATCGAGTCCGCATCGAACAGCTTGCCGCCGGCGGTGCGGAAGCGCTGCAGGTAGAGGTAGTGCACCAGCCCCGGCGCATGGATCAGCGCCGAGCCATAGAGCGACGGCTGGTACTTGTTCGTGAAGAATTCCGAGATCTCGTAGAACTGCTGCCAGTCCTTCGGCGGTGCCAGCTCGTAGCCGTAGGCCGCCTGGAACGCCGTCTTGTTGCTGGCATTCGCGAACAAGTCCGTGCGGTAGTACAAGAGGAACACGTCGCCGTCGTCCGGCAGGCCGTAGATCTTGCCGCCGTAGGTCATCTGGTTGTCGCGATAAGTCGGCGCGATGTCCTGCAGCTCGTCGCGATAGCCGTACTTGTCGACGAAATCGTCGAGTGGCTCCAGCACGCCGGCGTTGACCAGATCCGGCATCCAGGCCGGCACCACGTTCAACATGTCGTAGGCGCCGGTGCCGGCACGGTGCTCGGCGACCGTCTTGGTGAACAGCTCGTTGATCGGGATCTCGACGACCTGGATCTTGACCCCGGTCAGCTCCTCCCAGCGCGGACCCGAGTAGTTGAGCGGGTCGAGCGCCTGCAGGCCGGCCTCCCAGGTGATCGTCAGGGTCTCGCCCGAGTAGGCCTTGGCCGCTTCGACCGCCCGGTCCGCCGCCGACTGGCCCAGGGCAACGCTTGCCGTGAGTGCCAGCGACAGTGCGCCGAGCGGGGCGGCCAGCCCTGTTCGTAGTCGCATTTTCACCTCCCTCGTTGTGCCGCCCGGTCGCGTGGCCGCGCGGTCTTGGGCGCGCGTCAGCGTGAGCCGAAGCGCGCGCCGTAGTCCATCAGCCGGGCCTGCCAGGCCGGCGTGTCCAGAACCTCGCGGTTGACGACGCCGACCGGTACCTGGCCGTGCATCATGTCGACCACCGCCTTCACGTCCGCCGCGCCGATGCCGGCGAAGCACTGGTCGGTCCAGCACAGCGCGTGGGGCGTGCAGATCACATTGTCGAGCAGGAAGATCGGGTCGTCGACCGGCGCCGGCTCCTCTTCGAAGACGTCGAGCGCGGCGCCGGCGATGGTGGCGTCGCGCAGGGCCGCGGCCAGCGCCGCCTGGTCGACGATAGGCCCGCGCGCGGTGTTGATCACGAACGCGGTCGGCTTCATCAGTGCCAGGCGCTCGGCGTTGACCAGCTTCGTCGTCTCCGGCACCCAGGGGCAGTTGACGGCCAGGAAATCGGCGTTTGCGAAGAGCTCTTCGAGCCCGACCAGCCGCACGCCAAGTTCCGCCGCCACGGCCGGGTCGGCGTAAGGATCGTGGGCGATGAAGTCCATGTCGAAGGGCCGCGCCAGACGGAACATCTCCGCGCCGATATTGCCGACGCCGAGCGAGCCCAGGGTCTTGCCGACGATGCCGACGCCCATGTGGTCGATCTTGCCGCTCCAGCCCGGCGCGCCCGCGCGGCACAGGGCGTCCTTCAGCATCAGCTTGCCGGCGAGGGCCAGCATGAAGGTGATGATCGCCACCGCGACCGGCCGGCGCACGCCGTCGGGCGTGATCACGGCGGCGATGCCGTTGTCGGTGCACGCCGCCAGGTCGACGTTGTCGTAGCCAACGCCAAAGCGGGCCACCATGCCGAGGCGCCCGCCCGCCGGCACGCTTTCGCGCGCGAAGCGGGGCACCAAGAGGATCAGCGCGTCGAAGTCCGCCAGTCCCGCCGCCGGCATGACGCCGTCGACCGGCTGCACGTAGGCGACCTCGACGCCGGGCTCGTTCTCCAGCGCGGTGACGTCGAAGTCGGGGAACGCCGGCGCGCCGTCGGGCCGGATGAAGTCGCCGCTCAGCGCCACGCGGAACGCGCTCATGGTCGGCCCGCCCGCTCAGTCGTCCGCGAAGCGGGCGCGGACCTGGCCGATCCCGTCCGCCAGCGCGGCCTGGTAGAGGAAGATGTCGCCCGAATACATGAACGCGCTGAAGCCCATCGCGCGCAGCGCCACGGCCTCGTCGACGCTGCCGACCATGCGGCCGACGCGCTTGCCGTTCGCCGCGCCGGCCGCCAGCACCTTGTCGACCGCGGCCTGGAAGTCGGGGTGGTCGAACTGGGCCGGGATGCCCATGCGGCAGCTCAGGTCGAAATGGCCGATCCACAGGCAGTCGACGCCGTCGATCGGGGCGATCGCGTCGATGTCGGCGATGCCCTCCGGCGTCTCGATCAGTGGCACGAAGGCGGTCATCGCGTTGGCGTTGGCCAGTTTCTCGTGCGGCGGGCCAGGCACGTAGCCGTCGTGCGCCACGTTCAGGATCACGCCGCGCTCGCCGTCGGGCGGGTATTTCATGTAGCCCAGGATGCGCCGCGCCTCCTCGGCCGAGCCCACCATCGGCGGCATCAGCGCCTGGGCGCCGACGTCGAGGGCGCGCGAGATGCGGTCGTAGGTGCGCGACGGCGGCCGCACCAGGCTGGCAACCCCGGCGTCGTGCAGGTGCCGCAGCCCGGACTTCACCGTCTCGTAGGTGAAGCCCGAGTGCTCCATGTCGATCATGCCGAAGTCGGCACCGGCCGAACTCAGCACCGGCCCCAGGTGCGGACCGATGAACTCCGCGATGTAGGTGCCCACGGGCTCGTGGGAGCCGTGGAGCAGCTCCTTGAACGTCATGCCGGTCCCCCCCAAGACCCGGCCACCACGCGCGCCAGAGTTGGGTTCCGCCCGCGTCCTTCTTGCCGGTCCGCCCGGTTCTTGCCGGATCGTGAGTGGGCCTGGGCGCGCGAGTGGTCTCGTCCTTATTGACGCCGTTCAGGACGCAGTGCGTCAAGCCCCTTGAAATCCCAAATCGTTTTGCTCGCCCGGCGAGAGCCGCCCCACGACTGCGGCAAGTCAATGCCGTGTGACGCAGGCCCGGCCAGTTTGGTGCTAGGCTGGCTGGGCGTTTCGAGCGAAGGACACGACGTGCACGAATTGACGATCACCCGCCGCATCGTCGACGCCGTCGCCGCGCGCGCCGAGGGCCGCGCCGTCACCAAGGTGACGGTCGAGATCGGCCGGCTGTCGGGCGTCGTGCCGGACGCCGTGGCGTTCTGCTTCGACGTCTGCGCGGAAGGAACGGCGGTCGAGGGTGCCGAACTGGCGATCGTCGAGACCGCGGGTCGCGGCCGCTGCCGTGCCTGTGCGACGGACTTCGCGATGACGACGCTCTACGATGCGTGTCCCGCTTGCGGCCGTCGCAGGGCGGAACGCATTGCGGGCGAGGAGCTCAACATCCTGAGCTTCGAGATGCGACGCGAGCGGGAGGTGGCGTGATGTGCGGAACCTGCGGCTGTTCGGACGGCGCCGTGAAGCTGACTGACCCGGCGACCGGGAAGGAAGAGGCCATCGGGCACCACCATCACCACGGTCACGACCACCATCACCACTCCCACGCCCACGAAACCGTGGTGCTGGAACAGGCGGTGCTGGCCAAGAACGACCGGCTGGCCGAGCGCAACCGCGGCTGGTTCGCGGCGCGCGGCATACTGGCGCTGAATCTGGTCAGCGCCCCCGGGGCCGGCAAGACGACGCTGTTGGAGCGCACCATCGCGGCGCTGGACGGTGCGCTGCCAGTCAGCGTCCTGGAGGGCGACCAGGCGACGCTCAACGACGCCGAACGCATCCGCGCGGCCGGCGCGCCGGTGGTGCAGATCAACACCGGCACGGCCTGTCACCTGGAGGCCGACATGGTGGCGCGCGGCGTCGAGACGCTCGACCCGCCGGCTCATTCCGTCGTGCTGATCGAGAATGTCGGGAACCTGGTGTGCCCGGCGCTGTTCGATCTCGGCGAGCGAGCCAAGGTGGCGGTCCTCTCGGTCACCGAGGGCGACGACAAGCCCCTCAAATACCCGCACATGTTCGACGCCTCGTCCCTGATGATCCTCAACAAGATCGACCTCTTGCCGCACGTCGACTTCGACATCGATGCGTGCATTGAGCGCGCCCGCACGGTCAATCCCGACATCGCGGTGCTGCGCCTCTCGGCGAAGACCGGCGAGGGCCTCGACGGCTGGCTCGACTGGCTTAGGGCCCAAGCCGCCTGACCGCCGCCTGAATGGCGCCAGCGTGTCGCACAGCGGCACGCGCGAGAATTCCCGTCGCCTGACCGTTCGCGCCGCGTATGCTGGTGCGCAAAAAGGGATGTCGATGGGAGAGGACGCCGTGGCCTCCGCCGCGCGCGGGGTCAGAGCCAGCCGCTTGACCGGCGACGTGCTGGCGCTCGCGCTGGCCGGTCTGGCGATCTACGTCGCCGGCTACGGCGTGTTCGACAACGCCATGGTCTCCGGCGGCACGGTGACGCTGGGACTGACGATCGGCTTTCTGACGCTCTTGACGCGCGATCTCGAGCGGCGGCGGTCCGCGGCGTCGCTGCTCGACGTCGCCGTCAACCTGGCGCTGATGGCGATCTTCCTGTGGGTTGCCTGGTGCTGGCTCCAGATCATGTTGGAGCAGGAAGAGTTCTTCATCGAGATCGAGACCGCCGACCACGTACTGGGCTGGGTCGGCTTCGCGATCATCGGCTGGGCGGCCTACCGTTTCTTCGGCCTGCCGATGGTGGCGGTCTACGTGCTGGCCGCGCTCTACGTGCTGTTCGGCGACTACTTCCCCTGGATCTTCCGCGGCGCGGCGGAGGACTGGACGCGGGTCTCGGAGAACCTGTGGTACTCGACCGACGGCGTTTTCGGCCGCCCGGTCGAGGTGGTCAGCCGCGTCGTCCTGATCTTCATCGTCTTCGGCGGCGTGCTGCAGGGCAGCGGCGCCGGCAAGGTACTCCTGAAGTTCGCCTTCGCCGCGACCGGCCGTTTCGCCGGCGGCCCGGCCCACGCCTCGATCGTCGCCAGCGCGCTGTTCGGCACCATGTCCGGCGCCGCCGTCGCCAACGTCGTCTCGACCGGCGTGTTCACCATCCCGATCATCAAGCGTGCCGGATTCTCGCCGCGCTTCTCGGGCGCCGTCGAGGCGGCGGCGTTGACCGGCGGCCAGATCATGCCGCCGGTGATGGGCGTCGTCGCGTTCCTGATGTCCGACGTGACGGGCATCCCCTACGTCGAGATCATCATCGCGGCGCTGATCCCGGCGATCTTCTACCACGTCAGCCTGTTCGTCGTGGTGCTGGTGGAGGCGCGGCGCACCGGCGTCACCGCCATGCCGGCGGCCGAGCGCGAGCACCTGACGCGGCGCGACTACCTGCAGAGCTTGGCGTTCTTCATCCCCCTCGGCGTCATCATCGCCGTGCTGGCGACCGGCCGGACGCCGCAGAACGCCGGCTTCTCGGCGCTGGTCGTCGGCTTCGTGCTGTGCCTCGCGCTGTTCCCGGAATACCGCTCGCCCCAGCGCATCCTGCGGTCGCTGATCGACTCAGGCCGGGTCGCGGCGACGCTGATGATCATCGTCGCGGCGATCGGCCTCGTCATCGGCGTCATCAACATGACCGGCGTGGGCCTGAAGTTCGCCCAGGCGATCCTGGCAGCGTCGGGCGACGACCTGTTCGTCTCGCTGCTGCTGGTCATGGTCGGCTGCCTGGTGCTGGGCATGGGCGTGCCGTCGGGTGCGGCCTACCTGATCATCGCGCTGGTCATGGGCCCGGCGCTGCAGCAGCTGGGCCTGCCGATCATCCTGGCGCACCTGTTCGTGGTCTATTTCGGCGTGCTGTCGGCCGTCACGCCCCCGGTGGCGCTCGCCGCCTTCGCGCCGGCGCCCATCGCCGGCTCGCAGCCGATGGAGACCGGCCTCGTCGCCGTGCGCCTGGCCGTCGCCGGCTTCCTGATCCCGTTCCTGTTCGTCTACCACCCCAGCGTGGTGCTGATCCTGGGCTTCGACCCCATCGGCCTCATCTGGGCGATCGCCGTCTTCGGCATCTCGACGTGGAGCGTGGCCACCGGCATGGGCGGCTTCGACGGCAAGCCGCTGGCGGCCTGGGAGCGCGGCGTGCGCATCGCCGCCGGGCTGGTCGTGCTGGCCCCCAACTTGACCTATGCCGCGCCGGCGGCGGTCATCGCACTGCTGCTGATCGGCTGGCGCCACTTGCCCGGCCGCGGCCTGAAACAAGTTCATTGAGGAGGAGACCATGAAACGAAGTCTGCTTGCGGCGCTCGCCGCCTTCGCCCTCGCGTTCGGCGCCTCGGCCGCCGGCGCCCAGGAGGTCATGAAGATGGCCACCATCTCGCCCGGTACTTCGGCGTATCTCACCATGACGACGATGGCGAACGTCGTGAACCAGGGCCAGGACGCATACGAGATCCAGGTCGACGCCACGGGCGCCGCCACCAAGCACATCATCGAGATGGCCCAGGGCAAGCTCGACATGGTCATGACCTCGCCGGCGGTCTACCGCTTCATGAAGTCCGGCAAGGCCATGTACCAGAAGTTGAAGAGCGCGCCGGAACTGTCGAAGAACGTGCGGCTGATGTTCTGGTTCCCCTACGGCACCTATCACGTGACCACCTACGCCGAGGACGACCTCACCTCGCTCGCGGACATCAAGGGCAAGAAGGTGTTCTTAGGTCCCCCGGGCGGCGGCGCCTGGGCGGCCTCGAACGCCTGGCTCAAGGCGACGACGGGCTACGAGCCCGGCGAGGATTACGACAATGTCAAGGCCTCGTGGTCGTCGGCGCTGCAGGGCTTCCAGGACCGCCAGATCGACGTCTACATCGCCGGCTGCATCGATCCGTGCCCGCAGTTCGAGCAGCTGTCGGTGACCAACCAGCTGCGCTTCCTGGGCGTCGACAAGGCGGCCGCCGACAACCCGACCGAGGCGATGCAGAAGGCGGTGCCGCCGGGCCGCTTCATCGACGTGGTCAAGGCCGGCACCTACGGCGACGGCCAGGCCAACGAGAGCGACGTCTACACCGTTGCCGCCGTCGTCGGCGTCGCCGTGCGCAAGGACGTCAGCGACGAGGCGGTCTACACCATCACCAAGGCGTTCTGGGAGGGCCTTGAGAAGATTCGCGCCGACGCCCCGTGGGTCGAGCACATCACGCTCGACTTCGCGGTGCAGGAGGGGCCGCTGCCGCTGCACCCGGGCGCGCTGCGCTACTACCAGGAGATCGGCCAGTCCGTGGTCGCGTCGAACCTGCCCTGACCGATGCGGGCCGGTGGCGTGTGTCGCCGGCCCGATACCCCAAACGCGCGAAGGCGACCATCATGGCCGACGGCATCCGCAACGTCTTGTTCATCATGTGCGACCAGCTGCGCTGGGATTACCTGTCCTGCTACGGCCATCCGTCGCTGGAGACGCCCAACCTCGACGCGCTGGCGGCGCGCGGCGTGCGCTTCACGCGGGCCTACTGCCAGGCGCCGGTCTGCGTTTCGTCGCGCATGAGCTTCCACACCGGCCGCTATATGAGCTCGCACGGCTCGACCTGGAACAACGTGCCCATGCGCGTCGGCGAGCGCACGCTAGGCGACTACCTGCGGCCCCTGGGCGTGCGCACGGCACTGGTCGGCAAGACCCACATGTACGCCGACAAAGAAGGCATGGCGTGGCTCGGCATCGACCCCGCGAGCGAGACCGGCAGGCTGGTCGCCGAGTGCGGCTACGAACCGTACGAGCGCGACGACGGTCTGCACCCCGAGGGCCCCGACGGCCGCTACGCGACGCCGCCGCCGGGCTATGACGACTACATGCACGCGCAGGGCTTCGAGGGCGACAACACCTGGCAGGACTGGGCCAACTCGGCCGAGGGCGACAACGGCGAACTGCTCTCGGGCTTCTTCATGCGCCACGCCACGCGCCCGGCGCGGGTGCCGGCGGAGCACTCCGAGACGCCCTACATGACCCGTCGCGCCATGGCCTTCATCGAGGAGGTGGGCGACCAGCCCTGGTGCTTGCGCCTCTCCTACATCAAGCCGCACTGGCCCTACATCGTGCCGGCACCCTACCACGCCATGTACGGCGCCGAGGACGTCCTGCCGGCCGTGCGCTCGGAGGACGAGCGCCGCGACCCGCACCCGATCTACGGCGCCTTCATGGACATGCGCGTGTGCCAGGCGTTCTCGCGCGACGAGGTGCGCGCCGCGGTGATCCCCGCCTACATGGGGCTCGTCAAGCAGATCGACGACCAGATCGGCGTGCTCATGCGCTTCCTGGAGGAGAAGGGCCTCGTCGACGACACCATGATCGTCTTCACCGCCGACCACGGGGACTATCTGGGCGACCACTGGCTGGGCGAGAAGGACCTGTTCCACGACTGCGTCGCCAAGTTGCCGCTGATCGTCGTCGACCCGCGCGGCGCGGCCGACGCGACGCGCGGCACCGCGTCGGAGGCGCTGGCCGAGGCCATCGACCTGGTGCCGACGTTCCTGGAGGCCTATGGCGGCCCGCCGCAGACGCACCGGCTTGAGGGCCGCTCGCTGGCGCCGCTCCTGAACGGCGATCGGCCGGCCGACTGGCGCCGCTACGTCATCAGCGAGAGCGACTACTGCTTCCTGCCGGCGCGCAAGGCGCTCGGCGTGCCGGTCTCGCAGGCGCGCATGACCATGGTCGCGACCGAGCGCTGGAAGTATGTGCACGCCGAGGGCTTCCGCCCGATGCTCTACGACCTGGTCGAGGATCCGGACGAGCTGCACGACCTGGGCGCCGACAACGCCCACGAGGGCATTCGCCGCGACCTCGCCGACATGCACTTCGAATGGGCGCGGCGGCTGCACGCCCGCGTCACGCTCTCCGACGAGCAGATCGCGGCGATGGGCGGCAAGGTGACGCGCCAGGGCATCCTGATCGGCTTCTGGGACGAGTCCGAGCTGCCGCCTGAGCTGCGCGGCTGACCATGGCCGCCTCGCCGCTCGAGAGGCTGAAGGCGCACAGCGGCGAGTTCCGCAAGGACGTGATCGAGGTCGCCGACGGCGTCCATGTCGCCATCGGCTACGCCGCCTCCAACGTCTCCATGATCGTCGGCGACGACGGCGTGGTCATCATCGACACGACGGAGAGTACGCGCGCGGCGGCGAACATCCTGGCCGAGATCCGCAAGATCACCGACCTGCCGGTGAAGACCATCGTCTACACCCACAGCCACCGCGACCACATCGGTGGCACCAGCGTGTTCTGCGACGGCGGCGCGCCCGAAATCGTCACGCGCGCCAACTTCTCCCCCGACATTATGGCGAGCGATCCCGCGCGGCCGGCGCCGACGGAGATCATGCTGAAGCGCACGCGGCGCCAGTTCGGCATCGGCCTCACGGCGCCGGGCGCGCGCATCAACCTGGGCATCGGCCCCGGCGACCGGCCGACGGAGGGCATGGGCGCCGGCTTCGTGGCCCCGACGCGCACGTTCGACGGCGCGCGGCTGGACCTGGAGACCTGCGGGCTGACGCTGGAGCTGCACGCAGCGCCCGGCGAGACCGAGGACCAGCTGGTCGTTTGGCTGGCCGACCGGCGCCTGCTGTTTTGCGGCGACAACTTCTACAAGGCATTTCCGAACCTCTACGCCATCCGCGGCACGCGCTACCGCGACTTCGACCTCTGGGCCGACACGCTCGACGCGCTGATCGGCTTCGACGCGGAGGTCCTGATCCCCGGCCACTCGCGGCCCGTTGTCGGCCGCGAGACAATTGCCGCGCGCCTCGCCGACTACCGCGACGCGATCCGCTCCATCGTCGCCCAGACCGCGGCGGCGATGAACGCGGGCAGGACCCCCGACGAGCTGGTCGAGCTGGTGCGGCTGCCGCCGGAACTGGCCGACGAGCCCCACCTGCAGGAGTTCTACGGCTCCGTCGCCTGGTCGGCCCGCGCCTACTTTGCCGGCACCGTCGGCTGGTTCGACGGCAACCCGACGACCCTGTTCCCGACGCCGCCGCGGGAGCGCGCGCGACGTCTTGCGGAGCTCGCCGGCGGGCCCGACGCCCTGCTGGCGCGGTTGTGCGAGGCCGTCGCGGCCAGCGAGCACCAGTGGTCGCTGAAACTCGCGGACCTGCTGATCGCGCTCGACGAGCATGCCGCCGAAGCGACGGCGCTGAAGGCCGACGCGCTGGTGGCGCTGGCCGACGCGCAGGAGAACGCGACCGCGCGCAACTACTACCTCGTGTACGCGCAGGAGCTGAGGGAAACCCTCAGTCTCTGAGGCGCGGGTCGAGCTGGTCGCGCAGGCAGTCGCCCAGGAAGTTGAAGCCGAAGGCGGCGAACAAGATGCCGAGGCCGGAGAAGATGCTGTCCCACGGCGCCAGCGCCAGGTAGTTGCGCCCCTCGACCAGCATCAGGCCCAGCGAGGGCGTCGGCGGCTGGGTGCCGAGGCCGAGGAACGAGAGCGACGCTTCGACGAGGATCGCCGAGGACAAGAGCAGGCTGGTTTGCACCAGGATCACGCCCAACAGGTTCGGCAGGATGTGCCCCAGCAGGATGCGCGCGTCGCCGGCGCCGACGCTGCGGATCGCGGCGACGAACTCGGCCTCGCGCAGCACCAGCGCCGGCCCGCGCACGATGCGCGCGAAGATCGGCGTGTAGACGACGGCGATGGCGATGATCGTCGAGGTCGCGCCCGTGCCCAGGACGGCGATGACGCCGATGGCGAGCAGGATGATCGGGAAGGCGAACAGCACGTCCATGAGGCGCGACAGGATGCGGTCGATCCAGCCGCGGTAGTAGGCGGCGAGCAGCCCCAGCGTGCCGCCGATCGAGAGCGCGATCACCACGGCGGCGAAGGCGACGGCAAAGCTGGAGCGGTAGCCGTAGAGCACGCGCGACAGCACGTCGCGGCCGAAGCGGTCGGTGCCCAGCCAGTGCTGCCACGACGGCCCGGACAACCGCGCGACGACGTCCTGGAACAGCGGGTCGTAGGGCGCCAACAGTGGCGCGGCGACGGCGACGAAGAGCTGCACGAAGACGATGACGATGGCGACCTTGAGGATCGTCGGCAGCTCGCGCCAGCCTTGGTACGACTCCCGCGCCGTCATCGCGCGATCCGCCGGTCGATCACGGTGTAAAGCAGGTCGACCAGGAAGTTGATGGCGACGAAGGTCGCGGTGACCAAGAGGATCGAGGTCTGCAGGAGCGGGTAATTCCGCTCCACGATGGCGCCGACGACCAGGCGGCCGAGGCCGGGCAGCGTGAACACCTTCTCGACGACGATGGAGCCGGCGAGCAGGTAGCCGGTGAGGATGCCGATCGAGGTGACGACCGGGATCAGCGCGGTGCGCAGGGCGTGCACCAGCACCACGCGCGTCTCGCCGACGCCCTTGGCGCGGGCCGTGCGGATGTAGTCCTGGCCCAGGGAGTCGAGCATCGCCGTGCGCACGATGCGCACCAGGTTGGCGATCACCGGCAGCGCAACCGACAGCACCGGCAGCGCCATGACCTGCAGGTTCGTCACCGGGTCCTGGCCGAACGGCACGTAGCCGAAGGTCTTGAGCCCCGGCGCCACGGCGAAGACGATCAGCAACAGCACGATGCCGAGCCAGAACGGCGGGATCGTGATGCCGGCGACGGTGACAACGCGCAGCACGACGTCGAGCCACGACGCCCGCGCGTAGGCGGCGAGGCAGCCCAGCGGGATCGCCACGACGACCGCCAGCAACAACGCGATGACGCTGAGCTCCACCGTGACGACCGCGGCGGCGCCGATCTCCTCGATCACCGGCCGGCCGGTCCACAAGCTCGTGCCGAAGTCGCCGCGCAGCAGGTCGGCGATCCAGACCACGTACTGCTCCGCCATCGGCCGGTCCAAACCGACCTTGGCGCGCAGGGCCTCGACCCGCTCCGGCGTGATCTCGACGTTGGCGCCCAGCATGATCTGCACCGCGTCGCCGGGCACCAGGCGGATCATCAGGAACGTCAGGATCGACACGCCGACCAGGATGAACAGCAGGTCGACCAGCCGCTGGGCCACGAAGCGCAGGCGAGGGGGCATGGCGAAAGGGTCGGGGGCCGGCGTCGCCGGCCCCCTGATCGTCAGTCGGCGGGCACGCTGGTCTGCCGCAGCGAGCGCAGGTTGCGCGCCGGGTGCACCTCGAACCCGGTGACGCCGTCGCGCACCAGCGCGTTCAGGTCGCCGTAGCTGAGGAACGCGATCGGCCCGGTGCAGGCCAGCCGCTCCTGCAGCTCGCCGTAGATCGCCTGGCGCTTGCCGCCATCCGTCTCGGTGCGGCCCGTGTCCAACAGCTCGTCGACGCGGGCGTCGCTGTACTTGAACACGTTGGTCGAGCCGCCCGAGCGGAAGGTGCGGTAGTAGGTGCCGTCCGGGTCGATCGAGCCGCCGTTCAGGCTGGCGAACGCCGCGAAGTTGGAGTTCTTCCAGTCCTGCACGAACTCGCCGCGCTCCTGCACGTTGAGCTCGATCTGGAAGCCGGCGGCGTTGGCCTGGGCCTGCACGACCTGCGCCAGGTCGACGATCTGCGGCAGGATGCCCAGCACGTTGATCGTCACGGCGGCACCGTCGCCATAGCCGGCCTCGGCCAACAGCGCCTTGGACTTGGCCGGGTCCTGCTCGAGGCAAGCGAAGGAACTCGCCGGCTGCGCCCACTCGGTCAGCGCCGGCGACAGCGGCGCCCCCGGCGCGCCGCGGCCGAACAGCACGACGTCGATGATCTCCTGGCGGTTCAGGGCGTAGTTGAACGCCTCCCGCACGCGGGCGTCGTCGAACGGCTTGCGCGTGACGTTGAAGCCGATCAGGCCGTAGCTAAGCTCCTGCGTCGAGAGCTTCGAGATCCCGGGCTCGTTCTCCAGCGTCACCACCGAGGCGGCGTCCGCCGTCGGCAGGATGTCGTAGGCGCCCGAGCGCAGGCCGAGCTGCAGCGTCGCCGTCTCCGGCACGATGTGATAGGTCAGCCGCTCGGCCTTCGGCAGGCCGGCCTCCCAGTAGCCGTCGTGGGCGACCAGCTCCAGCGCCGTGTCGGGCACCCAGCGGTCGAGCTTGAACGGCCCCGTCCCGACAGGCGTCTGCTGCAGGTCGCCGCCGCCGTCGACGAAGTCCTTGGAGACGATGGCCAGGTTCGCCAGTTCGCCGACGAACGGCGCGAAGGGCGACTTGAGCTTGATCGATACCGTCACGTCGTCGACGGCCTCAAGGCTCTCGATCAGGTCGATCCGGCTGGCCTGCGGCGAGCCGGTGTCGGGGTTGCGGATGCGCTCCAGCGAGGCGACCACGTCCTCGGCCGTCATCGCCGTACCGTCGTGGAAGGTGACGCCCTCACGCAGCGTGAAGGTGTAGATCGTGCCGTCGGGCGACACCGACCAGTCGGTCGCCAACAGCGGCACCACGCGCAGCTGCGCGTCGACGTCGGTCAACCCCTCGTAGATCGCGTCGGTGACCAGTTTGCTGGAGAACGCGGTGACGACGTGCGGGTCCAGGCCGATCGGCGACGCCGTCGTGCCGAGATCGATGGTCTGGGCGCTCGCGGCGGTCGTCGCCATGGCCGCCAGCGCCGCGAGGGCGAGTGTCTTGCGCATTTCTTCGGGCCTCCCCTGCGGCCGGTTCACATCCGGGCCGCTCCCTGTTGACAGGCAAATCCGGGTGATTGCCAATGGTTGGTCTCAAGCCCCGATCATACCCGATTGCCAATGTCCGACCACAGGGCGAGCCGCGTCGTCGGCATCATCAGCGGCACCTCGGCCGACGGCATCGACGTGGCCTGGCTGGAGACCGACGGCGCCGACGCGGTGACGCCGGGGCCGGCCGGGACCTACCCCTACCGCCCGGCGACGCGTGACGCGATCCTTGCGGCGGTCGACGCCGGCGGCCGGCCGGCCGACGACGTGGCCGTGGCGCTGGCCGGCGACGTCGAGGCCGACCACGCGGCGGCGTTCGCGACGTTCTGCGAGGCACACGGCATCGCGGCCCAAGACGTCGATCTCGTCGGCTTCCACGGCCAGACGGTATGGCACGACCCGGACGCGCGCGAGACCGTGCAGCTGGGCGACCCCGCGCGCTTCGCCCGGCTGGTCGGGCGCCCCGTGGTCGGCCGCTTCCGCGACGCCGACATGGCCGCCGGCGGCGAGGGCGCGCCCATCGTGCCGCTCTACCACGCCGCCCTCGCCGCCCATTGGCCCAAGCCCGTCGCGGTGTTGAACGTCGGCGGTGTCTCGAACGTCACGTACGTGAGCGACGACCGGATCGACGCCTACGACATCGGCCCGGGCAACGCGCCGCTGGACGACTGGGTGCGCCGCCACACGGGCGACAGTTTCGACCGCGACGGCGCGCTCGCGGCGTCCGGAACGCCCGACCCCGGGCGCGTCGCGGCGGCGCTGTGCGACCCGTATTTCGGCCGCACCGGCCCGCGTTCACTGGACCGCAACGCGTTCGGCGCCGACATGGCGGCGGGTCTGTCGCCCGCCGACGGCGCGGCGACGCTGGTCGCCATCGCCGTCGCGGCGATCGTGCGCGCGGCCGAGGACATGGACCCGTCGCCCGAACGCTGGCTGGTCTGCGGCGGCGGTCGCCACAACGCGGCGCTGATGGCGGGGCTGCGCGGCGCGCTCGACGGCACCATCGACCCCATCGAGGCCGCGGGCTGCGACGGCGACGCCATCGAGGCCCAGGCGGTCGCCTACCTGGCCGTGCGCGCGCGCCGCGGCTTGCCGTTGACGCTGCCGACCACCACCGGCTGCCGCGCGCCGACGCCGGGCGGCGAGGCCTTCGACGCGACAGGCGCTCCGTTGTGACCCAACCTCTCCTCGGCATCGCCGGGCTGGAGCTGCGCCTGCGCGGGAAGACCGGCACGATCCCGCTGGTCGAGGACCTGGACCTGCACATCGGCTCCGGTGAATCCGTGGGCCTCGTGGGCGAGTCCGGTTGCGGCAAGAGCATCACGGCGCTGGCCATCATGCGCCTGTTGCCGCGCGGCAAGATCTGGGCCTCCGCGGGCACGATCCGGTTCGACGGCCAGGACTTGCGGGCGCTGCCGGAAGCCTCGATGCGCGACCTCCGCGGCAACCGCATCGCCATGATCTTCCAGGAGCCGATGACCAGCCTGCACCCGCTGTTCCCCATCGGCGCCCAGATCGGCGAGGCGCTGGCGCTGCACCGCGGCCTGCGCGGCAAGGCGGCCGATACCGAGTGCGTGCGGCTGCTGGACATGGTCGGCATCGGCGGCGGCCGCGGGCGGCTCGCCGACCTGCCGGGCGACCTCTCAGGCGGCCAGCGCCAGCGCGTGATGATCGCCATGGCGCTGGCCTGCGAGCCGCGGTTGCTGATCGCCGACGAGCCGACGACGGCGCTCGACGTCACCATCCAGGCGCAGATCATGCGCCTCATCGACGAGCTGCGGCGCGAGTTGGGTATGGCGATGCTCTTGATCACCCACGACCTGGGCGTCGTCGCCGCGCACTGCGAGCGCGTCTGCGTCATGTACGCCGGCCGCGTCGTCGAGCGCGCGGACTCCGCGGACCTCCTGGCCCATCCGCGCCACCGCTACACCGAGGGGCTGATCGGCTGCGTGCCCACGGTCGGCCACAAGGTCGATCTTCTCCCGACCATCGCCGGCACGGTGCCGCCCTTGGAAGACCGGGGCGCCGGCTGCCGCTTCGCGCCGCGCTGCGCTCACGCGCTCGATCAGTGCGTGTCCGAGACTCCACCAGTACGTGTCACACAATCCAACCACGCGGCGGCGTGCTGGAACCCGCCAGCATGAGCCCGCTCGTCGCCGTGCGCGGCTTGGCCAAGACCTTCGTCACCGACGACGGCCGCCGGGTCCAGGCGCTGGCCGGCGTCGACCTGGACGTGCCCGCGCGCGGCGCCGTCGGCATCGTCGGGGAGTCGGGCAGCGGCAAGACGACGTTCGGCCGCGCGCTCTTGCGCCTGATCGAGCCCACGGCCGGGGAAGTACGGTTCCAGGGCGCCGACCTGCTGGCGCTCGGCCCCCGCGAGCTCCGGCGCGCGCGTCGCCACATGCAGATGGTCTTCCAGGACCCGTTCGGCTCGATCAACCCGCGCCAGCGGGTCGGCGCCATGCTGGCCGAACCGCTGGTCGTGCACGGCGAGGGGGATCGCGACGCGCGCCGGCAGGCGGTCGCGGACATCCTCGCGGCCGTGGGCCTGCGCCCGGAGGACGCGCAGAAGTTCCCGCACCAGTTCTCCGGCGGCCAGCGCCAGCGCCTGGCGATCGCCCGCGCCGCGATCTTGAACCCGGAGCTGATCGTCGCCGACGAGCCGGTCTCGGCGCTCGACGTCTCGGTGCAGTCCCAGGTGCTGAACCTGTTGGCCGAGCTGCGCCGCGAGCGCGGTCTCGCCCTGATCCTCATCGCCCACGACCTCGCCGTGGTCGGCCAGGTCTGCGACCGCATCGCCGTGATGTATCTGGGTCGCGTCGTCGAGGAGGGCCCGGCGGATCAGTTGCTAGCCGCGCCGCAACACCCGTATTCGCGTGCGTTGGTCGGCTCGGTCTACGGATTAGGAGAAACGGCCCGCCGCCCGCGCCAGGTCCTCACCGGCGAGGCTCCCGACCCCGCGGCCCCGCCCCCCGGCTGCCCCTTCCACCCACGCTGCCCGGAGGCCACGGCGCAATGCCGCGCGGAGCGGCCGGCGTTGGTGGAGCGGGATTGCGACGGCCAAGTGCGCCGGACGGCGTGTCACCTGTACGCGCCAGTCGAGGCGGAGGAAGGCGCGGCGGCGTGACATAGGCACGTGTCGGCCGGCGCTGGCCCTTGATGGGGCGCGGGCCGCTGGCCTAGCGTACAGCGGTCCTCCCCCTGCCCGGAAGCACCGCCATGGCCGGCCCGCCCGACGACGCCCTCCTGCCGATCCATATCGGCTACGACCCGCGCCAGCCCATGGCCTACAACGTGTTGCAGCAGAGCATCCTGCGGCGCAGCACGCGGCCCGTGGCGATCACGCCGCTGGTGCTCGAGACGCTGCCGATCGAGCGCTACGGGCTGACGCCCTTCACGTTCACGCGGTTCCTGGTGCCGTGGCTCAACGGCTTCGACGGCTGGGCGCTGTTCCTCGACCTCGACATGCTGGTGCGCGCCGACATCGCGGAGCTGTTCGCGCTGGCCGACCCGGACAAGGCGGCGATGGTGACCAAGCTGTCGATGAAGCTCGAATGGGCGAGCATGATCCTGTTCAACTGCGGGCACCCGGCGAACGCCGTGTTGACCCCCGACTACGTCGACGACCCGGACCGCTGCATCAGCCCGCACGAGCTCGACTGGCTCGACCCCGCGCTGGTCGGCGCGCTACCCGCCGAATGGAACCACACCGTCGGCTATGACGCGCCACGGCCCGACGCAAAGCTGGTCCACTTCACCCAGGGCGTGCCCCTGCTGCCCGAGACCCGGGAGTGCGAGCACGCGGACAGCTGGATGCAGGAGGCCCAGACCGCGACGTCGTCGCGCTCGTGGGCGGACCTCATGGGGCGCTCGATCCACGCCGCGCGCACGAAGGACGGCCGCGTGGTGCCGAAGCTGCATCCCGACGCCATCGCCTGATGCCGCCACGCGTCCGGACGGCATTTGACGCCGCGCGCCGCGCCCGTCATTAACTGTCGCCAACGGCCGCCGCGGACCGGCGGGCATCACCGGCCGGCAAGACGCCGGGGCAAGCAGACGGGAGGGGTCATGAAACGGCTCGACGAGAATCTGGCGAAGGTGCGGGACGGGTCGTACACGCCGGCGGACTTCATCATCGCCGACGCCAAGGACGCGGACATGGGCTTCGGGCGGGGGGCGCCGGGGCCGCGGCCTGATGGCAGCGGCCTCAAGACCCGCGCCGAGTACCTGGACGCCATGCGCACGATGGTTGCCAGCGACCTGGTCGACGTCATGCTGATGTCGGCGTCGTCGGCCGAGACGCTGGTGCGCGACGGCGTGTTCGACGGCGGGCCCGTCACGCCGGCGATCCGGCTCAACGACACCACCGACATCTGGGGCATGCGCCACGGCGTCTACAAGAACCAGCCCTCGCGGCCGTTCGCCACGGCGCGGCTGGAGCGCGCGCGCGAGCTGACCGACCTCGGCCTCTACTCCGTCACCTTTACCAACGACGCCGAGCGCGACGCGCGCAGTCTGGAGGGCTACGCCGCGTTTCGCGAGGCCGCCGACGCCGTGGGCATGCGGCACTTCCTGGAGGTCTTCAACCCCAACGTCGAGATCCACGTCGCGACGGAGGAACTTGGCGACTACGTCAACGACTGCATCGTGCGCGCGCTGGCCGGCGTCACCGCGGCCGACCGGCCGCTGTTCCTGAAGGCCGTCTACAACGGGCCGCGGGCGCTCGAGGAGCTGACGAGCTACGATCCGGCCGGCCTGATCATCGGCATCCTCGGCGGCTCCGCCGGCACCACGCGCGACACGCTCGAGCTGGTCGGCCAGGCCGAACGCCACGGCGCCCGCGTGGCCCTGTTCGGCCGCAAGATCAACCTCGCCGAGGCGCCGACGGCGCTGGTCGCGCTGATGCGCAAGGTGGTCCAGGGCGACGTCTCGGCCGAGGAGGGCGTGCGCGCCTACCACGGCGAGCTCCAGAGCGCCAGCATCGCGCCGCAGCGCCCGCTCGACGACGACCTGGAGATCACGGAAGAGGTCCTCAAGGACGCGTGACCCGCGTGTGGCGCATGGGCGCATCCTGCTGCACGGGCCTCGCCCTTCGACTCCGCTCAGGATGAGGCCCTTGTGTTTGGGACGGTCGCCCGAGGCCTCACACTTGCGTCGCTGCCCACCAACGCAAGCCCTCATGCTGAGCGAAGTCGAAGCACGAGGGCGTCTCGCGCCCCTGAGCTAGCCCAAAGCGTCTTGGCCCCATGACCGCGACCGTCAAGGACCTGATCGTGGCCGGCGACGCGACCGGCCTCATGGTTCTTCTCACTGACGACCCGCCACTCGCGAATGTGTCCATCGAATGGGGGCCGGACGGCGCGAACCTATCATTGCCGCTGCACTTCGTCTCCGACATGGTGTTCGACGGCACGCTCGCGGCCGACCGCGCTGTGCCGCTGGTGGACGCCCTGATCGCAGCGGGCGCCGCGCTCGACGCGCCACACGCGCGGCACGGCGACACGCCATTGATCGGCGCCGCGAGCCTCAGCGTCGAGGACGTCGGCCTGCGCCTCGTCGCCGCCGGCGCGGATATCGCGGCGCGGGGCCTGTTCGGGGCGACGGCGCTGCACTGGGCGGCGCACCAGGGACTCGCGACATTGACCGCGGCGCTGCTCGACGCGGGCGCCGACGTCGCGCTGCCCGACAGCCAGTACGGCGGCCGGCCGCTCGACTGGGCGCTGCACGGCTGGCATGAACCCGCCCCCGGCGACACGCGCGGCCAGCCGGGCGTCGCACGCCTGCTGCGCGCCGCCGGCGCCACACCGCGGGACGGCGCCCTCGCCGCACTGGACGGCGCCGAGCACGCTGCCATGCGCGCGGCCCTCACCGACCCGGTCTGATCTCGATCTTCCTTATTAACCTGTGACCGGCGTCACTGCCGGGCGCAACCGGGGCGCGCATGACTCCCGCCTGTGGCAGGGGAGGCCCCAATCGTGGGCGCCTTCGCAGAGGGAGACCCCAAGCATGCGGCAGTATTCCTACCGCGACGTTCTCGCGGCTTCCGAGCGTATTTCCTGGCGCGTCGAGGACCTGATCGGCGGCGAACGCCAGCTCGACTTCGCGCGGCCGTTCCTGCCCGAGGCGCTGGCCCGGGTGACGCCGCTCGACTTCCTGAGCGCCGACGAGCAGCGCACGCTCAACCAGATCCGCGGCCACGGCTACCTCTACACCTTCGGGCTGGTCGAGGAGTTCATCCTGCCGTTCGTCATGGACCACGCGCGCGAGGACCTGGACGGCGACGATTACCGCACCCAGGCGCTGTTGCGCTTCGCCGCCGAGGAGGCGAAGCACATCCATCTCTTCCGGGAGTTCCGCAGCGCCTTCCGGCGCGACTTCGGCCACGACTGCCAGGTCATCGGCCCGCCGGAGGCCATCGCCGAGCACGTTCTGTCGCACCGGCCATTCGCGGTGGCGCTGTTGATCCTGCACATCGAGTGGATGACCCAGGGCCACTACGTCGAGAGCGTGCGCGACGACCGCAATCTCGACCCGCAGTTCAAGAGCCTGCTCAAGCACCACTGGATGGAGGAGGCGCAGCACGCCAAGCTCGACACGCTGATGGTCGAGCGCATGGCGGCCGACCTGACGGCGCAGGAGATCGCCGCCGCGGTCGAGGAGTACATGGCGATCGGCGGGTTCTTCGACGAGGGCCTGCGCGCCCAGGTCGACTTCGACCGCGACGCGTTCGAGCGCGCCACCGGCCGCACGCTGAACGCCGCCGAGGCCGAGCGCTTCGTCGCCGTGCAGCACCAGGCCCAGCGCTGGACATACATCGGCTCGGGCATGAGCCACGCGAACGTGCTGAGGACGCTGGAGCACGTGGAACCGGCGCTGCGCCCGCGCGTCGAGGACGCCGCCCAGGCATTCTGTTGATCTTTTCGCAACGCCAAGAAACCCCCAACTCAGAGGTAAGAACCATGTCACTGGCAGAAGTCACCAACCACCGCGTCAACGGCATCGACATGGACGCGCTCGGCGACGTCGTCGAGGCCGTGGCCCAGGACCCGGCCAAGGGCCGGGTGGCGTTCCGCGTCGCCTCCGCCTGGGCCGGCGGCACCAAGAGCCGTGCCACGGTCGAGAGCTATACGCTGGGCGGCGAGGAGATCCCGCGCCGCTTCACGATGGACGTCGACGAGCCGCACGAGCTGTTGGGCGACAACACCGCGCCCAATCCGCAGGAGTACCTGATGACGGCGCTGAACGCCTGCATCATGGTCGGCTACGTCGCCGGCGCGGCGCTGAAGGGCATTGCGCTCGAGAAGCTGGAGGTCGAGACCCACGGCACGTTGGATCTGCGCGGCTTCCTCGGCCTCGATCCCGACGTGGTGCCCGGCTACCAGACGCTGAGCTACGTCGTTCGCATCAAGGGCGACGGCAGCGACGACGACTTCTGCGACATCCACCAGACCGTCATGCGGACGTCGCCGAACTACTTCAACGTCACCCAGCCGATCAACGTGGAGGCCGTGCTGGCGGTCGAGCGCTAGGCAACAAGACTTCGCGCGAGAAGAGGGGCCGGTTTCGCCGGCCCCTTTTTCATGTTTGGCGTGCCGAAACCGCCGCCGTTGTGACGGGCGACACAGCGCCGCGGCGGCGCGCGGGCCAGGCTGGTCCAGCAACTGGATCACAGGCGCCGCGTAACCGGAGACAGACGATGCTGCTGGACGTTTCGCAAATCGAACACAATCCCGCCGCCGTTGGGCCGGCAGTCGCGCGGCCGGCCTGGGAGGACGTGCCGCTCGACTTCGCGCGGCCGTTCCTGCCGGAGGCGCTCGCCGCCACCGGCGGCTTCTGGTTCCTCGACCGCGAGACGCGGCGGGTGCTGAACCAGATCCGCGCGCACGGCTATCTCTACACGATCGGCCTGGTGATCGAGGACATCGTACCGCTGACGCTCGGCCAGATGGCGGACGTACCCGGCTGGGACGACGCCCGCCGGCGCGGCATGCACCGCGCCGCCGCCGCCGAGCGGCGCCGCGTGCGGCTGCCGGCGCGGCTGCGCGGCTATCTGGAGGTCGGCATCGGCACGCGCTGCGACCTGGTCGGCCCGGCCAGCGACCTCGCCGCGTCGGTGCTGGCACACCGGCCGATGGCGGCGGCGCTGATCGTGCAACAACTCCTGTGGGTCGCCCAGCGTCACGACGCCGAGACGATCCACGGCGAGCCGACCATCGACCCGGCGTTCAAGCGCCTGCTGCGGCGCCACTGGACGGGGGCCGCCTGGCACCTGCGGCTGGTGAACGAGATGGTCGGCATGCTTGCCGCGACGATGGACAACGACCGCATCGCCGACGCCGGCGCCGAATACGCCGCGATCGGCGGCTACCTGGAGGCCGGCCTGCAGCAGCAGGTCCGCCACGACACGGCCGCCCTCATGCGCGCCACCGGCCGCGCGTTGCACCACACCGAACGCGACCGCATCGAAGCCGAACAGCTCCGCGCCCTGCGTTGGACTTACCTGCGCCCGCTGGCCTGACGCGCGACAACGCCCGCGCCGCTCGACTCTGCCACTGGCCGAGTCACCCCACCCCGACCTTCCCTCGTCAAGGGGGAGGGGGATTTCTTGGCGCCAATGAGTCCCCTGCTTCTGAGGGCAGGGCCATCACCTATGGTCGAAGGGCGGACGTGTGCTTCGTCTCGGCTGCCCTCGCGACCTATTCGTCATGCGATCCCGCAAGAGGAAACGCCGCTCCAGGGCCAGTGCGACGGTCCGCCGTCCTCCGTCTCTCTGTGCCTCTGTGTCTCTGTGGTGAAACAGAAAGATCGAACCACAGAGACACAGAGGCACAGAGAGGAGCGCTGCCGGTCCGGGCCGATCTTGGCGCACCCCGGCCGGCCGACTTTTTGGGCGGATTGGCAGGCGATTGCCTCGCTTTGGCCGCCCGGCGGCGGTCTCACGATGTCTGTTCAGATGGCGTCCCGGCCCTGAGAAGGTTCGGCACTGCGTCGCCCCGACATCGCGAAGGCCAATTGAAGAGGCCCTATCCGCCCAAGGGCGAGGGGGATAAGTGGCTGAGCGGCAAATGAAATTCCCGCCCCCTTGAGGGGGAGTGTTGAGGTTGGGGTTGGGGGTGTTGCAGCGCTGCGTGCCAGGCCCGTCGGCACAGACGAACGGACACGGCTGCGTCCTAGTCCGCGTCGGGCACGGCCTTCGCAACGTTGGGCGGGGCGAAGCGCGGGAAGGTGCGGGTCTCGCCGAACAGCGGTATGCCCAGATAGCCGCGCAGCTTCAGGTGGCCGTCCTTGAGCCACAGGTGCGCGTCGAACCTGTCGCCGTGGCGCGGCGAGTAGATCGTGCCGCCGACCCACTTGCCCTCGCCGTCGTAGCTGAAGCCTTCCAGCAACACGATGCCGGCGATGGGGCGGCCGCGCAGGGCCGGGTCCGGGTTGTTCTCGTCGAAGTCCGGCGAGCGGGTCCAGACGACGCGGCCGTGCACCTGGCCGTCGGCGCGGAACATCTCGATGCGGCCTTTGCGCTCGGGCGTCCAGTAGGCGCCCAGGACGGCGTCCTCCGGCGCCACGCGCGCGGCCACGTCGTCAGCCAGCGCGGCCGACGCGGCGCCGCAGAGGCCTAACGCCAGCGTGGCAGCCAGAATCCACTTGCGTGCGATGCTCATCCTCGTCGCTCCGATCGTCGCCGTCGGCCCCTATTAGGGGCGGGCGCAAACGAATTGCAATCAACCGCGCGTGACGGTTTGTTGTCCTGCGCCGCCAATTCGCCGCGCAGTGGGCCGGTGCGTGGCCGCCGCGCGCATGCTAGGGAGGGCCCGCCGGCCGCCGCTGGGGCGAGGCCGGGGATCCCGGTCATGCGCGACACGTTTCGCTTCTTCCGCCTGGAATGGCGGTTCCTCGGCTTCGGCCTGTTGCTCAGCTTTGCATCGAGCTTCGGCCAGACCTTCTACATCGCGCTGTTCTCGGCCGAGGTGCGCGGCGCTTTCGATCTGAGCCATGGCGATTTCGGTGCCGTTTACTCGGCGGCGACGCTCTTGAGCGCCGCGGTGCTGGCCTGGGCCGGCAAGGGACTGGACCGCATCGACCTGCGCCTCTTCGTCGCCGTCGTGCTGCTGGGCCTGGCGGCGGCCAGCGGCGTGTTCGCGCTGGCGCCGGGCGTCGCCGGCCTGGGCCTGGCGCTGTTCCTCCTGCGGCTGTTCGGCCAGGGCCTCTCGCCGCACATCGCCTTCGCCAGCATGGCGCGCTACTACACCGCCGCGCGCGGTCGGGCCGTCGGTTTCGTGGCGCTGGGTCAGCCGTTCGGCGAGGCGGTGTTCCCCGCCCTGGCCGTCGCCGTGATCGCGCTGATCGGCTGGCGCGGTGCCTGGGGTGCGGGCGTTGCGCTGATCCTCTTCGCCCTGCTGCCGCTGGCGCTGTGGCTGCTGAAGGGCCACGCCGTCCGACATGCCGACTGGCAGGCCGCGCATGCGGCGGCGACGGCGAACGGCGACGGAGAGCGCGACTGGTCGCGCGCCGCGGTGCTGCGCGATCCGCGCTTCTACATGGTGCTGCCGGTCGCGCTGGCCGGCGCCTTCATCGTCACCGGGTTCTTCTTCCACCAGGTCCACCTATTCGCGGTGAAGGGCTGGAGCCTCGCCCTGCTCGCGGCGGCGTTCACCGGCTACGCCGTCGCCACCGCCGCGACCGCGCTGTTGGCCGGGCCCGTGGTCGACCGGCTGGGCGCGGCGCGGTTGCTGCCCGCCGTGCTGGTGCCGTTGGTGCTGTCGCTCGGCTGCGCCGCGGCGTTCGAGGCGCCGGCGGCGGCCGTGGCCTATCTGTTGCTCGCTGGCGTGGCGATGGGGCTGCAGAACACCGTGCTGACGCCGCTGTGGGCCGAGCTCTACGGCACGGCGCACATCGGCGCCATCCGGGCGCTGTTCACGGCGCTCTCGGTGCTGGCCAGCGCCGGCTCGCCGATCCTGTTCGGCGTGCTGATCGACGGCGGCGTGACGCTGGAGTCCATTGCGCTCGCCTGCATGGCGTATTGTCTCGCGGCCATCGCGCTCGCCTGGGCCGCCGTGCGGCGTCCGGCTGCTGCTGCAGCCTAGAGCGGGATCGCATTAGGCGGAAGCGTAGCCGGCGTTTGCGAAGAAGGCGGCGCATTGGGTTGGCGGGAAGCGGTCGATGATGCGGGCTATGGCGGCGTGGAGCTCGTCGCTGGAGCGGG